>ENA-ORTF01000541-ORTF01000541.1-human-gut-metagenome-genome-assembly--contig:-NODE-541-length-49225-cov-5.349156_pt1 | contig 49225 bp, 39 predicted proteins | sample MGYA00241908_ERZ509180 | MGnify/ENA primary metagenome ERZ509180 (study PRJEB26280, sample SAMEA2338814) | human gut metagenome | biome: human gut; feature: human-associated habitat; material: faeces... | reverse complement strand
ATTTACATACCCGTCCTCTGAAACAACAACAATAAATGTTTTTTTCTGATTTTTCTTCTGTTTTCACTTCTATTTTCACTGCTGCTTTTACTTTTATTTTTGCATTTATGGTCTCCAGTAAAAAGTACCGTTTTTCTCTTCCCTGACTGCAAAATCTTCATCCCGAAGATATTCCAGACAGGAAAAACACTTGCTCATGACCATTTTTAATTTAATAAATTCATTTTCATCTACAGGAACTTTTGCTTTTATGTCGTTATATATTTTTTCAAAGTCACCATCATGCTTCAAAGCAAAATAAAGCAATACATTATTCATAAATTCATCACCTCCTTTATATGCAAAAAGGAGATCCATTTTGAATCTCCTATACTTATTAAATTATTTACTTAGTCCCTTTTAATTTCTAATATGTTACCTAATTTGTTAGAAAAACCCTATTTTTGTTAGATAAAAAGTCAAGAAAAGTTCCACACTTTGTTAGAAAGAAAAAAGGATATTCAATAAGCAATAATACCTATCAAACATCCTATTTTTAATAGAAAAACCAATAAAAATGGCGGCACTTATGGGATTTGAACCCATGACCTTACGCTTAGGAGGCGTATGCTCTATCCAGCTGAGCTAAAGCGCCACATCTTTTTTCTGCCCGTTATAGCTCATTTAGGCTAGATACTGCTCTACGCTTAGGAGGCGATTGCATTATCCAGCTATGCTACGAGGACAAAGCCTCTATTATCCTAACAAATATTTATTTAAAATACAATCTATGTATCTAATTCTTTCATTTTATTACGAAAGTCAATGATATCATTAAAAAGCATACGAATGACACAAATCATTGGTACTCCTAGGAACATTCCAATAAAGCCAAAGAAATGTCCAAAGACGGTAATAGAAAGTAAAACCCAAAATGGTGAAATACCAACAACATCTCCTAAAATCTTTGGTCCTAAGAATAAACCATCAAATTGTTGTAAAGCAAAGACAAAAACTAAGACCGCTAAAGCATGGAATAAATCTCCTGTCATCAAGGCTACAAGAACAGCAGGAAACCCACCGATAAATGGTCCAAAATAAGGAATCATATTCGTAATCAAAATAAAGACAGCAAGAATTGGGAAGAATTTTACTTTTAAAATAGCGAGTCCAATAAATGCGATAATTCCAATAATTAATGAATCTAAGAATTTTCCATAAATAAATTGTCCAAAGATTTGATGTGATCTAACTGCATAATCATGAATAAGTTCTATTTTTTCTTTTGACATAAAAAGCGAACATAAGCGATCAAAGATACTTACTAATTTTTTTGCTTCAATTAAAACATAAGGTGTAAATATTAAACCTAAAACAGCAGTAATAATCGTACTACCTGCTTTAAAGATTGTCCCAAGTGTCGCAATAGGATCAATAGCTTCAATTGAATTAACATATTTAACAACCATTTCATCTATTTTAATAATAACTTCACTTGCAAGATTGCTTCCTAAATAGGCTTCTAGAGTCTTTTCAAAATTTTTAATATAAAGTGTTAAGTTATCAGCGATATTTACAATGTAATTGACAAGTGCTGGAATGATTGCAATCATTAAAACAACAATAATTAAAACAAAGATACGCCTTACCATTCCATTTCATCAACTGTAATGCAGTTTATTTTCTGTGGATAATTTAACAAAGTAACCATTACCTCTTGTACTTTCTTGGACTGTATCAGCATTCTCATCTTCTCATTCCCGCCCACAGTCTCCGGTTTTCCACACCTAAGATTATTCGGATGCTCTGACACACAACAATCTTTATACCAACATTCCCCCATAAGCTTCCCCTTAACAGACCATTTCTCATTTTGGGTAAATTCGCCAACCAACGCTTTCATCACTCGCTCCGTAGAATATCTCTTAAAACCGGCTATGTAGTGTAATGTCTTCTTGTCTTCGATCTTTGATAAATTGATTCTATGGTTCTCGACTGCTGCTAAAACTTCCTCACGAATCTCATATCACAGCTCCTCTTCCAGTGTTATCCTATTATTATCAAACTTCAACACTTTAAAACTCTTATCTGATACATTGAGTCCGTCACAGTTTCGCAAAAAAAGCATATACTGGTTTGATACTTCAAAATTAATAAATCTTCTGACATCATCATTCATCAAATTGTCTGCATTATCTACCACAATAAAACTATCCTTGCACTGTCTTATTGCTCCTAAGAAATCATCTGATTTGTAGTTAAATAATTTGATAGAACTATATTCATCCGTCAGCCTGATATCTTCTAACATTTCATAAAGCACTGTTTTACCGGTCCCACTGTCTCCACCCACAAGAGTAATTCTGTCATCAAGTTCTAAATCGTATAAAAATGGATCTGCTTTAAATGTAATACTTTTATAAATCATCCGCTTCTCTCCTTTCATACTCCTTACTCCACCAGGCATTATAACCCCTTTCACCAATAACTATATCCAAATCATTAAAGCGTATTTTCACATCATCCGCGATGTCAAAAAGTGTTGGTCTAGACATATATATCTTTATATTATCCATAGTAAAAATGATTCTAAGCACATTTGGACCACATTCCTCGACATTTACTATCTTATCCGGATGCTTCACAATATTGAGTAATGTTTTACAGCCAGATGATAAATTTCGGATTGTACCTAACCCATACTTTGTTTCAATGTGCTTATCCGGCGTCAGCTTTGCTTCATCCACCTGCTGAATTAAATCAATTTCATTTTGTGACATTTCTTCATTTCCTGTATTCAAATTGAAATACAAATCATTTTGCAATATCCAGTCCTTTGAGTCCTTTTTTTCTGTATATATGTCTATCATGCAGCATCACTCCTTTCTATTGTCACTTTCTTGACTTTTCTAATTTTTGTTAAGTAAATACAAGTATATTCTGTAAATACATATTTATAATTATTCTCTCACTCTTAACTGCATATAATCATTTAAACATTTTATATAGGGTATTTCGATAGTTTTTTTAATGTATTAAATAATTTATTTTTATCTGATACCCCAGCGGTCTTTAAAATAAGCATATATACCATTGCTCTTAACAGTTCTGCGTCCCAATACATATTTCTTTCAAACTTATATTCAACATTTCCATGATCTAACGCATTTCTACTATTTTTTATGCGCTCTGGCATTTTAACATAGTCCTCTTCAAAATCACACTTTATGTTTTGTTCTCCATATATTTCTATAAACTCTTGGAGCACAATATCAATGCGTTTCTTTAATGTTTCTTTAGCATTTTTCATTCCTTCAATTATTTCATCAAAATATATCTTTTCTGAATCTGAAAACTCAGTTTCTCTACTGTTCTCTATTATTTTTATAATTTTCTTTTTTACTTTTTCCTGCTCTTTATATTTATAATTATGTCTTACACTTACATCAAACTGTAATTCAAATGCTGCACATATGTTCATAATATCCGCATATGTAATCTTGTTCATATTACAAGGAAATAATGACCTAAAACAAATTTCATTTTGACATATCATAGTTAACAATTTTTCCAAACTGCTTTCAGTATCCTCATATTTTAAACATCTATTAAAATTGCTATCTTCCACATTATCTGGTTTTATATACAACATTGTCGTATATTCGTTGATATCATTACCGCATCCAATCATAACCGGATTAATTATATCTACTTTAGAATTCACTGATATAAATTTAAAAAATGTTTTTGCCATCTGAATAACATTATGTAACAATTCCTGATCTGAAGTCTTATTTACCTCAAATACCATCACATTTTTTACATCGTATGGAAATGGCTTATCACTTCCTTGAATCATTGTTTTAAAATCAATTAAAAGTTTTTGATTAAACGCAACCATTTTAACCGTATTACGTTCAATCCTCTCATCATTAATTTTTTTCCCATTCCATTGGTTTATAAGATTGGATATATCACTTTTATATTTAGGATCATTTCTAAAATAATAATCCAAACAATCCGATTTAATCCATATGTGATCGAATTCAAATGTATACCTTTTATCTTTTCTATACCAGTCAACCACATAAAATTGCAAATCACACTTATATTCATACAAATTTAAATATTTAATTTCCTCAATATATACATATATGACATTCTTTGAAAAATCTTCCAACTTAATCCATCCATCATTAATAATAGTTTTTATATCATCCAAGCTAGTAAATTTTCCTTCTGTATTTGAAATTGTTAATTTATAATCATCAAGTCTAAACATCATCGTATTTTTGTTTATCTTAATTATACCCACAAACACACTTTCACCTTCTTTTTCAGTTCAAATCTAATGCTGTTGAATCCCTTATCTTCTTAAAAAATTTTCATTGAATCAGTTTAATTCCATTATGTATAAATATACTTCCTCTTCCAACACAATACACTCAAAATTTCATCTATTATTTTTTGATAATTTATTATATTTGATTATCATCACTAATTCATTTTGTATCATTACATCTGCCTAATATTTCTTATTCATCATATCATTATTGCTATTTTGTTTCAATCTTTAATTAATTATTTAGTTTCTATCATAATAACTAAAATCAATCCCCCTCCCCTTCATTATATAAAAACCCCCTGCTTTCACAATGAGGGATTTTGAACACCGTCGGTGCATAGAGGACGTTTTCTGTCCTCATGCACCGCTACGTGTGTTCACTAAGCGCAAGCGGTCCCGATTTGTGAAAGCAGGGGGGGTTCTGTGAAAGCAGGTTCTTTATGCTCTTCCTCTTCCTTCAATCGTCGCAATATCTACCAGCGAAAGCTCCGATTTATCGACATTTTCAAGGCTTGTCAGAAGTGCATTTGCCGTATCCAGAGAAGTCAGGCAGGTAACACCTGTTTCGATGGACGTACGGCGGATGAGGAATCCATCGTGAGAATGCTCACCCTGTTTTGGAATGTCGATGACAAGATCAATCTCATGTCCAAGCAAAAGATCCATCAATGTCGGAGATTCCTGCTCAATCTTATTGACGCCGATGACATCCACGCCGGCTTCTTTCAACGCCTTCTGGGTTCCTCGTGTTGCATAAATTTCATAGCCAAGTGCTTTAAAACGTTTTGCTACCGAAATGGCATCTGTTTTATCCTGGTCTCTTACCGTAAGGATCATCTTCTTGTGCTGCGGAAGATTGATACCGGCTCCCATAAACGCTTTGGAGAGCGCTTCATTGAATGTCTTCGCGATTCCGAGACATTCACCGGTTGATTTCATCTCCGGTCCGAGGCTGATCTCTGCGCCGCGCAGTTTCTCAAAGGAGAATACCGGCATCTTGATTGCGATATAATCCGATGTTTTTGCCAGTCCGGTCTCATAGCCAAGATCTGTGATCTTCTCGCCGAGGATGACACGGGATGCCAGTTTCACGATCGGAATACCGGTAACTTTACTGATGTAAGGTACGGTACGTGAAGAACGAGGATTTACCTCGATAACATACACTTCATCATTCATTACGATAAACTGGATATTGATCAATCCGATGACATGAAGGGATCTTGCCAGTTTTCTCGTATAATCTACTAAGGTATCAATGACCTCCGGCTTGATGCTCTGTGCCGGATATACCGAGATACTGTCTCCGGAGTGGATTCCGGCACGCTCGATATGCTCCATAATTCCGGGGATCAGGATGTCTTCGCCGTCACAGACCGCATCGACTTCCACTTCTTTTCCCATCAGGTATTTGTCTACAAGGATTGGATGCTCCTGTACGTGACGGTTAATAATCGTCATAAATTCGCGGATATCATCGTCATTGATGGCAATCTGCATACCCTGTCCGCCGAGAACGTAGGATGGACGAACAAGAACCGGATAGCCAAGTTCATTGGCTGCCTTCAATGCTTCCTCTACCGTAAATACCGTATGTCCCTTTGGTCTTGGGATTCCGCACTGCTCCAGAATCTCATCGAACAATTCACGGTCTTCTGCTGCATCGACATTTTCGGCGCTTGTTCCCAAGATTGGTACACCCATCTTCATCAGGGATTCCGTCAATTTGATCGCCGTCTGACCACCAAACTGTACCACAGCACCATCCGGTTTTTCAAGATCTACGATATTTCGTACATCTTCCGGTGTCAACGGTTCAAAATACAATTTATTTGCCACGTCAAAGTCCGTACTTACGGTCTCTGGATTGTTATTTACAATAATTGTCTCATAGCCGCTCTTTTCAAGAGACCATGCACTGTGAACCGAACAGAAGTCGAATTCGATACCCTGTCCGATACGGATTGGGCCGGAACCAAGTACCAGCACTTTTTTCTTCGTACGCGTCGCATCTACTTCACATTCGCTTCCGAAACAGCTGTAATAATATGGTGTTGCTGCCGCAAACTCTGCCGCACACGTATCTACCATCTTAAACGAAGCCGTGATGCCATTTTCAAGACGCATTGCACGTACTTCTTCTTCGGTCATACCGGTATATCTTGCGATCACATTGTCCGGGAACTCAATTCTCTTTGCTTCCGCCAAAAGTTCCGGTGTCAGTTTTTCATTTTTCAGACGCTGTTCCATCTCAACCAAAATGGCAATCTTATCGATAAACCATTTGTCAATTTTTGTAATATCATGGATTTCATCATACGATGCCCCTTTGCGGATCAGCTCAGCGATAACATAAATTCGGCGGTCATCGACGATACGTACGCGTTCCAGCAATTCCTCTTTGGAACGGTCGGTATATCTTCCGGTGTCGAGGCTGTCCAAATGCTGCTCCAGAGAACGGATCGCTTTCATCAAAGCCCCCTCAAAGTTCGTACAGATACTCATAACCTCTCCGGTCGCTTTCATCTGGGTTGTCAATGTACGTTTCGCCTTAATAAATTTATCAAATGGCAGGCGCGGGATCTTGACTACACAATAATCCAGTGCCGGCTCAAAACTTGCATAGGTCTTTCCGGTGATCGCATTTGGAATTTCATCCAATGTATAGCCGAGTGCAATCTTTGCTGCCACCTTGGCGATCGGATATCCTGTCGCCTTCGATGCCAGTGCGGAAGAACGGCTGACACGAGGGTTTACCTCGATAACACAATATTCAAATGATTCCGGATGCAGGGCAAATTGCACGTTACATCCACCGGTAATATTCAATTCTGTAATAATGTTCAAAGCAGAAGAACGGAGCATCTGATACTCTTTATCTGCCAATGTCTGAGACGGTGCTACGACGATGCTGTCTCCGGTATGTACACCAACCGGATCCAGGTTTTCCATATTACATACCGTAATACAGTTTCCGTTGCTGTCTCGCATCACTTCGTACTCGATTTCTTTCCAGCCGGCGATACAGCGCTCGACCAGACACTGTCCCACACGGGAAAGACGAAGTCCGTTTGAACAGATGTCACGCAGTTCCTGCTCGTCGTGTGCGATTCCGCCGCCGCTTCCTCCTAACGTATACGCAGGACGGATAACGACCGGATACCCGATCGTATTCGTAAAGGCAACCGCATCTTCTACATTTTCAACGACTTCGCTGGCGGCAATCGGTTCTCCAATTTTTTCCATTGTCTTCTTGAATTCAAGACGGTCTTCGGCTTTTTTGATTGTCAGAGAAGTGGTACCGATCAGACGGACATTCTGCTCTTTCAAAAATCCACATTCTTCCAGTTCCATCGCAATATTCAATGCAGCCTGTCCTCCCAAAGTAGGAAGTACACTGTCCGGTTTCTCTTTTTTGATCAGGTTTTCCACCACTTCTACCGTAAGCGGCTCGATGTAAACCTTATCTGCGATATCTTTATCTGTCATGATGGTAGCCGGATTGGAGTTGATCAATACTACTTCCATTCCTTCTTCTTTCAGCGAACGACAGGCCTGTGTTCCCGCATAGTCAAACTCTGCAGCCTGTCCGATTACGATCGGACCGGATCCGATCACAAGTACTTTTTTAATTCCATCTATTTTTGGCATAGTTCAAATCCTCCTCTACTGTTCCATCATCTGCATAAATCGGTCAAATAATACTTCCGAATCTTTCGGGCCGGCACAAGCTTCCGGATGGAACTGCACCGTAAAGATCTTTTTATTTTTATACCGCAGACCTTCCACTGTGCCATCGTTGACATTGACGAAAGCAACTTCTGCCACATCCGCAGGGATCGTATCTTCTTTTACAACATATCCATGGTTCTGGGAGGAAATGTAAACTCTTCCTGTCTCCAGATCCTTAACCGGATGATTGGCACCGCGGTGTCCGTATTTCATTTTCTCTGTGTCCGCTCCATTGGCAAGTGCCATGAGCTGGTGTCCAAGGCAAATGGCAAAAATCGGAATATCCGAAGCATACAGTGTTTTGAGGTTCTCGATAACCTCTGTACACTCTTTCGGATCCCCCGGACCATTTGTCAGCATAATGCCATCCGGATTTTCTTTTAAGATCAGTTCCGGATTGGTTCTTGCCGGATAAATCGTCACCTCGCAGCCACGTTTCAAAAGACAGCGGGCGATGTTAAATTTTGTTCCAACGTCAAGAATAGCAACCTTCTTTGTTGCCGGAATGTTGCTATCTGTATCTAAATCTCCCGGCTTATAAGAAACAACTTCTCTTGTCGTCACTTTATCAACGACACCGGAAACACTATATTCTTTACATTTTTTCTTTACTTCTTCGAGATCATAATCGGCATTGGTTGTAATCATGCCATTCATGGTACCTTTTTCACGAAGAATTTTCGTGAGGGCACGTGTATCGATACCTTGGATACCAGGGATGTTTTGCTCTACGAGAAAATCCTGAATGCTCTGCTCATTACGGAAATTGCTGCCCAGACGAGATAACTCACGTACGATAAATCCATCTACATTGGACAACTTGGATTCCATATCCTTGCGGCAGATTCCATAATTACCAATAAGAGGATAGGTCATAACGACTGCCTGTCCTGCATAACTCGGATCCGTCAGTACTTCCAGATATCCTGTCATTGACGTATTAAATACAATTTCGCTGATAACTTCTCTTGTGCTTCCGATGCTTTCCCCGGTAAACACGGTTCCGTCTTCCAGAATTAAATAAGCTTTCATAATTACCTCCATGTTCTTTTATTCAAAAGTCAAAATCATCTCGGCAGTTTCCACTAAATTGTTTCCACTGTCCATGCTGAGTTTTTGAATGTATTTGTGTGCATCATTTTCTGTCATCTGATTTCGCTCCATCAAAAGAGCCTTTGCTTTATTGATGATCTTTTCTTCCTCGGCAGTACGGCGCTTGGGTTGTGTTTTCTTTCTTCGTTTCAGTTCTCGTGCGATGTCCATCGTCATCATCTGCACCGTGCTTACAAATTCACGGCTATGGATGGGCATGGACAAACAAACAATATCTGAGCTGATACAATCTTCCAATCTCGAAGGACTGGCGACAAGCAACATCGAAAATTCTCTCGGAAGATAACCATACAATTCGCTGTAATGCATATCCGGCAGCTTGTAGCCGCATACAACCACGCCGCCATCGGAATCATTTGCCGCTCCGATCGTCTGAGCTGCATTATTATATGCCATTGTATCATCAAATCCGTTTCGAATCAAAACATTTCTCAGATTTTTTGCATCTTCTAATTTGGGAAATGCCACAATAATCCGCATTGTTTTTTTGCCTCCTTATCGAATGTTGGGTCTTTACAACGAACATTTTTTAACGAAGCAATTTTTCAGACACGGTCAAGGTATTTTTCCACTTCCCAGGCAGTTACCTGTCGTGAAAATTCTTCCCATTCATCTGTTTTTTCGTTGATAATGATCTGGGAAAGTGTCTTCCCGATCACCTGCTGCAAAAATTCATCTTCTTCAAAAGCGCGTATTGCCTCTCTCAGATTCCGCGGCAAAATGTCAAATTTTACCTTATCTTCTTCGGATACATCATCCATACATACCGGCGGCTCGAGTTCCTTTCGGATTCCCTCCAATCCCGCCGCGAGACATCCTGCCAGCACCAGATACGGATTGCTTGCTCCGTCCGGGCTTCGTAAGATGACACGGGATCCGATTGTTCCGACATTGGTCAGACGAATCAACGGTGTACGGTTTGTCCGCGACCACGTAATGTCCACCGGTGCATTGTAACCGGGAACCAGTCTCTTGTAGGAATTGATGATCGGATTATTGATCAATGTCAATCCTTTGATGTGCTGAATGATTCCTGCCATAAAATGGTAAGCCTCTTTACTCAGTCCATCTTCTGCCGAAGTATCGGTAAATATATTTTTTCCATCTTTACATAAAAACATATTCAAACTCATCGCCGATCCCTTTAAGCCGTATTTTGGTTTCGGCATAAAGGTCGCATGCAGTCCATGGCGTTTTGCCACTGTACGGACCGTAAGTTTAAATGTCATAATGTTATCTGCCGTATGAAGTCCCTCATCAAACATAAAATCGATATGATGCTGTGCCACTTCATTGGAGTGGTAGGAACTTTCCATGACAAATCCCATTTCCTCTAAAGAAAGGACCATGTCACGTCTTGCATTTTCCCCGGAATCCAGCGGCCCAATGTCAAAAAATCCACCTTTTTCGTTGGAATTTGTCGTCGGCTGCCCATCTTCATCCGTATCAAATAAAAAGAATTCGTTTTCCGGTCCTACATTAAAAGTATATCCCTCTTTTTCTGCTTGTTCAAGTACATTTTTTAAAATCCGTCTCGGATCTGCCTCATATGGCGTTCCATCCGGGTTCAGCACATCACAGATAAATCGTGCCACACGGCCTCTTTGCGGACGCCACGGGAAAATGGTAAATGTGTCAAGATCCGGTGCCAGGATAAACTCTGACAAATCTTTAGTATCATATCCCTGAATGGCAGCTCCATCAAATACGACGCGGTTTTCCAAGATCCGATCCAGATGATTCGCCGTCATCGCGATATTTTTCAATGCTCCAAAACTGTCTACAAATTGAAGTCTGATAAATTCTACATCTTCCTCTTCTACTAAACGGTAGATATCCTGCTTTGTATAATTTGCCATAGTAATCCTCATTTCTGCATATTATTTTGCGCTTTTTTCGCACGATAGGGACTGACATCTCTTGTACTCGGTGCCAGCCCCTAATTTCCTATTTGCCTTCTCTATTATCCGAGGTTTGAATACCCCATCAAATCCTGATCCACTGCTTTGGCAACTTCGCGTCCTTCGCGGATTGCCCATACGACAAGAGACTGTCCACGGTGCATATCTCCTGCTACAAACACACGGTCAGCGCTTGTTTTATACTGTCCCGGCTTCGTCGCTACATTGGTACGCTCCGTCAGTTTCAGTTCAAAATCTTTGGCGATATAATCCTGTGTTCCAAGGAACCCTGCCGCGATAAACACCAGATCCACATCCAGTACATATTCGCTTCCGGCAATCTCACTCATCTTCATGCGGCCTGTCTTCTCGTCCTTTTCCCAGGCAAGTTTTACACATTTTACCTGTTTGAGAACACCCTTGTCATCTTTGATAAACTCTTTGACCGTCGTCTCATAGATTCGAGGATCTTTTCCAAACACAGCGATTGCTTCCTGCTGACCGTAATCGGTCTTTAAGACTTTCGGCCACTCCGGCCACGGATTACTCTCCGTACGTTCTTTCGGCGGCTGTGGCATCATCTCTAACTGGACAACACTCTTTGCGCCCTGACGGATGGAAGATCCGACACAATCGTTTCCGGTATCTCCTCCACCGATGACCAGTACATTTTTCCCTTTGGCATCTACAAAATCCGTAAATTCCGGATTTAACACATGTTTGGTAACACGAGTAAGATAATCTACTGCAAAATAAATTCCTTTGGCTTCTCTGCCGGGTGCTTTGATATCACGAGGATTGGATGCACCACATGTCAAGATCACGCGGTCAAATTCCTCCAACAGCTGTTTGGCTTTGACATCCACACCGACATTCACACCGGTCTTAAATACGACGCCTTCTTCGGTCAGCACGTTTACTTTTCTTTCAATGACAGTTTTTTCCAATTTCATATTTGGGATACCATACATCAAAAGTCCGCCCGGGCGGTCGGAACGCTCAAACACAGTAACACTGTGTCCACGTTTGTTGAGCTGGTCAGCCGCTGCCAGTCCCGAAGGACCGGAGCCAATGATCGCTACTTTTTTACCCGTCCGTACTTTCGGAGGTTTTGCCTCCATCAAGCCGTTGGCATAGCCGTATTCAATGATCGCATTTTCATTTTCCTTAATTGTGACCGGACTGTCATTCAAACCACAGGTACATGCAGCTTCACAAGGTGCCGGGCACACGCGGGAAGTAAATTCAGGAAAATTGTTTGTTTTCAGAAGTCTTCCCAATGCTTCTTCGTAATTATCCAGATACAAAAGATCATTCCATTCCGGACACATATTGTTCAATGGACATCCCGAAGCCATTCCTCCGATCATCATGCCGGATTGACAAAACGGAACACCACAATCCATACATCTGGCTGCCTGTTCCTTTCTCTCCTCGTGGGACATCGGAACGTGAAATTCATTGAAGTTCTTTATTCTCTCAAGTGGTGTGATCTCTTTGTTTCCTTTACGTTCATATTCTAAAAATCCGGTTGGTTTACCCATTTCATCTCAACCCTTTCTATTATAAATTATTTGAAGTGATATTGCAACTATTTTTACGCATTTTGCTTCTGCGTCGCATAAAACGCTTCGATCAATGCCTGCTCATTGCTGAGACCTTTTTCTTCCATGATCGCGATCTGCTGCATCATGTTTTTGTAATCATGTGGAATGATCTTTTTGAACTTCGGAAGGTAATCTTTGAAGTTCTCCAAAATCTCTTTTCCTTTTTCTGAGCCGGTTGCTTTCACATGGGCTTCGATCATATCTTTCAGCTGCATAACGTCATATTTGTTGGAAACGGCTTCGGAAGAAACCAGTGTCTTGTTCAGTTTCAGATACAGATCACTGTTTTCGTCCAAAACATAAGCGATTCCACCACTCATACCAGCGGCAAAGTTTTTACCGGTCGGTCCGAGGATAACCACGCATCCACCTGTCATATATTCACATCCGTGGTCACCCACTCCTTCGACAACAGCGTGTACACCGGAGTTTCTTACACAGAAACGCTCGCCTGCCACACCGTTGATATAAGCGGTACCACTTGTCGCACCATACAATGCCACGTTTCCGATGACAATGTTGTCTTCCGCTTTATACTGGACATGAGAAGGTGGGAATACGATCAATTTACCACCGGACAAGCCTTTTCCGAAGTAATCGTTGCTGTCTCCTTCGAGCTGCAATGTCAGCCCTTTTGGAATAAATGCTCCAAAGCTCTGTCCACCGCTTCCTTGACACTCGATCACAAACGTATCTTCTTCGACATTGTCACCAAGCTGCTTTGTGATCTCGGATCCAAGGATCGTTCCCAGCGAACGGTCGGTATTGGTTACTTTTGCCTGAATGGTCTTTGGTTCGCCACTCTTTAAGTTTTCGGCAAATTTCTTTAAGAAAACTTTTTCATCAATCGTTTTATTTAATTTAAAATCATAAATGTCTTTGCGGTTAAATTTGTTTTTCTTTTCTTTTATAAATGGGTTGTTGATGATCGCCGACAGATCCAATTTGCCGGCACGTTCCATATCAAGGTCATCTCTTACCTTCAAAAGATCGGTACGTCCTACCAGTTCATCCAGTGTCTGTACTCCAAATTTTGCCATCAACTCACGAACTTCTTCTGCGATAAACTTCATGAAGTTCTCTACGTATTCCGGTTTTCCTCTGAAACGCTTCCGAAGTTCAGGATTCTGTGTTGCCACACCAACCGGACAGGTATCGAGGTTGCATACACGCATCATAACGCATCCCATTGTAACAAGCGGTGCTGTCGCGAAACCAAATTCTTCGGCACCAAGAAGGGCTGCTACCATGACATCGCGGCCGGTCATCAATTTACCATCCGTCTCAATTACTACTTTCGAACGAAGTCCGTTCATCAAAAGAGTCTGATGTGTCTCTGCCAGACCCAGTTCCCAAGGAAGTCCGGCATTGTGGATGGAACTTCCCGGAGCAGCTCCGGTACCGCCGTCGTATCCGGAGATCAGTACAACTTCGGCTCCTGCTTTTGCTACACCGGCAGCGACGGTACCTACGCCTGCTTCCGATACCAATTTCACGGAAATTCTTGCATCCTGGTTTGAATTCTTTAAATCATAGATCAACTGTGCCAAATCCTCAATCGAATAAATATCATGATGAGGTGGCGGCGAGATCAGGGACACACCCGGTGTCGAATGTCTCGTCTTCGCGATCCATGGATATACTTTTTTGCCCGGAAGATGTCCACCTTCGCCCGGTTTTGCTCCCTGCGCCATCTTGATCTGAATCTCTTTGGCACTTACGAGATATCTGGAAGTTACACCAAAACGTCCGGAAGCTACCTGTTTGATCGCGGAGCAGCGGTTTACGCCATCTTTGCCGATGGTAAGTCGTTCCAAACTCTCTCCACCTTCACCACTATTGGATTTTCCATGGAGATGGTTCATTGCGATCGCCAGTGTCTCGTGGGCTTCCTGTGAAATGGAACCATAAGACATCGCACCGGTTTTAAATCGTTTGACGATCTCATCTACACTTTCTACTTTTGAAAGCGGAATTCCCTTTTTCGGGAAGTTAAAGGTGAGAAGACTTCGAAGGTTCATATACAAATCCTCTCTGTCAATCTCATCGGAATATTCTTTAAACATCTGATAGTTGCCGGTTCTTGTGGCTTCTTGCAGCAGATGAATGGTTTTCGGATTATACAAATGTTCTTCTTTTCCGCTGCGGCTCTTGTGGTTTCCAATACTATCAAGCGTAATATCCGTACCAAGTTCCAATGGATCAAATGCTTTATCATGAAGCATTTCTACCTGGTTCTGGATATCTTCAATACCAAGTCCACCGATTCTGGAAACCGTTCCGGTAAAATATTTATCAATAAAATCTTTCGACAATCCGATGGCTTCAAAGATTTTTGCTCCCTGATATGACTGAATCGTAGAAATTCCCATCTTGGAGGCAATCTTTACGATACCATGCAGGATTGCTGAGTTATAATCGTCTACGGCGGCATAATAATCTTTGTCAAGCATGCCATTGTCGATGAGTGTATTGATCGTATCCAATGCAAGATATGGGTTGACGGCTGTCGCACCAAATCCGAGAAGCGTTGCAAAATGATGAACTTCTCTCGGCTCTGCACTCTCTAAGATCATGGAAAGTGAAGTTCTCTTTTTCGTAGTGACAAGGTGCTGCTGCATCGCTGATACGGCAAGCAGTGCCGGGATTGCCACATGATTTTCATCCACACCGCGGTCGGACAGGATCAGCACATTGGCTCCCTCTTTGTAAGCACGATCCGCTTCCAGATACAAGTGGTCGATGGCTTTTTTCAAAGACGTGTTTTTATAATACGTAATCGGAATGACAGCGACTTTGAATCCTTCCACTTTCATGGATTTGATCTTCAAAAGGTCAGTATTTGTCAAAATCGGATTCTCAATCTTTAACGCATGGCAGTTTTCTGCTTTTTCTTCCAGCAGGTTGCCGGCGTCTCCGATATATACGGTGGTCGAAGTAACGACTTCCTCACGTATCGCATCGATTGGCGGGTTGGTTACCTGTGCAAACAACTGTTTAAAGTAGTTATATAATGGCTGTGGCTGTTTGCTGAGTGCAGCAAGCGGCGTATCATGTCCCATTGCGGAGATTGGCTCTGTTCCATTTTTTGCCATTGGAAGGATTTCATTTTTCACTTCCTCATACGTATAACCAAACGCCTTGCGCAGGCGAAGACTTTCTTCATGGTTATAAGAATCTACTCGTTTATTTGGAATCGTAAGATCTTTCAAGCGAACCAGATTCGTGTCTAACCACTCTCCATATGGCTGGCTGGATGCATATTTTTCTTTTAATTCGTCATCATCGATCAGTTTTCCTTTGACCGTATCGACAAGAAGCATTTTTCCCGGACGAAGACGGTCTTTTTTAACAACGTGTTCTTCGCTGATCGGCATTACTCCAACCTCGGAAGAAAGAATCAACTGATCGTCATCTGTAATATAGTATCTGGATGGTCGAAGACCATTTCTGTCAAGCACGGCACCCATAATGTCTCCGTCGGAGAAAAGAATCGAAGCCGGTCCGTCCCATGGCTCCATCATGGTTGCATAATATTGGTAAAAGTCTTTTTTCTTTTCACTGATATAACGGTTATTTGCCCATGGTTCCGGAATGGTTATCATGACCGCAAGCGGAAGTTCCATGCCACTCATCACCAAAAATTCCAGCGTATTGTCTAACATTGCGGAGTCCGATCCCTCAGTATTTACAACCGGAAGGACTTTGTGAAGTTCTCCTCTCAGATGATCGGATTCCATCGTCTCTTCACGGGCAAGCATCTTATCGGCATTACCGCGGATCGTATTGATTTCTCCGTTGTGTACGATAAAGCGGTTTGGATGGGCACGCTGCCAGCTTGGCTGTGTGTTTGTACTAAATCTGGAATGTACCATAGCAATCGCCGATTCATAATCCACATCCTGCAGATCATCAAAGAACAATCGAAGCTGGGATACCAGAAACATTCCTTTGTATACGATCGTGCGGCTCGAAAGGGATACTACATACGTATTTTCATTGGACTGTTCAAATACTCTTCGTGCAATATATAATTTGCGGTCAAATTCCAGTCCTTTTTCTACCTGCTCCGGTTTCTTAATGAAACACTGCATGATGTAAGGCATACATTCTACCGCTGTTTTTCCTAAAATCGAAGGAGCAATCGGTACTTTTCTCCATCCTAAAAATTCAAGACCTTCTTTATCTACAATTGTCTCAAACATTTTCTTTGCCTGATTTCTGCGAAGTTCATCCTGTGGGAAGAAGAACATTCCTACCGCATACTCTCTTTCTTCGCCAATCTCTATTCCCATCTGGGTGGCAATCTTTTTGAAGAATTTATGTGAGATCTGAAGCATGATTCCTACTCCGTCTCCTGTCTTTCCTTCGCCATCTTTTCCTGCTCGATGCTCAAGATGTGCTACGATTTCCAATGCATTCTTAACGGTATCGTGTGTTTTCTTTCCCTTTATATTTACAATCGCTCCGATACCGCAATTGTCATGTTCAAATCTCGGGTGATACATACCGAGCGCTTTTCGTTTTGACTCTTCTACATATTGACCACTCATAGTAATCCTCCATTCTTGACATTAGTTTGCCGCTCTAAAGCGACTTGTTTGTAAAAAAAAGAAGACGCCAAAGAAAATGTGCAATTTAGGGCACATCTCCCTTTGACGTCTTTGTCTAAAGACATTATATAATATTTATTCTCAATAATCAAGTACTTTTTTGTTTTTTTAATAAAAAAGTTTAAAAACTTAAAAAAACAAAGTTAAATTACTCGAATTCTTTCAAAACTTCCGTCAAGATCTCTGCCATCTGATCCACATGTTCCTCTTTGATAACCAATGGCGGTACAAAACGGATGACATTGGTTCCGGCGGTTAAGAGAAGAAGTCCTTTGTCCAATGCTTTCGCACAGATCTCGCCGACCGGCGCGTCGCATTCCAGTCCTCTCATCAGTCCCATTCCGCGGGCTTCTTTTGCCACTTTGCTTCCGGCTGCGATCTCATCCAGCTTTTTTCCAAGATACTCGCCGACACGATTGACATTTTCAAGAATATTCTTTTCTTTAAAAATGTGGTTTACTGCTACAACTGCCGCACTTGCCAGAGGATTTCCTCCAAAGGTCGTACCGTGGTCACCCGGTACAAGGGCTTTTGCCACGTCTGTCCTTGCCGCAAAAGCGCCGACAACGATTCCGTTTCCAATTCCTTTTGCCATTGTTACAATGTCCGGCCGGATGCCATACTGCTGGTAAGCAAACATTTTTCCGGTTCTTCCCATACCACACTGTACTTCATCGCAGATCATCATGATATCATGCTCGGTACAGAGGTCACGGATTCCCTGCAAAAATTCTTTGTCTGCCGGATAAATGCCGCCTTCACCCTGAACCGCCTCTACGATAATGGCATAGGTTTTATCGTTAATGTAATTCTTTACACTATCCAAATCGTTGTAATCGGCAAAATGAACGCCGGAAATAAGAGGAGCAAACGGCGCACGGTATTTTTCTGTTCCTGTTACGGACAACGCCCCCATACTTCTTCCATGAAATGCTTTATTCATAGAAATGACTTCGTGACGTTCTTCATGTCCCTGCATGATCGCATATTTTCTTGCCAGCTTCAAAGCACCTTCATTGGCCTCTGTACCGCTGTTTGCCATAAACACTTTGTCCATTCCGGTCGCCTCTGCCAGACATTTTGCTGCCTGCATCAACGGCTCCGAGTAGAAATAATTGGAAAAATGTGTCGCCTTATCAATCTGGGCTTTCAATGCATTTTTGAATTCCTCATCGCTGTAGCCAAGCGCACATACGGCGATTCCTGCGCCAAAATCAAGATATTTTTTTCCTTCGGTATCTACCAGATACACGTCTTCGCCATGATCCATTGCTACCGGATACCGATTGTAGGAATGAATCAGATATTTTTCGGATTCTTCAATTAATGTATTCATACGTCTGCTCCTTTACTCTGTCTCATGATGGTACAAATTTGTCTCATTTCCAATAATTGCCGTTCCGATACCTTTCTTCGTATAGAACTCAAGCAGGAGACAATGTTCTCTTCTTCCGTCCAAAATATGTACACGGTTTACGCCCTGTTCTACGGCTTCAATACAGTTACGTATTTTCGGAAGCATTCCGCCGCCGATAAAACCGTCCTCGATCATTTTATGTGCTTCATCCAGTGTCAGCACGGAAACCAGTGTCGATGGATCGTCCGCATCTTTGCAAACACCTTCGATGTCAGTCATAAATACCAATTTCTCCGCTTTCATGGATTTTGCAATTGCGCAGGCAGCATCGTCCGCATTGATATTGTACGCCTTATAATCATCTCCAAGTCCGATTGGCGCAATAATCGGCACGAAATCATTTTCCAAAAGAGTGTCGATCAATTCGGAATTGACTTCTTTCACATCTCCGACGTAACCGATATCTTTGCCGTTTGCTGTCTTTTTATCACAGCGAAGAGTACCGCCGTCTTTCCCGCTGATGCCGGCTGCTCTCACACCAAGTTTTTCCATCATCTGCACCAGATGTTTATTTACTTTATTTAAAACCATCTCTGCCACTTCCATCGTGTCATCGTCTGTCACACGGAGTCCCTCGACAAATTCCGGTTCTTTTCCCATCAGGCGCACCCATTTGCTGATTTCTTTTCCACCGCCATGTACAATGATCGGCTTCATTCCCACCAGTTTCAAAAGTGCCACGTCTTTGATGACACTCTGCTGCAGTTTTTCATCCAGCATCGCGCTTCCGCCGTATTTTACAACGACTTTTTTATTGTTGAAATCGCGGATATAAGGCAGTGCCTCGATCAAAGTCTCCGCTTTTATCAATACATCATTTAATTTATCGTCCATTTCCTCTTGCCTTTCTTCCATATTTTAACAGTATTACGAACGGTAGTCCGCATTGATCTTAATATAATCATACGTAAGATCGCAGCCCCAAGCTGTCGCACTGCATTCGCCCTGCTTCATGTCACATACTAACGTTACTTTGTCCATTCCCATCATCTCGGTAGCTTTTTCTTCATCAAAATCGGTAAGTACACCATTTTTAATCCATAACATTTCTTCGCCACCTGCCTGCAATGTCAGATCTACAACTTCCGGATCAAACTCTACACCGGCATAACCAAGCGCACAAAGCACACGGCCGCAGTTCGCGTCTTTTCCATAAATCGCCGTCTTTACAAGGTTCGAAGAAATCACCGATTTACTCAGCGTAACGGCATCCTGCTTGGTCTTTGTTCCTTTTACGGTCACTTCCAAAAGGCGGGTACATCCTTCGCCGTCTCCTGCCATTTTCTTGGCAAGATCGGTTGCTACATAAGAAACTGCTTCATAAAGCGCCCGATAAGCATCGGTATCTTTTTTGATCTCCTCTGCCCCGGCTGCTCCATTTGCCAAAAGCACACAGGTGTCATTGGTGGAAGTATCACGGTCTACCGAGATCATATTAAAGGAATCTGCTACGATCTCGCGAAGCATTCCCTGAAGCACCTCATGACTTACTTTTGCATCCGTCGTAATGACGCTGAGCATCGTCGCCATATTCGGATGAATCATACCGGAACCCTTGCTCATTCCACCGACGGTAATCGTCGAGCCATCCTGTTCAAACGTAACGGCACATTCTTTCAGAATCGTATCCGTCGTCATAATGGCTCTGGCTGCATCTTTCGCCCCCTGGCGGTCCGTTGTCAGGGCATCTTTCAAAAGCGGTGCTCCTTTGCGGATCGGTGCCATACGAAGCTGCATCCCGATGACTCCGGTGGATGCCGTCAGTACTTCTTCCGGCACGATACCAAGTACCTTTGCGATTTCCGATGCCATCTCATAATTGTACTCTTTTCCTTCTTTTCCGGTCGCCGCATTCGCAATTCCGCTGTTTAAAACGACCGCACGGACATGATGTCCGCTCTCAACAATCTCTTTATCCCATTGAACCGGTGCCGCTTTTACTACATTTGTAGTAAAAGTTCCTGCCGCATTTGCCGGTTCCGTAGAAAATACAAGTGCCATATCTTTTCGGTTTTCATATTTGATCCCAGCCTCTATTCCGGACGCCTCATATCCTTTTGGTGCATTGACACCACCATCAATTCTCTGCATACGATTAACCTCATTTCTATATTCTAAATTTTAACGCAACGTGCCAAATAAAATACTTCTTATCACGGGAATACCGGCACAAGACGAAGTCCTTCTGCCTCATCCAGTCCAAACAACAGGTTCATATTCTGAACTGCCTGTCCTGCTGCGCCCTTGGTAATATTATCCATGGCACCCATCATGATGACACGACCGGTACGCTCGTCCACTTTCGGGCTGACATCAACAAAGTTACTGCCTTCTACCCAGCGTGTTTCCGGACAGACACCATCATTTAATACACGTACAAAATATTCGTCCTTGTAAGCTTCTTCATATGCTTTACGAACCATTTCTTTTGTCACACCCGGATTTAATTTTGCATAAGCCGTAATGAGAATGCCACGGTTCATCGGAATCAAATGTGGGGTAAAATTGATCATTACCGGTTTTCCTGCCGCATAGCCAAGCTGTTCCTCAATCTCCGGTGTATGGCGGTGTGTCGCTACCCCGTATGCCTTAATATTTTCATTCACTTCACAATACAAGTTTGGAATCTTTGCTCCACGACCGGCTCCGCTTGTACCGGATTTGGCATCAATGATCAGCGTATCGGTGTCAATATATCCATTTTTTACCATCGGATAAATGGAAAGCGTCGAGCAGGTCGGATAACATCCCGGATTTGCGATCAGGCGTGCACCTTTGATCTTCTCCCGGTTCAACTCACAGAGTCCATATACAGCCTCTCCGATAAACTGTTTGCTCTTATGTTCGATACCATACCATTTTTCATATACATCGACATCTTTAATACGGAAATCCGCACTCAGATCAATCACTTTACAATTTGACAAAATCTCTTCATCGAGAACCGAGGCAAGATATCCCTGCGGCGTCGCCGTAAAGATCACGTCTGCCTGCTTACTTAATTCATGAAGATCATCGCCTTTACATACATTTTCAACGATCTGGAACATGTTTCCAAAAACAGCACTGAATTTTTCATCGACATAGCTTCGTGAACCATACCATACAATCTCTGCCTCTTTGTGCTGCAATAACAATCTTACCAATTCCTGGCCCGCATAACCGGTCGAGCCGATAATACCTACTTTAATCATCATTTAGCCTCTTTTCTATTACTTAATGGTAAATACAACTTTCGATTGATTTCCTGCTTTGTCACAGGCAATCACGGTATTTTTACCTTTTTTGCGAATTACAAGTTTCTTCTTAGCTTTTTGTTTTTTGCCATTTACTTTAATATAACGGATTCCATTGGCATCCGATACTTTCAACGTCGCTTTTCCCCGATATACCTTACCGTGTCGTACCCCTTTGAAAACCGGTGCTTTGGCATCAATCGTAAATTTCAATACCGATGCATTTCCATTGGCATCTACTGCCTTTATTGTATATCGTCCACTTTTTGCCAATTTAAACTGTGACACATTGAAACGTTTCCCATTAATTGTCACTTCTTTCACACTCACGTTATCTGTCGCTTTTACTGACACCGCTTTCTTTGTAAGCGCATTATTTTTTACGCCCTGAATCTTCGGTGCTTCTTTGTCGCCGGATATGATCGGCGTATCTCCGCATGTCGCGATCAATTTGGAATCATCCGGTAAATTATCCAGATTCCATGTTACTTTATTTCCTTCCGCTGCGCCATTGGATTCCTTAATTGGCTTTGGCAAAACGATGGAAATATCCATGATGAGCCCCAATGCCTTATAATATTCATTTACAGATTTTCCTTTTAATTGGGAAGACATCTGTGCGACGTCAAGCGCCCGCGCATTATTTTGTGTTTGTGATGACTGCGCCGATTTCGTTGACATCGAAGTATAATTGTTCGTTCCTGCCTCACCGATAAATGTATCTGCCGTCAATGTCACATTTTCGAATGGCGCATGAAAACTATCCGATGTATATTTATCCGCCGCTTTGGAATCCTGCTTAAACTTAGCAAGATAAACCGCATCATTTGTCAAGAAATTTTTCAATTCGTCTCTGGACGCAAAGGAAAATGTTCTGGAAAATGACTGATACGTCTTTCCGTTTATCATTTTTGTGTCCTGCGTAAAATCTCCGCATGTCAGCACACTGCTAGATGCATCGTCTTTCATTAATTCAAAGGTACTTTGTTCATAATAATATGTAAGGGTATAACCACATGTACCGTCTTCATTTACCGTCATCTCCATGTTAAGCCCCAGACATCCGGTCAACATAACCATCGCTATAAGACACGCTATCACCGCTCTTACTTTCTTCATAAATATGTCCTCCATTTCCTTTTATGCATAATTCAATGAATATTTTGCATAAACATGCATCTTTTATGCAAATGCATATTTATTATACACCTGTGTACTCATTTACGCAAGTACAATTTCACAATTCATCAAAAGAAAACATAAAATCCACATTTCCTCTTGCATAATATTCATTTATGTTGTATATTTATGATAACAGAGTTTCAAAGTATCAGACTCTCGTGCTCGCACGAAAGAGGATGATACCTTGAAACTCGCCGAATATGAGGATGGAGAGACTTGCTTTGCAAGGATCGGGAATCCGAATATTCGCAGGATTGCGACAGTTGCGCCAGCAACGGAGCAAGCCGTTGGTTTCAAAGTTCCCCGACAACGTCCATGCTTGCATGGGAAGGGCTGCGACCTTGAAACCCGCCGAATATGAGAACGAAGCGCATCGCGCGTAGTTCGAATATTCGCAGGATTGCGACAGTTGCACCAGCAACGGAGCAAGCCGTTTCACAGGGTCGAAAAGCGTTACTCTCGTGCTTGCACGAAAGAGGATGATACCTTGAAACCCTTTCTATATCACATTTACGGAGGTTTAATTATGAAGGAAAAAGTTGTTCTTGCTTATTCCGGCGGTCTGGACACGACAGCGATCATTCCATGGCTGAAGGAAAATTATGATTATGAAGTTATCTGCGTCTGCATCGACTGTGGACAGGGAAGCGAACTCGATGGATTGGACGAGCGTGCAAAAGCATGTGGTGCTTCCAAACTCTACATCGAAGATGTTATCGATGAATTCTGTGACGAATATATCGTTCCTTGTGTACAGGGTCATGCAATCTATGAAAATAAATATCTGCTTGGTACTTCCATGGCTCGTCCGGTCATCGCCAAACGTCTCGTGGAAATTGCCCGCAAAGAAGGCGCTGTCGCTATCTGCCACGGTGCAACCGGAAAAGGAAATGACCAGATCCGTTTCGAACTCGGTATCAAAGCTCTTGCTCCGGATATCAAGATCATTGCTCCTTGGAGAAATGACAAATGGAACATGGATTCCCGTGAATCCGAGATTGAATACTGCCGTGCACATGGTATCGACCTTCCTTTTGCTGCAGATTCCAGTTACAGCCGTGACCGTAACTTGTGGCACATCAGCCATGAAGGATTGGAATTGGAAGATCCTGCCAATGAGCCAAATTACGAACATCTTCTCGTACTCGGTACCACACCGGAAAAAGCTCCGGATGAAGGTGAATATGTCACAATGACATTTGAAAAAGGTGTTCCAAAATCAGTCAATGGAAAAGCCATGAAAGTTTCTGATATCATCCGCGAATTGAACCGTCTCGGCGGCAAACACGGCATCGGTATCATTGATATTGTAGAAAACCGTGTTGTAGGTATGAAATCCCGTGGTGTATATGAAACTCCGGGTGGAACCATTCTTTACGAAGCACATCAGCAGCTCGAAGAATTAATCCTCGACCGCGATACTTACGCTGTAAAAGAGGAAATGGGCAACAAACTCGCTCAGATCGTATACGAAGGAAAATGGTTCAGTCCGCTTCGTGAGGCAACTCAGGCATTCATCGAGTCTACCCAGCAGTATGTAACCGGCGAAGTAAAATTCAAACTGTACAAAGGAAACATTATCAAAGCAGGAACAACTTCTCCTTATTCCCTGTACAATGAAAGCCTTGCTTCCTTTACAACCGGTGACCTTTATGACCACCACGACGCTGACGGATTCATCACATTGTTTGGTCTGTCAACCAAAGTCCGTGCAATGAAAATGCAGGAAGTAAATAAGAACGGTAAGTAATTAAAAATTAGAACATAAAAGAACCAGCAAAATGGGAACTATGCCTATTTTGCTGGTTTTTATTTGACTTTTTCTTTATAACAAATACATATTTTCTAATATATGCAATGCGTCATACAACTCCATATCAAGCCCGATATTTTTCATATTAATACGTTCTTCCGGCATCCTTTCTACAAATTACCATCTGTATTCCTCCATAACTTCTTCAATCTGCATTTCCACACGCTCATCATCTACATCTTTGAGGCTTTGCACCAATGACACTACATCCACCATGTCATCCATCATATAAGCAGAGGGATTATATTTCCATAATTCAATCTCCACATAATCATTGCCAAGCACAAATTGTGGCTTAACAATAGCCTCCTGTGGAATTTCCTTTAATCGCTTTTTATCCATTGCATAAACCATGCATTTGGGGTCATTCAGCATACTCTTTTTCGCTAATGCTGTTTCTCCAGCCATAGGCAATGTCACATTATAAAATTGGGAACTTACATATATTTTCTTTTGAACCGGCGACTGTAAATATTTGCATGAGAGTTGATACAATTCTCTGCCACAAGCTACCGCCTCAATCATTTTATGTGTTCCGTCTCTGCGGGCAACCAGCAAACCAAGTTCCTGTAACTCCTGAATCGCTCTGCTGACATTCATCGCTGACATATTAAGACATTTTGCAATCTCCGATTGGCTCTTTTTCTCCTGCTTCTTTTGATAGATAAAATAAAGGAGCAAAAATTGGGTCATTGCTGAAATTTTGTCTCTCTTCTCTCTCTTTTCTGCTCTCATGCAGAATTCCTTTAAACTCATTCCAAATTCTGGCACAAAAATTTGCGAATTTGGCACAATAAAAGAAATTCGGTTTTTAATCAAGGCATTTCTTTGATAAGAAGAAATTGTATCAAGCCATAATACAACCGGCATCTTTGCATATTTTTCTATTTTTTTTATTTCTTTTTCAAAAGAAGCCACATTAAAATAGCCCGATTCATTCTTCATCAATATACTTTGTCTCTCACCAAGCGAAAGCATATAATACTCTCTCTTGTTTCGCAAATAAAGAGGCAATTGGAGCTTACCGTCCCAGTTTTCAATTTTGACATTTACTCCAAAAATGTCAGACAAATATTTTTTCATACATACACCTTTTAACTTTTTTATTTTATCATAACATTCTTTTTGTTATAATTCAATATTTTTGTTAAAATAATGCTGTATTTTAAGATTCCTAACTTTCTCCCCCATTATTTCACTTTCTTCTTTACCCATTTTGCCACACCGGCTGCGGAAGAATCCGTAAGATCCGCTCCACTTTGCACCTTTGCGCCCTTCGCCGCCTTCTTAATCTTTGACGCTGCACTTTTTGTCGTCCCGGTCGCAGAAAAATAAGCAACCAAAACCTTTTTCTGTTTCGCCTATACATTGCCGTCTGCCATTGGAAATACCATGCCGGCAAGCAAGGAAGCTACCAATACAACATTCATCCATAGGCTACTTTTTTGTTCATTTTGTCCACACTCCAATCTTAAAATATAATCTGTATTCATCAAGCTTCTCATTTGTCTTTTAATTTTACTCTTTCTTTAATAATCGCAATTACTCCGATTCCTAACCAACATGCACTACTCAATATTTTGTACTGCTCAAAAAAATGATTTATTACTATACCACTAACGCCCAAAACAAACAAAGCAATGTTGCATATTGTCTTTAACTTCATTCTGAAATCACCTCACAAACTTTCACAATCTATATTCTTAAATGAATCTCTCACCCTCTGCTTTGTCTACATCAAAACCTTCCACCTGACGAAAATTAGTACAATTTCTGGAAGCATTGTACATTTTGATTTCATATGGTTCTATTCCCTATCTGAAACTGTAGACCTGCACTGCTATGCTAACTGCCTCAATTGCAAGCCCTAAGATTAAAAGAATACTTCCATATATTTTTTTGTTTTTCTTCTTAATCAGCACTGCCCCAATAATCGAAATAAAAATTGGCACTATATACCGCAAACAGAATAGAAAAACCATCATAACCAGCATTAAAAATGTAAAAAGCATTTCTTCCATTATCTTATCTCACCTCTCACTTGTCTAGATCACATTCCAAATCGCATTATATACACTCACATATTTCCCTTTCCAGTTAACATTTCCCTTTATATCTACAATACACGACACACTTTCCCACTGTCAACATCAATGTTCTGAACGTCGCATTTTTACCGTTTTTTTGTTCTGAACGTTAACTTTTACATTTACCTTTCCAAGTTTCCACACTTTCTGTCATGTCTAATACCTATAATGTATCTCCTGTAATGCCTGCGAGGCATCGAAATGTTCCTTCGCCTGTAATTCCCCATCCCCACACAAAGCCCCCAGCATGGCAGTCCTTACGGTAACTGCCATGCCGGGGGCTTTTCTCACATCAATAACGCCAAATTTTCCTACTTCTTATACGCCGGTGACTGGATGATAAACTTCACTTCACTGCCCACACCCTGCTGTTTCTCAGAGAATGAAGTATAATCCTTCGACAATTCACCGAGTGCCTGCAAACGGTCTTTTAATGAGACAAAATCGTCTTCATAGGTATCTTTGATCTTCTGAATTCCTTTTTCATCAAATTTCTTCACACCGCTCGCAAGAGAGCCGGTGCCTTTCTCCAAAGCAGTAAATCCTTTCTGAAAAGCACCGGCAGCCTGATTCATCCGGGCGCTTCCTTTGGCAAGTGCCTTCGTACCGTCTGCCAGACCTTTTCCCCCTTTCACAAAACTCTTCGATACCTTTTTAATCTTCTTAGAAGCACTCAAAAGTTTCTTACTGTTTTGCGAAAGTTTTCCGCTTCCTTCATTCAATGCTTTCGCACTTGTCACAAGACTCGTGAGGCTCTTGCTTATCTCACTGTCAGCACTCGTAAGTGTAGAGGAACTCTCCGATAGTTTCTGCACGCCGCCGGTATACTGAGCTACACCATTACTAACCTGGTCAGCCCCTTTCTTCCACGCACCATCGCTCTTTGTCGCATCTTTCATGGCGGCGACGCTTTTCTCCTGCTCCGATACCACTTTTTCGAGTTCTGCGGCAGAAGTAAGCAGCGCCTGTTTCTGTGCTTCCTCGGTACAAGAATCTGCCTGCGCTTTCAGATCTGCTATAATCTTGTCATATTTATCATAACTCTTTTCCAGCGTGTCCAGATTCGTATTCATCGCCGTGATCTGTGCCGCTACACCTTTCGCACCATCTACCAGCGCATTTACCGTTTCTTTATCCGCTAATTTATCCACTGCGGAAGTATAACTCGATAAGCCGGTTGAGAACTTTTTGTATGTCTGCGGCAAGTCTTTGACGCCGGTATAAAAAGCACTAATCCCCGTGGAAACCTTATCGCTTCCCTGCACATAAGCCGAAACTCCATCCGCAAGTCCATTTACGCCCTGCGTATATTGTTTTATGCCTTTATACAATGTATTACTTCCTTTATTCAGCGTCTTCGTTCCTTTGTTCATCTTCGCAATGGCTTTGGCAAACGTTTCGAATTTATCGCCAAACTTCGTTACAGCTTGGTCTACTTTCTTCGTTCCTTTTACCAGTTTTCCGGAAGCATCACAAAGATCATCGATACCGTCTTCCAAATCCTGTAAATTTTCATTATTCTCCAGATCAAGTTCCGAGAGAATGTCTGCACTGGCAACCGTCACCGCCTGATCCACCTCAAACTCTTTGACATCCGCTGTAATTTCAAATTCTGACTTTAACTTGTCCTTGATATCGCCATCTTCCAGATTAAGACTCTCTGCCATGCCCGGGAAGCCGATTCCAAGGACAATCTGATTGTCGCCCTGTTCCATTACCTTGGCATCTTTCGCTTCTACATTCGTAAATTTATCCGACGGAAGAACCATCATAGTCGCCATTATAAACGGAGTATACAACGTCTCTGATTTGCCGTTGATGCTCTTTTTCCGGGTGGAACGGTTTGTGTATTTTACACGGATCGTAAGTTTTCCGCTTTTGCCGACCAGATCCTTGCCGGCAATTTCTTTTCCATCCAAAAGATAGGTAATCGTTACATCCACTGGAAGCTTTGTCTCCTTGTCTGCTTTTTGCTCTTTTGTCACATTTTCCTTTCCTTCCTGCTTCAAAAGATCAGACACTGTCACTTCTTTCACACTTCCATCTTCTGCCAGTTCCACGTATATCGTTTCTTCCTGCGAAATCGGCTTTGCCTCCGCATATCCGATATTTCCTACCAGTAAACTTGTCACAAGCACTCCGGAGAGAACCGCTTTTCCTACATATTTCCATTTTCTGTTTCGATTCATTGCTTCTGCCCCTTTCTATTCAACATTCTTCAATGCTTCATCCATCGGAATCTTCTTAATTCTTAGGAATTGCACGAGTGCTACCAGCGCATACGCACCAAGTACCATAAATACCATGATCGGATAAACCTGCGGTGAGTAATAAATACTGATCCATCCATTGTAATTGATCATAAGTGCCTGATAGATCTCCAGCATTGTAACCGAGGATAAAAACAAACTGATAATGATCGAGAACAGCACAAACCATGTCGTCGTGATCAGGTAAAGCCGCCCGATCTCACCATTTTCATATCCTAAGATCTTAACCATCGAGATTGCCGTCGTATTTCGCTCCAATATAAGTTTCGTAAGAAGGTAAATGATCAGTACCGCAAGTGCAACGGCAAACCATTTAATCATCTCAAACATACCTCCCATCGACACATTCAGCTGACGGGAAAGTTTTGTCATATCATCTTCTGTAATACAGGAACTAATGTACTTTTCATCAATATCGGTTAATTTTTCTTTGGAAAAATATCCGGTGAAATATTCCGGTTTTCCGGGAGTGGAAAGCCGCTTCAAAAGCAATGCCGGATCACGAAATCCCTGGTCAAACAAATCGACTTTCATTTCAAATGTTTCATTAAACTGATCGATTGGCATAAATACGGCAATACCGGCAGCGTAAGGGATGACCTTTGCAATCTTTACACGATATTGTTTTCCTTCGTATTTTTCTTTCAAAGTGATCGTATCGCCGACCTGCACACCATACTTTTCGTTAAATGAATCCGATACAGCGACTCCCTCTTTCGGAAGTTCCTGTGTAAAATATTTACCATTTTCTACCAGTCCATAAATACTGATATCTTCATTACGGGTTTTCCCCTCGTAATTCAATGAGATCATCGAATATTTTTCCGCATCCGGATTTGTCGTATCCACCTGCGTCTTCAATACATACTGGTACGGCGCGATCATCGCATCCAGCACCTTATCCTGGTATTTTGCCAAAAGCGGCTGCATCATCATACCAAATAAAAGCAATACCAACGCAAAAAATATTCCGATAAACATCATCAGATAACTCGATAAATTCTGCAATACAATACGGATACGAAATCTTGTGAAAAATTTAAAATATGGCAGACGAAGTGCCTTCTTTTTCTTTTTCGTTGAAAGATCTCTTCGTATAAATTTAAGCGGTGACAAACGCAGTTTCTTAATCAGTGTAACCGCATTCACTACAAGCATTAATACGATAGGAATCACCGTCGTCATCACAAAAGCTTCTGCATTCCAGACGGTTACATACGTCGGCAGGCTGTAACTTCCATAATACAGATCTGCCACCATATCTTTAAATACAGTGTATCCAAGTACATTTCCCAGTAAGGAGGAAATTAGCGTGACCATAATCGGCACCGCAAGGTAATGTCTTAAAACTTCTCCTCTCGTATACCCCGAAGCACGAAGGGTACCGATCACGGACGATTCTCTTATAATCGTGTGTTTGATCGTAATCGAAAAGATAAACGCAATGATTGCGATCAGGATATACAAAAGTCCGATCATCATCGCACGGTCACCACCCATGTCTTCCCCCGTAAAACGAATCGCTTGGTTTGCATATTCCGGAATAAAATTCTTAATTGTCAGATTTTTATTATAGGCCTTTTTAGCAATTGCCGTCATAAAATCTTCTGCTTTATCATTCTTTTCTTTCTCTGTCTGCGGTTTATCCGCATAAACCCAGTCGTATTGAAAATGTTCTTTGTCCTCCGAAAGAGTTTCATACCCTTCTTTTGACATAACAGCCACACCAAACTTAACGGCATCAAACATGAAATCATTATTGTCTGAGTATAATGCGCTATAGTCAGACAAAGCCACCAGACCACAGATGTCATATTCTTTTCCGTCTAACGTGATCTTATCACCAATTTCCCAGTTATTATTATCTGCATGCATACGGTCAATCGCTACCTGATTTTTCTTCTTTGGCATCGTTCCTTCCATCAAACAGATTTTATTCACCTCTTCACGTGTCTTAAAAACACGCATCGTTCCCTGAGAATTATCTTTTTTCAAAACCGAGGCTGCTTCTTTGTAAAAATCCTTATAAAAAGTTACATTCTCCTCTTTTTCCACCTCGTCCATCATTGTGTCGTCTGCTTCTTCTTCAAACTCCACATGTCCGTCTTCGATATTGTATTTCTCAAAACTTTCATCATATGCGATGATCATACTGTTTCCTGCTACAAGAAATCCGGAAATAAATCCGATCGTTAATGTCATAAACAAAAATATGACAATATACTTTGGAAATTCTCCGATCAATTCTCTCGGCAGGCGTTTTATCAATGGATTTTTCATTTACCCGCCCTCCTACCAGTCAAGATCTACTGCGGAAATCTTCTTCTCATTACAATAATTCTTCCGTATCTGTCCGTCGCGCAGCTGAACAACACGATCCGCCATATATTTGATCGCATCGTTATGGGTTACCATTATGACCGTATTCCCGTATTTGTGATTGACTTCTTCAATCAGATTCAAAATATCTTTGGACGTATTATAATCCAATGCTCCGGTCGGCTCATCGCACAAAAGAATATCCGGATTTTTTACAATCGCACGTCCGATCGCGGTACGCTGCTGCTGTCCACCGGAAAGCTGATTTGGCAGTTTATGACGATGTTCATACAACCCAAGTGTCTTTAACAGATCGTCAATCTCCAAGGGTTTTTCACTTAAATATGCTCCTACCTCAATATTCTCTTTTACATTGAGATTTGGGATCAGATTGTACATCTGAAATATGTAACCAAGATGTCTTCTGCGGTATCGGGTCAATGCCTTTTCCGTCATATCTTTCATCTTCTCTCCTTCAATGGCTACGTAACCATCATCCGGTGAATCAATGCCTCCAATAATATTAAGAAGCGTAGATTTTCCGGAGCCGGAAGGACCAAGAAGAACACAGATCTCTCCCTTATTGGCTGTAAACTCAATCCCTTTTAATACCTCTGTCCGGTTGTTTCCGCTTCCAAAACTCTTTTTTAGATCATGAATCTCTAAAAACATCTCTAAATCCTCCTAAAATGTATGCGTAAACGTTTAAGTTAGTTCTCGCTAACTAGTAATATCATACCTCTTTTTGTCAAAAAAAGATAGACTTCTTATTGAGAATATTTCTCAATAAGAAGTCTATTCGTTATTATTTCTTTTCTTCTACGAGATTGTTCAGCCAGATTCCTTTTACCAGTAAGAGGTAGCCAAGCATGGATTTTAACACATCCACTCCGCTCACGATCAGATACAGCGGAAAGATCGGGATCGAGGTGAATCTTGAAAGACAGTATGCCAACGGAATTGTAATACACCAGATAAAACAACTGTCAAACAAAAACGTAATGATCGTCTTTCCTCCGGAACGGATTGTAAAATATGTCGCGTGCAAAAAAGCATTGACCGGCATATACAGCGCAAGGATTCGGATAAATCCGGTTGCCAGATGCCGTATCTCCTCCGTCGTCTCATAGATTCTTGGGAAAAACGGCGAGGTTCCTGCCAAAGCAAGAGCAATTATGAGACACAGTGTCGTCGAACAGAAAATAATCCGGTAAGCGGTATATCTTGCTTCTTTCATCTTGCCGGCTCCCAGTAACTGACCGACTAAAATCGCGACACTGTTTCCAATTGATAAAAATACGACATTGAACATATTGTTCAGCGTATTTGATATGTTCATTCCTGCCACGACATCCAGACCGCGGACGGAGTAACATTGCATAAGCATCGCCATACCGGACGCCCACAAGCCTTCATTGACCAAGAGCGGCGTTCCCTTGATGGCAATTTCTTTTGCCAGACCTGCCGGTATTTTCATTGAGCGGTACAGTCCTTTGACATAAGGATTTCTGTCCTTCTTCGTATGCACCCAGCCTACGACGATAACCATCTCCACGATTCTCGCCGCAACGGTTCCGATGGCTGCTCCTCTGGCCCCCAGAACCGGCATTCCGAATTTTCCGAAGATCAACACGTAATTGATACAAAAGTTCACGACGACAGAAAGGATTCCGGCTTTCATCGGAAGCATCGTCTCTCCCGTTTCCTTTAATGTCCCGGCATACGCCTGAACGACTGCAAACGGGATAAAACTGATCATCACAATGTGCAGATAATCCAAACCATGCTGTAACGTGAGTGCAGCATTGGTCGTTCCATTTTCCGTATGAAGATACAATTGGATCAACTGCTCTCCCATACTTCCCATCAAAATCAGACCGATCAGGGTAAGTGCTCCGCACAAAAGCAGTTTAAACCGCATTGTGTAGCGGATTCCCTCTTCGTTTCTCTGCCCAAAAAACTGCGCTGTATAAATCCCCGGACCGGATACGGCTCCGAAAATAAACAAATTATAGACAAAGACCAGCTGATTTGCGATCGCTACGCCGGTCATCTGCTCGGTTCCCATCTGCCCTACCATCACATTGTCAAGCATACTGGCAAAATTTGTAATTGCCATCTGTATCATCATTGGCACCGCTATCGCAAATAATCTGCGGTAAAACCTGCGGTCACCGATTAATTTTTCTCTCATTCTTCTATTCCTCTTTTTTCATAATTATTTTGCCGTCCGAAAGTCCACTCCTTCCGACGTCCATATTTCGTTATTCTGATCCACCAGAATCAATGACAGATTATTTTCTTTTGCATAGGCAATCGCCTTTTCTTTACCCATTACAAATAGCGAGGTAGCAAGTGCATCCCCCTGTTCTCCACGGTCACAGATCACCGTGACACTCAAAAGATCACTTTCTGCCGGTGCCCCGGTTCGCGGATCCATGATATGATGGTACCGCTTTCCATTCTCTTCAAAATACCGCTGGTAGGATCCCGACGTAATCACTGCCTTTTCGTCCACTTCCAGCGTTCCCAGCACACTCTGTCCATCTGACGGATCGGTAATTCCGATCGTAAACCGGCTTCCATCTTCTTTTTTCCCAAATGTCTGCACATTTCCACCCAGAGACACAACACCGGCGACGGCTCCTTCTTTTTGAAACAATTCTACTAGTTTTTGGGAAAGATATCCTTTTGCAATCCCACCAAGGTCAATCTCCATTCCCTTTTTCAAGGTAACCGTATTGTCGTCTCCGAGCGTGATCCCGGAAGCATCCACATAAGAAAGCAGTTTCTTGCGCTCACTTTCATCCGGGATTTTATAATCCTGCGTCGTAAATCCCCACGCGCGGACGATCGGATAAATTGAGATATCAAATAAACCGTCTGTTTTCTCGGTCATTTCTTTGCTGATACGGATCAGATCATACGTCTCATCCGATACTTTTACCGGTTTTCCCTCTGCCCGGTTGCATTTGCTGATATCACTGTCCTCGATATTGACAGAAAAATGCTGTTCATACTGTGTGATCAGCTTTCTGCCGGCACTTAAAACCTTTTCCGTGTCTTTCGCATACACCGTCAGATCCATCACCGTATCCATGGCAAAAATCTCATCTTTTCCCACCGAAACCTCGTCCTTTGGCTGCGCTTCCGACCTTTTCTGTATGGCATCCGCCACCCCGACCGCTGCGACAGCACACAGTACGACGACCGCAAGGATCCATATTTTCTTATGCTTATTCTGGTTTTTCACAGTTATTTCTTCCTTCCTTTTCTGCCTGCTGCCTTGAAAAGACGCAGCCGCAGTAATTTTGCCGGTAAAGATCGTATTCTCTTGACAATTCTATGCTTCGCTTATAGCCATTCTTTTTCTTAAAATCAGACGGAAGATACGGAATGTTGTACTCCTTCGCCAGCCTCTCTCCGATCTCCATCAGTTTTCCTGCATTTTTATGTGGACTGATCGACAATGTCGTGCAGAAATAATCTGCTCCATAGCGGACTGCCTCTTTTGCCGTCTCACGAAGCCGCAGTTCATAACACAAAAAGCAGCGTTTCCCGCATTCCGGCTCTTTCTCGTAGCCTTTTGCCATTTCATAAAAGGATTCGCTGTCGTAATCGGCTTCTACGATATCGATTTTTCCGGGATACTCTTTCTCTGAGATGAGACGGAGCAATTCCTGCTTTCTCTTCTCATACTCGTCCTTTTCCGTTATATTCGGATTATAAAAAAACAGCACCAGATGAAAATGCGCCGAAAGATACTCCGTCACATAACTGCTGCACGGGGCACAGCAGCAATGCAGAAATAGAGTTTTCTTTGGCTCATTGTCAATCTTTACCAATAATTGATCCAGCTCTTTTTGATAATTTCTCTGATTCACGTTTGTTCTCCTATCTATCCTTCCTGCAGGCCGATGACTGCACAAAGATTTCCTCGCTTTCCCCCTGTATAACGATGCGAAAACAGCAGATCCGGATGGCAGTTCGTACATAGTCCGCTCACCTGTATATGCTCTTCTAAGCATCCGGCATGAAGCAGGATCTGTCGGTTTGCCTCCCACAGATCAAGCATCGCATGCCCGTTTCCCTTGTCCTCGTAAAATCCTGTCATCCACGGAAATGCTTTGTGAAACTCTGCGATCACATCATCGCTTACTTCGTAACAGTTCCGGCAGATGGAGGGCCCGATCACAGCAAGAATATCTTCCGGTCTGGAACCAAATTCTTGGTGCATCCGTTCTACCATCTTCTGCCCCATCGCGCCAACAGTTCCCCGCCATCCGGAATGAGCATTTCCCACCGCTTTCTTTACCGGATCATAAAAAATAAGCGGCACACAGTCTGCAAAAAATGTCATCAGCATTACCCCCGGCTCATCGGTTACCAGTCCGTCAATCTCACGAATTCTACGATTTGGATAGCGGTAAACATCACCGGTATCTTCTTTCCCGACACGCAGAATATCGGTTTTGTGCACCTGCTGGGTTAATACCAGATCTTCTGTCCGGTATCCGACCGCGGCAGCCAGACGTTCATGATTTTCTTTTACATCGGCTTCGTTATCTCCGCGCGTAAAACTGATATTCATAGAACTCCATTCTCCCCGGCTCACACCGCCAAGGCGCGTTGAAAAGCCGTGGATCACGGGTTGATTTTTAAATATTTCAAATTGAAGAAAGGGCACTCCCTTTTTTTCCACTACATTAAGTCCCTTTATGGATTCTAACATCTATTTATTTTCTCCTGTTTTCAAATTCCTGTTGCATAACTTAAATCAAATCTAGTATACTACAATTATATAAAAAAAGACAGAGTAAATTTGAAAGGAGTTTTATCATGCCTTCATTTTATGCACATAATCGTTTTGGAAAAGAGGTCTGCAAAGAACTTCCAAAAGAAATACATCAGATCATACAGGAATATCCTTCCGCCTACAAAGCAGGACTGCAGGGGCCTGACTTTTTGTTCTTCTACCGTCCGTTTCTTCCCTGCCACGTCAATACATTAGGACATGCCCAGCATAAACAGCCCTTTCTTCCCTTCCTGGAAACCGTTCGTTCCTCCATCCGGAAAAAAGGACGTCATTGTCCGGAGTATGCCTATCTCCTTGGATTCATCTGTCATTTTATGCTTGACAGCGAAGCACATACGTACGTCAATGAAAAGGCAAAAGAAAAGGGATTTAACCACCTTGTCATGGAAATGGAATTTGACCGCTATCTGATGAAAAAAGATGGCATCCAGCCATTTTTATACCCTCTCTGGCGCCACATCCGCTGGGATAAGCAGACGCTTCAGGCTGTCTATGGAGTTTACCGCCATTTTGACCTGACACCACGCGACGTCAAAAAATCGTTACAGTCTATGGCGTTTTACAAATGGCTCGTAACGACCGGCAAGACCTTGCGCCGTCTCATCCTGCGTTCCCTTATGCTCCTCTCCCTGCACTACCGCAAACTCGAAGGACATATGATGGATCTCATTCCAAAAGCCTCCGCCAAGGAGACAAATCCGGTTCTTTCCAAAATTTACCAAAGCACACTTGCTCCCTGCAGAGACATTATCATTGATTTTGACAAAACATTTTTGAACGGAAAACCATTGAATCCCCGTTTTCAAACAACCTTTCAAAAACGGGAGTGACTGGCTTTATCCGCGATTGTCTTAATCCTCACTACCATCTCTTCAATGAATTCTTTATATGATTTTTCAGCACATATTGTCTGCGTATGCGTTCCTCCGGCTGTATGTCAACGAAATACAAAAATACAACAAAGCCCCATTCCAGCGGTTTCATCAAAAAATATACCACATCTGCCCGCAGTGGCGTTGTAATATGTCTGGAAACCGGATATCCATACCTGTCATAAAAGTTTCTTATCGCCTTGTGAATTTTGGGAGATTTTTCCTGTATCCATTCTTCAAACGCATTGGCTATACACAATTGGCGGTTTACCACGATCGTCTGTCCTCTTCTCGTTCCATACCGGAGCGGCTTCACGATCTTTTTATGACCGCCTGCTGCCACCGTACACAGATAATGCCCGCTCGACTCCATCGGAGGAGGCGGTATCTGCTGTGAAAATGTCCAGTCGGCTGTATCCGTAAAGGCTTTAATCGGCGCATCTGCCCCTTGCCCGGCCAGAATAAACAAGATTTCAAATACAGCAATGATAAAAAAGAAGCAGGCAAATACAAGCACAGGATAGCGCTCAAAACATCTTATCCTGCAATACAGCCATGCCATTTTTGTACTCTCCGCATTTTTTCGTCTCGACTGATAAAGTTTTATCTGCTCCCTCATATGATTTTTCACTGCCGAAACAGAAAGCACAAAAAGGTTGAATTGATACAGATATAAAAACATATTGACAAATCCATCACTGTGACTCTTCATCTGGTTTCCGATCTGGATCGCAAAAGCAATAGAAATAACATTAAATATCACTACAAAAGCAATTAAAAACGCGGCAAAAAGCGGTGGCTGCCGGTCTGCCTGCACACTATACAAAATGAGCAGTGCAATAAGTCCCAATATAACCGGAACTACTACCGTCCAGCCATATTGCGACGAGATACTATAATGTGTTTCATAGACATAAACGGCTTCCTTCCAGTCCCCCGACGGCTGAAAACCGGCTTCGTATAAAAAGTAATACAAAAAGCCTCCGATCCAGATCGTCAGCCACGCAATAATTCTCTTATATTTTGGCTTTTTTGCAAAGAAATTGTAAATGTTCCAGATAGTAAGCACTCCCGGAATTACTCCTATAACAATCCAAAAAAGGATTAGATACATCGTGTCTTGTATACTATAGTACAATAAAATCCCCTCTTTCTCTATCCGATTCATAATGTCCCCTTACTTACTAAGTATATCGCAACAGCCTCACGACGACAACTGTTGTTTCCGGCTGATAATCGCCTCATAAAATTCCGGATATTTCTTTTTCAGATTGATCGGACGTCCGTCCGGGTCCACAAAGCAGTGTTCGGAATGCGCCACGCACACGCAGGTGCCGTCTGCTTTTTCCATCTCATACAAAAGTTTTAACCGCACTCCTTTACACTCTTCCACCGAGATAACAATCCGTATTTCATCGGCAAATGTAGTCGTATTTTTATACTTACAGCTGACTTCTGTCACCGGTGAGATCACTCCGATTTCTTCCAGTTTGTCATAATCCCAGCCAATCTGCTTCAGGAAATCCACCCGTGCTTCTTCCATCCAGCGGATGTAATTAGAATGATGGGTAATTCCCATTTTGTCTGTTTCATAATATTGAACCGTGTGGTTGTAACCCTTATATAAATCCATTTTATGCCTCCAAATAATTTATTACATCCAAAAGTGTAGCAAGCACCACTTCCGAACGTTCCCGCATTTCCTCATTGGCCGGAAGAAGATCCGGAACCATGATGGTACGAAGCCCGCCACTTTGCGACGCGCGGATGCCATTGTAAGAATCCTCGATACCAAAAGCACGCTCCGGCTTTACTCCCAGTTCATCACAGGCTTTCAGAAAAATATCCGGCGCCGGTTTGCTTCGCTCTACCATATCACCACAGATCACAACATCAAAATAGGGAAGGATCTTTGCATCTCTTAACTGGCTCATCACCGTCTCTTTTCTTGTAGAGGATGCCAATGCAATTTTCTTTCCTTTGTCTTTTAAATACGTAAGCAGCTCTACGACTCCCGGTTTCATCGGAAGTCTTCCACCGTCGTATTTTTCGTGATACATTGCCGATGCCTTTTTGGCATACGTATCATAAGGGAACTCTTCCCCATATATCTCCTGCATGATTTTCTTCGTCCGCACTTTCGTTGTTCCAGTGCACATAAGAAGGGACTCTTCCATATTTTCAATGTTATATTTTTCCGCAAGTTCCAGCCAGCAGTCGATCGTCGCCCGCTCCGAATCAAAGATCACACCATCCATGTCAAACACTACCGCATCATACGAAAAATCAAACATTGTCACACTGCAGTTCTTTACACCATAGGCTGCATATTCTTCGTTTGTCATATCTCCAAAATACGAACGGATCACACGCGATATGCCATTGTGCGCCACCAGAATATAATTTTTATCTGTTGCCTTTAATTCATCGAGCAGATTGTAAATGCGCTGCGCCAGTTGAAACATCGATTCGCCTTTTCCATAGCGCGTTAAGAATTCTTTTTTCGCCTCATGAAACTCTTTGGAATTTCGCGGAGAAGCCCCTTCCCACACACCAAAGTTCTGCTCTACTAACCTCGGTTCAACCTGTAATGGGATTCCGGTCATTTCTGCGATATGTTGTGCCGTCTGTTTTGCGCGCAAAAGAGGCGAACACAGGATAAGATCCGCAGAAATCCCACTCTCCACAATATTTTTTCCGGTTTTCTCCGCCTGCTTATGTCCTTTTTCCGTCAACGGCACATCGGTCTGACCGCAGATCTGGTCGGTAACATTCCACTCACTCTCTCCATGACGAATAAAATAAATTTTTCCCATAACGTTTCCTTTCTTTTTATAACACCGCAAGAATCATTGTGCCTGCCACGATACACAGCAATCCGAGAACTGCCTTTTTGGTAAGTTTCTCGTGAAATACGATCCACGAGAAGGCAATCGTTACCAATATGCTCAGTTTATCAATCGGCACGACCACACTCGCGGGTCCTTCCTGTAATGCCCGGTAATAACACATCCACGAAGCGCCGGTAGCAAGCCCGGACAATAGAATAAATACCAATTCTTTTCCTTCGATTTGTTTTACTGATTTTCGTTTTCCGGTCGCAAATACCATCATCCATGCCATCAAAAGTACCACGGTTGTACGAATCGCCGTTCCCAGATTGGAATCTATATTTTCAATTCCTATTTTTCCGAGAATTGCCGTAAGACTTGCAAATACCGCCGAAAGAACCGCATAAATAAACCAGTCCTTTTTCTCTGTTTTCGCTTCCGTTGTTTCCTTTTTCGTGATCATAAGCATGGTTCCCAGACCGATCAAAACAATGGATATCACTTTTCCAACCGTCATTCCCTCATGCAGAAAGATGAGTGCCAGTAAAATAGTCAGCACCGTACTCGATTTATCGATTGGCACCACTTTATTGACATTTCCCTTTTGCAATGCGTGAAAATAACACAGCCAGGAAGCCCCGGTGGCAAGTCCCGATAACACCAGAAACAGAAATGTCTTACCGCTGATCTGCGTAATCTGTCCTCCGGTTCCGGTAATCAATACCATCAGCCAGGAAAAGACAAGTACCATGATCGTTCGAATCGCTGTCCCGACATCGGAATCCGTTTTCTTAATTCCGCACTTTGCTAAAATTGCCGTTATTCCGGCCAAAAACGACGAACCTATGGCATATAACATCCACATTTTTAGCACCTCGCTTTTTTATTATGTGCTCATTATATCATCCAAACAGGAATGATATAATTCTCTCTATCAATCGCCGACAATTCCGGTTTCATGCAAACGACAGCTCCTTTTGACCGTTTTGCCGATGATTTATCAAGTAATTTAAACACTTTGATAAGTTCTGATCCCGGATTGGCTGATTTCTTAATCTCAATGGGATTGAGCACGCCATCATGTTCCAAAATAATATCAATTTCTCTTGCATCCTTATCTCGGTAATAATACATATATGGGTCTTTTCCACAATTAAGATAAGTTTTTCTAATTTCTGCAACCACATAATTTTCAAGGATTGCCCCATTCATTGCTCCACTTTGTAACGTCTCCGCGCTGCTCCATTTTGTCAGATAACATACCAGCCCTGTATCATAAAAATACAATTTAGGAGTCTTTACCAGTCGTTTCAACATATTATTTGAGTACGGATGCAAGTAAAAAATAAGTCCCAATGTTTCCAGTACACCCAGCCAGTTTTTCGCCTGTTTCTGATTGATATCTGCATCTCTGGCAATTTCCGCAATATTCAGGATCTGCCCGCATCTTGCGGCAACCGCTGTAATAAAATGCAGAAATGTAAGAGAATCTATCGCATCTGACACTTCTCTTACATCCCGTTCAATATATGTTGTCAGATAACTGCTGTAAAAGATCCGGCTGTTACTGTTTTTTTCACTGACGATAGCCGGCATAGAACCTCGGAAAATCCAGTCAAATATTACACCGGTATCTGCCGCTGTTCTTTCTTTCCGTCTTGCAGACAGTTTTTCTATATCCAGAGTAAAGGGCTGCATCTCTCCACCACAAATCTCTGCCTGAGACAACGAGGTAAGTGATAACACGGCAACTCTGCCTGCCAAGGATTCCTGAATCCCGCTCATCAATTTAAACACCTGCGAACCGGTAAGCCAAAAATCCCCCGCATTATGATATTTATCGACATGTATTTTTATATAAACAAATAATTCCGGAGCATACTGAACCTCGTCGATCAATATCGGCGGTTTATGCAGCTGTAAAAACATTTCCGGATCCGTCTTTGCCAGATTTCTCTCATTCAGGTCATCTAACGATACGTAATTTCTGTCTGTTCCTTCCATCAACTTTTGCAGCATCGTAGTTTTTCCTACCTGCCTTGGCCCTGTCACCAGCACAACCGGATATTCCTTGGTAACTTCTAAAACAACTTTTTCCAGATTTCTTGCTATATATCTCACGCTGATCACCTCGGCTATTTTTTACTTCAATTACATTTTAGCCGACTTTTCTCAAAAAATCAACCCCTGTCCGCCTTTCTGTTATTACTTTTTTAAAAACTTTTTATAGGTAAGATCAATGGCAAATGCCCCAAGAGGAGCCGTAAGCACGATAGCAAGAACCGAGACCGCCAGAACGGATTCTCCACACGCAAATCCCAGCGCGAGCGGGATTCCACCGATTGCCGCCTGAACTGTCGCTTTCGGTGTGTACGCCAGCATGGTAAACATCCTTTCTTTTCCCTTAATCTCGGTTCCAAGCAGACACACCAATACTCCGAACATCCGAAATACCAAAGCACCTGCGATAACGATAAGTGCTTTTATTCCTACTTTTCCGATATAGCCAATATTAACCGTCGCACCTACTAATACAAATAAGAACACCTCGGCAGCCACCCATAATTTCCCATATTTTGCAGAAAGTCTTTTTGCAACAACTTCTCTTTTTCTCTGCAAACCGATTCCGATAAACATAACCGCGATCAGCGCAGAAAATGTAATCGGTGTTGCAAGATAATCTTCCAGCACCACAAGCAGAAAGGATATACTGAGAATAATAAGCACTTTCGAAGTATCCCGCATATGGATCTTCTGAAAAAAATAAGCCAGCAGCACACCGATTCCAAGCCCAATTGCAATTCCTAAAAGGATCGACACCGGGATATTGATAAAGCGGATGGCAGAAGCCCCCGTCCCCTGCATCATTCCGGTAAATGTCGAAAATAATACGATGACATAGACATCATCGACCGAAGCCCCTGCCAAGATCAGCTGCGGGATCCCCTCTTTCACACCATAGCCTTCATCCATAAGTTTTACCATTCTCGGCACGACGACCGCCGGGGAAACCGCTGCAAGAACAGCCCCCATAACTGCTGCCTCCAATATCGATAAGCCCATCAGTTTCGGAACCAGAAGTAACATTCCGAACAATTCAAAACTCGCCGGCACAAAACACATAAGAACCGCCGGTCTTCCTATCTTTTTCAGACCTGACAGATCAAGCCCAAGTCCTGCTCTTGTCAATATGATGATCAGTGCTATCTTTCGCAGTTCCGCGGATATTCCAAGAATACTTGGATCCAGCAGATCCAATACATACGGTCCCAGAACAATTCCCGTCGACAGCATCCCTAACAATCCGGGAAGTTTCATTTTCCGGCAGAGCCATCCCATCGACATTCCCACCAACAGAATCAACGCAATACTTAACAACATATCTATTCCTCCTTTAACCGCAGAAAAAGCTGACACCTTCTGCGTATGATAATATCGCAGAAGTCATCAGCTTTTATAAGCGGTTTAAGCATCTAGCTGCTTAGGGAGAACTTCATTCCCTTGTTTTGTAAAAACTATAGCATATCCAATCCGGCCTGTCAAGGACAAGTCAGTTTGCGTTCGTAATATCCAAATCCTTGACGACGGCATCATTTGTGACACTCGCTTCCTCATCCTCGTCCATTATCACATTGGAGTTATATACCTTCATAGTATACTCGCCCGGTTCGAGATAAAACACATAATTTCCCTCGTCATCGACAGTACACGATGCCAGATAATAGCCATCTTCTTTTCGACGCAAATCAATCCATGTGTTGCGGTCTGCACTTTCTCCATTAATTTTACAGTTTCCTGTCAGCTTATACACGTTCATATTCATGACAATCTCGTCGCTGTCCTCTTTTACCGTAATCGTCTTACCCTGCACACTTGGCATACCTTCGTAAGTTTCAAATTGGTATGTCCCCAGAGGCAGCGCCACAGCTATTGAAAAATCTACGGAGTCTTCGTCCCCATACAGATTATACTGTTGACTGCTTTCCTGGTTTATCAACGTGACTTGCTGTGTAAGAGGAATCAGCTGCTTCTGCGCATCGTACATTTTTATCTTTATGTATTTCACTGGCATCGTTAAATCCTGTACAACGTTGGAATCTGTAACCGTAATCTCTGCAATCTTCTTTTCACCGTAGTAAAACTGATAGGTACCCGGTAAAGCAGAAAAATTGTAGCCGGATGTTCCCTCACTCCATCTTGTCAGCGAAAGATTTTTATACACCTTATCCTCTTTCTTAACCACGATATCGTAGTTATATACATTTTTCGGGATCTGGACCCCTTTCATATCAAGCAGTTCGCCTTTGCATGTATAGCTAACATAATCTTTTTCCATGTCACCAAGCGTTACTTCAATGGTATCGATAACCGTTCCGTCTTTTTGCACTTCATAAGTACCCGGTTTGAGATAAACCTTGTAGCTTCCATTTGCTGCATATGGCTGCTCATACACTTCGGGATCCTCTGTATTTACAAATTTATAATATCCGGAACCTTTTCCGAAAACCATTCCGAGTTCCATCGTAATATCGTGAGTTTCACTCTTCGTTACTGTTATCGTTTCGATCAGCGTGTTATAGGATGTCACGTTATAGGTTCCCTTTTCCAAATAAGCCCAATACCTAGTCTCTGTGCCACTATAATCGCTACCACTGGTAATTGTTTTTTGCTCCTCTGATTGAAAGTGAATTCCCGGAACATCTGTCGACTGAGCGGCGCCCTCCCGGGTCACTTTTCCCGCAATCTTATAAAGCGGAAGTGACTCATTCCACTGTAAATCCTTGTCTTCTACCGTAAACGGTTTTCCCAGTTCAAATTGATAAGTTCCTTTAATCAACTCCTTGGAGAAATATCCCTCTGAATCGGTCTTAACTGTTTCCTGTGATCCACCTTCCTGCTCCAGCATTATGCTTACATCTGAAATCGGAACCCCATCTGCCGTTGTCAGTTTTCCGGATACCTGATACGTTCTTTGTCTTTGCACCAGTTTATATTTCTGCGTAAGTTCCTTCCCGTCCACCGTCACGACAATATCAAACGTATAATATCCCGGATCCTCTTTATTTTCATAAAAAGATTCCTCATGCCATACCACATTTTGTATCTCATTGTCCTTATAGTAGGCATTATTATAAACCGTACGATAAATCTTCAGCTCTTCCGAAAGGTTTCCAAAAATATCTTTTAACGATTTTCCTTTTTCCAATTTCGGCTCATAGACGAAACACCATTCATTGGATACCATATCACCGGTTACTTCACCTTTTGTTGAGGTAAACGCATCTACATCAAAATAACGATCTGATTTTTTGTAGCCATAAAAATACCCGGAACCAATTTCCAAATTCCCTTTTTTAAAAGATTGATTTGTAAAGAATGCATACCCTTGATTCCACCTCCGTATCTCCACGTCTATCTTAACCGTTTCTTCCTCATAAACACCAACGATCGAAACTTTCTTCGCCTCTGCAATCTTCGATATGTCAATTTCTTTATCTTTAAAATAATAAGTTTCACCACCATAAGCTACATTTCGTTCCAACTCATAGATCTTGTCATCCGCCTGCAGCGATAATAACGTCAGACCATTGCTCAAATCGCCGGGGTTGTTCGGATACTTCGGCACGCCAAGCCTCATCTTAACCGTTTCCGTATATTCTTTGCCGTCCTGCTCCACCGTCAGCGCAAACGAATAATAAGGATCTTCTCCCTCTTCCTCATTCCAGACAATATCCGAAATCCTTTTCACTTCCGCCTTTTTTCCATAACAATACACCGTGAAGGTACATTTTGAAACATCCGGTACAACCTCCTTTAATGACGCTGCCCCTTCCTGATTTACATAAATATTAGTATACGCCAAAGAATAGGAAGTAATCTCTTTGTCAAATGTAACAGAACTGATTACAAATAGCTCCGACTCCGCATAAAGTCCCTCAAAATGGTTCTCCGGTTTTATCGTCGGTTCCGTTGTCTGAGACGGATCGCTCGTTGGTTCAGCTGTCGGTTCTACCGATGGCAGCAGGGTCTCAGAAGGATTCGCAGTTTGGGTTGCCACTGGCGGAACCGGCTGCTGTGAAGCGGTCGGTGTCGGTTCTACCGATGGCGATGGTGTCTGAGGCGACGAAGCCGTTGGCTCAGAAGGAGTCACGCCCGGGGTTATCACAGGCGGAACCGGCTGCTGTGATACTGTCGGTGCCTGACTTGGTACCTGTATTGGTTCTGCCGTTGTCTTTCCATTATTCGGATTTTCGTTATCAGCTGTCGCCACTTTTTTTACGGTAACTTTGCAAACATATTTTTTCTTTCCAATTTTTGCCTGAACTTTAGTTTTACCAGCCTTTTTCCCCTTAATGATAACACCGGTCTTTTTCTTCTTACTTAATGTAACATTTTTCTTACCGGATGTAATACTCCATTTTACTTTCTTCTTGTTATTTTTCAATTGAATCTTAACAGACTCTCCCACTGCCACCGTTACCGCTTTCTTGCTTAGTTTTACTTTCTTTTTCGCTGCAAAAGCACTCTGTGGGATCACAGAAACTGCCATGACAAAAACAAGCAAAAGGGCAAACCTTTTTTTTATCTTCTTCATACTATATGCCTCCATTTTTTCATTCTAAATTTTTAATAATTTTAGATATATTTTATACGAGGTTTGCTTTTATGTCAAGAAATTCATTTCCCCTATTATCTACAACTATCATAGAAATTTCTCTTTTTCTTTAACCCCACCGTCTACTCTTCCCGCCACTCTTTTAGTGCCGCCGAAAGTCTTCTGTCAATATCTTTTCTGGTCGCTTCACATTCATTCGGATATTCTTTTGCCGCTCTAAAAATAAAACGCAATACAAATTTAAGTCCTACAGGAAGTGCCTTACGAAGCAGGGATTCCGGCAAAACAAAATGCGTTCCATGTTCATACACAAGAGGTACATAGTCGCACGTATGAGGACGCTCTTTCAGTCGCTGATCCATTCGACGGATATATTTTCCTGCTTCCCAGAATGAATCATCATCCGCACCGATCAAAAACAGCTTCCCTTTTATGTTCTCAACCTTGATCATTTCCTCTTCCGTGTGCTCTCTCGCTTTTTCCGAATCACTAAACAAGCAGGTGCTGCGTTCGATATCCCCCGAACCTTTTGTCTCTTCCTCAACTTTCTGCCAGTAAACCGGATGTTCGTACACAAATGGCATATAAGGAAGCGGTTCTCCTTTCCAGGAAAGAGTAGACGCACCGGGAATCGGCCATTCCTTACATCCATTTTTATTTCCCTGTTCAAATCCCTGCCATACAAAATCACTGGCAGTAAGTCCAAATGTCAGTGTAATATCCGGGAAAAAAGACGCCGCAACGATAGCATCTGTCCCAGCCGTACTCATTCCCATAATTCCAATTTTACGGTTTCCATTATCCTTTAGCCATTTAATAGCCGTCTCAATTCTTTCCAATGGATAATTTACATGACTGTAATTTTTCTTTCCTGGAGACATACAAAGAACATTGACTCCATTTTTATGTAACCATTTTGCACCGCACTTCGCCATAAAATCATTGGGATCATCTCCAAATAGTCCAATAACAACACAATCTGCCCTCTTTGGGTTTTCATAATATGTTCCATAAAAACCATCTTTTTCGGTTTCAAAAAATAACTTCTTCATAACTTTTCCTCCAGTACTCATTCAAAAATCAATCCACAGTTCCCTCATCACACTCAATGTTAGTACAAACTAACTCTGTTGTCAACTTAAAAATTGGTTTAAGTTTTTGCTTCAAAATTTATCTGTTTTTTGCTTGAACATTTGTTCGTTATTTGTTATAATATTATTGTGTAATTGAAAAGAAAGCAGGATGTGATTTTCCGATTATTAGATGCCCTCTAGTTTACAAAGGAGGGTGATGCCCTATGAACACGCTTGAAGTTTTAACTTTAATGTTAGTAGTTTTCGCGGCTCTGTCTTACATAGACGATCATAATAAAAAGAAATAGCATCCCACTCGTCCAAAGTAGATGCTATTCTTTATATTTGTTTACATTTTACTGAGGGCAAATCGGAGTTACATCCGATTACCTTTCTGATTAGATTATACATCAGGGCATTTGATTTTTCAAGTGCCCTTTTTAAATTATCCTATAATTTTTTTCTATCCCTACAAGAACTTCTTCATATCTACTCCATTGCCTTTCTGATAAATCCAAACTGCTTATTCAACATATCAATATCTATTACACCATTACGATCAAGTGCCGTCGCCTCTAAAGTAAACGTCCCTTTGTATCCAATCTTATGAATAAACCCAAAAAATCTGTCAAAATCAATATGTCCCTGCCCAATCGGAAGGGTTCGCAGTTTTTCCCATTCTTTGTATCTGCCGGCATAATCATTTACATGGTAATGACAAATGTGCTTATCCATCCACAACCATTGATACGCCTCGTCATACAATATCTCCATTTGGCTGTGAAAAGCCGCCATTTTTGTATCAAATACAAAACGAACTTCCGGAAACCGCTCTTTCAATTCACACCAATGCTTCATCGGATCTTCCTGATTACACACAACATTTTCAATTAATAATTTTATACCATACTTATCCGCAATATCTTTCAGCTTGCCGTACGCCGCTAAATTGTTCTCAAAATGTGCATCCGAAGTAATTCCGTCCCACAAATGAACGACGATACTTTCTGCACCTATTTCCCCGGCAATATAACAATTTATGTCAAATCTTCTGTACGCCTCATCAAACTCACCTTTGCTGATTGCCTCTCCTATATGTTTTTCACAGTGCATAACCGGGATATACAACTGCATTTCTTTTAACGCCGTTATTAACGCTTCTACCTCTTCGTACCAAGCGGTATACATCATAAACTCAAACCCATCACAGGTTAATTTTGTTGACAGCTCCTTTAATAATTTATAATCTCTATTATTGGATTTACCAAGCAATGCTCCGGTAGAACATAATATTTTAAACATAATTTTCTCCTTCCAAATCTTCTCACATACCTTCCAGCATCCTGCCTATTATTTGGTAAACTCATTATAACGATTTTCGAGTTTTTAACAAGAAACCGCCA
>ENA-ORTF01000528-ORTF01000528.1-human-gut-metagenome-genome-assembly--contig:-NODE-528-length-49944-cov-3.129548_pt1 | contig 49944 bp, 37 predicted proteins | sample MGYA00241908_ERZ509180 | MGnify/ENA primary metagenome ERZ509180 (study PRJEB26280, sample SAMEA2338814) | human gut metagenome | biome: human gut; feature: human-associated habitat; material: faeces... | reverse complement strand
TATCACAACCAAAAATCTAAAAAAAGTTAAAGCCACATATACAAAGGACAATGGAGAGCTGAAAATCACATATAATGAAAAGAAATTTGATACTTCACGGATAAAAAATATCTCTATTGAACAATGGGCGTATCCATTTTTAAGCAATGGAATCAAATGGAACGGATTATATGAAGAATTAAAAGATTTTTCTCCCGATACATTTAAAAGTTTATATTTATTGGCATTTAGGGAATATGATGGATTCCGGAATTTTTGAAAGAATGACTGGGACGATATCTGCTAGTAATTTTGCAGATATAATGGGTGTGTCAAAAGCAACTTTACAAAAGTGGGAAGCTAATGGGACATTTGTTCCAAAACTTGATAATTTTGGAAATAGATATTTTTATATAAAGGACTTAATAGATATTCCTGAAATAAAAAATATGGTTTATTCTCCATGGGAGGAAGAGATGAATATAAAACCTTTAAGGCCATATTCTTCTATTGAGTTATTTGCTGGGGCAGGAGGGCTTGCTTTGGGACTTGAAAAGGCTGGCTTTTCACATGTAATGCTGAATGAGTTGGATTATAATGCATATGCAACGTTGAAAAAAAATCGACCCAATTGGAATGTTGTAAGAGGGGATGTGAGATCTATATCTTTTAATGCTTATAAAGGGAAGGTGGATTTGTTGTCTGGCGGATTTCCTTGTCAGGCATTTTCGTATGCAGGGAAGCAAGGAGGATTTAATGATACTCGAGGAACGTTGTTTTTTGAGTTGGCTCGGGCAGTTAAAGAGATTTGCCCAAAAGTGTTTTTATGTGAGAATGTGAAAGGTTTAGCTGCTCATGATAAAGGTAGAACATTAAATACAATAAAAAATGTAATAAAAGAGTTGGGGTATACTTTGGTCGAGCCTAGGGTATTGAAGGCTATTTTTTATCGAGTACCGCAGAAACGAGAGCGTATTATCTTGGTGGCAATAAGAAATGATTTTGCGGGAAAAGTTCGATTTGAATGGCCTTCTCCATACCATCGGATAATGACGTTAAGAGATGCATTTTTTAAAGGAGAACTTTATGATACGGATGTCCCTGATTCTGAGGGTCAAAAATATCCTAAAAAAAAGGAAACCATTATGAGGTTGGTTCCCATGGGAGGATATTGGAGAGATTTACCAATAGAGACTCAGAAAGAATACATGGGTGGAAGTTATGGTCTAGGGGGAGGAAAAACTGGTATGGCAAGACGTTTGTCAATAGATGAGCCAAGTTTGACACTCACTTGTGCCCCGGCACAAAAACAAACCGAACGTTGTCATCCCATAGAAACACGTCCTCTTACAATTCGAGAATATGCTCGAATACAAACATTTCCAGATAGTTGGATTTTTGAAGGCTCTTTGGGAGAACAATATAAACAAATAGGAAATGCAGTTCCTGTTAATTTGGCTTATGCTGTGGGATGCTCTCTTGTTAGGCTTTTTAATGATATGGAGAGTGTGTAATTTTTTTGTTTTTATATTTTTTCTGCTGCAATATCGATAGAGGTGTTTTCTTCAAACTCTTCATATGGTTTGACATTTTTTAATCGTAAGTTTTCGAGGAAAGAATGGTTTATAAGATATTCCATTTCTTGTAATGTCTTGTCTTTAACGGAGGGTTTTAGTTGACATTCCCAAATGGTCATAACTTTCCACCCAAGTTTTTTGAGTTTTTCTTTATTTTCTTCATCGCGTTGCTTATTTCGGATAATTTTATTTTCCCAAAATTCTTTATTGCTTTTGGGTATGTGTCCGTCAGTGTGTCCATGCCAGAAGCAGCCATGTATGAATATGGCAATATTGTATTTTCGTAGTACAATATCGGGACTTCCGGGAAGGCATTTTACATTTTTACGGTAGCGATATCCGTGGGAAAAAAGGTAACGACGTACTATCCATTCTGGTTTGGTATCTTTACTCCCGATTTTTGACATGACGGCTGACCGTTTTTTCTTATCCCAAATATCCATTTTTTTATGTTTCAAGCAAAAATAGAAAATTCTTTGGAAATAATTGTGGAACTAGATTTTTATAGTAAAGATTAATTTTGAATGTTGAGTTATAGAAGTATTTTTTTACATTTGTCGGAAAATCTCTTCGGCTTATGCGTCAATATCTTTTAGCTCTATTTCTTTTATTGTTTTTTTTGATACCGTCGTCTGCTCAGGAAACGCCGAAACGGGAATTCCGGGGAGCATGGATTCAGACGGTCTATCAACCGCAATATGCCGAGATGGATTCGGCAGCGATGCGAGGCTATTTCGATGCGATGCTCGATACGTTGCAACGGTCGGGTATCAATGCGTTGCTTTTCCAAATACGTCCCGAATCCGATGCCTTTTATGAGTCGAATATAGAGCCATGGAGTCGTTTCCTTACCGGGAAGCAAGGCCGTTCTCCCGAGCGCGGTTGGGATCCAATGGCTTATCTGATAGGCAAATGCCATGAGCGGAATATCGAGTTTCATGCTTGGATAAACCCTTATCGGGCTCAATGTAATACGGTAACCGAACTCGATACCTCACATATTTACCACAGACACCCCGAGTGGTTTGTCGTTTACGGACGTCAGCTGCTTTTCGATCCCGGTATGCCCGGTTCTCGGGAATTTATCTGTCAGGTTGTCGATGATATAATAACCCGCTACGATGTAGATGCCATACACATGGACGACTATTTCTATCCTTATCCCGTAAACGGTACGCCATTTCCCGATACGGCAAGTTATGCTCTTTATGGCGGCGGCCGTCCCATCGATGAGTGGCGACGAGAGAATGTCGATGTTCTTGTTTCGGAACTCTCTCGTCTTATAAAGCAGCGTAAACCGTGGGTGCGATTCGGTATAAGTCCGTTTGGTATCTATCGGAATAAAAGCACCTCGCCCGAGGGGAGCGAGACGTGCGGTTTGCAAAACTATGACGATCTCTATGCCGATGTATTGTTGTGGGCCCGAAACGGTTGGGTCGATTATCTCATACCTCAGCTTTATTGGGAAATAGGCCACTCGGCAGCGTGTTACGAGGAGTTGGTGTATTGGTGGAATCGGAGTATTGCCGGCGATTGTCATCTCTATATAGGGCAGGATTTGTGTCGTTCGCTTGATGCTGGCGATGTGAGTCCCCGTCATTCCCAGTTGGGGCATAAGATGATTCTGACCCGTTATCTCGATTATATTTCGGGCGTTTGCTTTTGGTCGGGTTATCAACTATTGGACAACTATAAAGGGGCCGGCCATGAATTACGAAGCTCTTTTTTCTCTTCCCCGGCTTTGATACCGGCCTATGAACACATCGACAACCGGCCTCCGTCGGGAGTGAAGAAATTGCATACGCGATGGTCATCTGATGGTTTTTATCTCGAATGGAAAACCGATAAGACACGCGACGAGATGCAACGTCCGGCCTATTATTGTGTGTATCGTTTTCACGAAGAAGCGGAGGTCGATCTCGATGACGTTAAAGCTTTGGTTGAGACGGTGCGGGAAAATCGGTATCGATTGCCCTATAAAGATGGTTCGAAAAAATATATTTATGTCATAACGGCGATAGACCGTATGCACAACGAGAGTGAACCGAAAATCTTAAAAGTAAAGTTGTAATAAGACGTGGAATATGAAAATGAAAGTTTTTCTGTCGGTTATTTTGTGGGCTTGGGTATTGATGGTAGGCGCAAAAAATATCGAACCCCGTTTTGACGGGAAAAAGATTACCAATGATGTTTTTTGGAACACGGCCGAGGGTATGCCCTTATACAGCCAAGGCGGAGGAATATTCCGTTATCCCGACCCCGATACCGGGCGATTGCGCTACTATTGGTATGGTGTGCGTTATGCCGAAGCGGTACGTTATCGGGAAGACCCGTCGGTAACGTATCCTGCCTGTACATTCGAGGCGGTAACTTGTTACAGTTCCGATAATTTGATCAATTGGTATTACGAAGGAGATGTATTGACGCGGGAGGAAGTAGATCGTTATGGCCGTGCCGGTTGGGTAGGGCGTATGGGAGTCGCTTATCTCGAAGCGTGGAACCAATATGTGTTGGTGGTACAACATGATAACGGGGTTTTGTTTGCCTTGTCCCATACACCGAACGGTCGCTTTACTTGGCATCGGCGCATTACGATGGAGAAGATAATCGGTACGCCCAATACCGGAGACCAGACGGTTTTTGTCGATGAAGATACCCGGAAACCTTACCTTATCTATTCTTATGGACGCGGGCGCAATCGCATATACGTGTCCGAAATCGGTATCCGTGACGGGCAGGTGGATTTACTTGATTGCACGCAGGTTTTCAAAGGAGCCGGCCGGGAAGGTAATTGCTTGTTCAAGTACGAAGGTCGTTATTATATGTGTGCTTCGAATCTTTACGGTTGGGATTCATCTTTTGCCTATTACATGGTAGCGAATGATATTCGCGGGCCTTATGAACCCGTTAACGATATGAAAATCATGCCCGGGTGCGCCGAAGACTATGCACATGTTACACAGACGGGCTTTTTCTATACGGTTCGTGGGAGTAGAAAGGAGACGGTCGTTTATTGCGGAGACCGTTGGGCGGAGTTTGCAGGAAACGGATGGGGATATAACCATTGGTGTCCCATTTCGTTCGATGGGGAAGAACCCTATTTCAACTCTTTGCAATCGTGGTATCTCGATGTGGAGACGGGGGAGTGGTGTGCGGCCGAAGATAATAATTATGTAAAGAACAGTAGTTTTGAGGCCGATCGTCGGCCAGTTCCTTGTCCGGCCAAACCAGTTCAAGATTATTTGCTGGGTTGGACGACAGAAATTATCGAAGGTAATAAAGTTGCGGTCGGTTCGACCGATTCTCCGATATTGAATTACGAAAACAGTGAGGCGGACCGTAGAACGGTTATCGGGGAAAAGTCTCTTTTTGTCGGTGATAAAACCCGTTTTCGGCGTCGTATTTATCAGACGATAGAATCTACACCTTATGTGTCGTTGCCCGATGGTCGTTATTCTCTTACGGCACGATTGAAAAACAGTGAGGGGCTGGATTGCCTTGAAATGTATGCCGAGAGCGAGGGAAAACGTTTTTCGTGCCGAGTAAAAGAAGAAACCCCTGAGTGGCAGACGATAGAAATAAAGCGTATCAAGGTACGTGGAGGCAAGGTCGAAATCGGTTTTTATATCGAAGGAGTTGCTGGTGCTTGGGCTCGTATCGATGATGTTGTGCTGAAAAGAAGTCGATAGGATATAACCGGAGAGATACTTTCAGGTAGGAGGAAATAAGGAATCGAAATTTGATGCAGATAGAGAAATTCTTACATTCGCTTTGTTTGGTTAGAGATGAGATTTATTGTTTTCCTCATAGGGCGCATTCCATTGTTGTTCCGAGTTTTACCAATGGGCGATGTGAGAAATTCTGTTTTTATGCCCCAACGTATGGAATTCTTCACTTCGCTTTGCTCCGATCAGAATAGTAAATGATCTATGCAAAACCTGCTGGGAATCGTTCCCTTCAATATAAATATATCGGTAGCAGAAAGGCCCGACTACAATTTGTAGTCGAGCCTTTCTGTGTATCGAATAATACAAGAATCAGAGCTCTTCTTTTTCTTTGGTCGGATTTTTATAATAAACCTTACCTTCGAGATACTCTTGGGTAGCGATGAGGGTCGGTTTCGGTAATTTTTCATAGTAACGCGAAATCTCGATTTGTTCACGGTTTTCAAAAACCTCTTCGAGATTGTCGTTATATGAGGCAAACTCTTGCAACTTCTTTTCCAAGTCGTTTTTCATTTCCACGCTTATCTGGTTGGCGCGTTTGCCGATAATGCGTAACGTTTCATAAACGTTTCCCGTATCGTTCGAGAGAGCAATGATGTCGCGGGTTACGGTATTGGTCGGTGCGTTGGTTTTTTTGTAGTCCATTTTTATTTCGGTTTATTTTTATTCTTCACTATCGATGTATTTGCTGGCATCATTGAATATGCTTTCGGCCTCTTTTTTATATTTCCCGTCGGGATATTCATTGATGTAAGCGTAATATTCATCTATGGTATTGCGATAACGTTCGCCTTTCCGTTCGTTGATACTTTCTTGTGCTTCCTTATAACGGGCTCGCAAGATAAGCATAAGGAATTCTTCTTTTCTTTGGGTATAAGGGAATGTCTTCAATGCGTTTTGTGCCGTTATGACGGCCGATTCAAAGTAATTCCGCCCTAAATAATTCCCTATGTTGAAGTAGGTCATGGCATTCAGAAATTCTTTTTCGACCAATTTCTCCTGCAACTTGACGATCATATCTTGGGCCTCTTTTACTTTTTCTCCCCGGGGATAATAGTCGAGATACATTTGCAATTCTTCTATACCCTTGTAAGTGATCGATTGGTCGAGGCGCGGATCGGGGGAGTCGTTATAATAACTCAATCCCGAATAATAACGAGCCATTTCGGTATATTCACCTTTGGGAAAACTCCGGTAGTAAGTAGCGAAGTAGTCTCCTGCCGTGTCGTAGTTCTTAGCCATAAAATGGCTGAGTGCCAACAAATAAAGCGATTCTTCCCCTTTATCGGTACCCTTAAAGACGGCGACTAAATCTTCGAGAAGAGAATAAGCGCGGTTGTATTTGCCTGTGTCGAAACATTTTTTGGCATATTGGTATTTCAGGTCCAAATCGGTACTTTTCTGTACCTTGTAGTATTCGCCGCAAGAAGAGCAAATCAACAGAAGTATACCTAAATAAACCGCTTTTTTTATCATATGTACATAAATAACTGCGCAAAGTTAGATAATCAGGGAGAATTATGAAAGTAAAAAAGAGAAATTTAACGGATAATCTCACTCTTTTTATTTATTCATCTCTTTTGTATGGGCAATTATTGCGAAGACAGCGTGTAAAGACAAGGAGTTTTCATACCTTTGTAGTTTAAAAACACGTAAAAAGATGGAATTCAAAATCGTTTCTCCATTCAGTCCTACCGGCGACCAGCCCGAGGCTATTGCCGAACTGACACACGGTATCAAGGAAGGTTTGCCGGCGCAGACGCTTCTCGGTGTTACCGGATCGGGAAAAACGTTCACTATGGCCAATGTCATAGAGCGGGTACAGAAGCCTACCCTCATACTCAGCCACAACAAGACGTTGGCTGCCCAGCTTTATAGCGAATTCAAGAATTTTTTCCCCGAAAATGCTGTTGAATATTTTGTTTCTTATTACGATTATTATCAACCCGAGGCTTATATTCCGACCACCGATACCTATATCGAAAAAGATCTGGCCATCAACGAAGAGATCGATCGGTTGCGGTTGTCGGCTACATCTTCGCTTTTGTCAGGCCGTAAAGATATTATTGTCGTGTCGTCGGTATCGTGCCTTTATGGTATCGGTAATCCCGAAGATTTTCATAGCAATACGATCGAGGTGAAAGTCGGCGGCCGTTTGGAACGGAATGACTTCCTTCGTCGGTTGGTCGACGGACTCTATTCCCGTAACGAAATAGAATTGCATCGGGGGAATTTCCGGGTCAAGGGCGATACGGTCGATGTTTATCCCGCTTACCAAGATGAAATTGTGCGGGTAACGTTTTGGGGAGACGAGATCGATTCCATAGAAAGTGTCGATCCGTCGAGTGGCCATACGATTTCGAGGTTCGACGCATATAATATTTATCCGGCCAACATATTCGTAACGACAAAAGAACGCATCAATAGAGCTGTCAATGAGATCGCTCTCGATTTGGGCAAACAGGTCGAATTTTTCAAGTCGATAGGAAAAGAACTTGAAGCCAAGCGTCTGTATGAACGAGTTACATACGATCTCGAAATGATCAAGGAGGTGGGATATTGTTCAGGCATCGAAAACTATTCCCGTTATTTCGACGGACGTATGCCCGGTACGAGACCGTTCTGTTTGCTCGATTATTTTCCGAAAGATTTTATGGTGATTATCGATGAAAGCCATGTTACAATACCGCAGATACGTGCTATGTACGGGGGGGATAACTCCCGTAAAGTCAATTTGGTGGAATATGGTTTTCGATTGCCGGCGGCCATAGATAACCGGCCGTTGACGTTTGCTGAGTTCGAGTCTCTGGTTCCGCAGGTCATTTATGTGAGCGCTACGCCGGCCGACTATGAGTTGGCTCGTAGCGAAGGTGTTGTGGTCGAGCAGGTTATACGGCCCACGGGATTGCTCGATCCTGTCATAGAAGTACGGTCCAGTCTCAATCAAATCGATGATTTGCTCGAAGAGATACAACAACGTGTCGAACGTAATGAGCGGGTATTGGTTACGACGCTTACCAAGCGTATGGCCGAGGAGTTGAACGCTTACCTGCTACGTCTCGACATACATTGCAATTATATCCACTCCGATGTCGACACCCTCGATCGGATACAGATTATCGATGACCTTCGCAAAGGGGTGTACGATGTCTTGGTCGGGGTGAATTTGTTGAGGGAGGGATTAGATCTGCCCGAGGTTTCCCTTGTAGCGATACTCGATGCCGATAAGGAAGGATTTTTGCGTTCGCATCGTTCTCTTACGCAGACAGCCGGTCGTGCGGCTCGTAATCTCAACGGGCGTGTTATCATGTATGCCGACCGCATAACCGATAGTATGCAGCAGACTATCGATGAGACCAATCGTCGGAGAGAGAAGCAATTGGCTTATAATGAGGCTCACCACATTACACCGCAGGCCATACGCAAAGCTTATAATACGGCATTGGCTCGTCGGGAAGATAAGACCGTCGAATCTATCGAGACTTCCGGAAAACCGATGTATGAAGAGGAGTTCGATACCGTACATGTGTCTTTGGCTGCCGACCCGATCGTCCCGTATATGAGTAAGGAACAACTCAAAAAAAATATGGAGAATGTGCGTCGGCAGATGGTGGCGGCCGCCAAAAATATGGAATTTATCGAAGCGGCTCGTTTGCGTGATGAACTGCTGAAACTCGAAGATCTTTACAATCATAAATAAGTATGCAGGAAATATGTATGGATATGCGTAATTGGCTGCCTACGACGCGGAAAGAGTTGGAACAACGCGGTTGGGAATGGGTCGATGTAATCCTTTTCTCGGGAGATGCTTATGTCGACCATCCGTCGTTCGGTGTTTCTGTTATCGGCAGAGTGTTGGAGGCAGAGGGATTACGTGTGGCGATTGTTCCGCAACCCAATTGGAGGGACGATCTCCGTGATTTCAAGAAATTGGGGAAACCTCGTCTCTTTTTCGGCGTTTCAGCCGGTGCGATGGATTCGATGGTCAATCACTATACCGCCAATAAAAGGTTACGTTCCGATGATGCCTATACGCCCGATGGGCGAGCCGGCATGCGTCCCGATTATCCGACGATTGTTTATACCCGCATTCTTAAAGAATTATATCCCGACGTACCGGTTGTCATAGGTGGAATCGAAGCGTCGTTACGGCGGGTAACCCATTATGATTATTGGCAGGATCGTCTACGTCCGAGCATTTTGGTGGAGAGCGGAGCCGATATTCTTTCTTACGGCATGGGGGAGCAGACGATGCGGATGATTGCCCGGCGGTTGCACAACGGTGAGCCGGTTTCGACATTACAAGACATTCCGCAGACGGTTGTGGCGGTAGATGTGGCCGATTTGCCCGTCGGGAAAGACGACGATTCTTATTGTGTATTGGCGTCGCATGAAGAGTGTCTCAAAAACAAAAGGGTACAAGCTCGTAATTTTTGTATCGTTGAGGAGGAGTCCAATCGTTATGCCGCAAGGCTTTTATGGCAACGTTGCGGCGAGAAGGCGTTGAAGATAAATCCCCCGTTACCGCCGATAAGCAGTGAGGAGCTCGATGCGATATATGACCTGCCGTTTACCCGGTTGCCACACCCTCGTTACCGGGGGAAGACCATACCGGCATTTGAGATGATAAAATTTTCTATAACCCTGCATCGGGGCTGTTTCGGCGGTTGTGCTTTTTGTACGATTTCTGCGCATCAAGGCAAATTTATTTCTTCTCGTTCGGAGGAGTCGGTTTTGCGGGAAGTCTCTAAAATCATCGCTATGCCCGACTTTAAAGGCTATCTTAGCGATTTGGGCGGCCCCTCGGCCAATATGTATCGTATGATCGGTAAAAAATTGGCGGCTTGCCGTGTATGTAAACGGCCTTCGTGCCTTTGGCCGTCGGTGTGTCCCAATATGCAGGTCGATCATCGTCCGTTGATACATCTTTACAGGGCGGTCGATCGTATGCCGGGTATAAAGCGGTCGTTTATAGGTAGCGGTGTGCGTTATGACCTTCTGTTGCATCGTAATGACGATGAAAAACTCAATGCTGCCTCTCGCGAGTATACCGAAGAACTGGTTGCCAGACATGTTTCCGGCCGTCTTAAAGTAGCGCCCGAGCATACTTCGCCGCAGGTGTTGCAATGTATGCGCAAACCCGATTTCAAGCAGTTTGAGCAGTTCCGTACAATTTTCGAACGTATCAATCGGGAACATGGGCTGAACCAGCAATTGATACCTTATTTTATTTCGAGCCACCCGGCTTGTGAACCGGGAGATATGGCCGAATTGGCGACGATTACCAAAAATCTGAATTTTCATCTTGAACAGGTACAGGATTTTACGCCCACACCCATGACCCTCGCTACCGAGATGTATTATACCGGTTATAATCCGTATACGGGAGAGAAAGTTTATACGGCCCGCACGCCGGAAGAAAAATTGGCTCAGCGGCAATTTTTCTTCTGGTATAGGCCCGAAGCCCGTCGGGGTATCGAACAAGTATTGCATCGGATAGGCCGGGAAGATTTGTTGGAAAAGTTATATGGGGGGCGTTTTTCTTCCCGACATTCGGTTTCTTCGGGTAAAGAGGGTAAGAAAGTTTCTTCGTTCAATCCCAACTTCAATCCTTCCAAGCGTAGGGAGGCAATGAAATTAAAAGGTGAAAAGGACGGAAAAAATACCGGAAATTCGCATAAAAAGTATCCGAAGAAATAAATTTTCTAATGCCGTATTTTTTCAGGTTTGCTGTTCTGATGGAATTGCCAGAAGAAAAGCAGGGCAGCGCAACTGAGTCCCACGGGATAACCCCACCAAACTCCCGGTGCACCTCCCCGACATAGGAATGCAAAACAGTAAGAGGCGGGAAGGCTGACTATAAAATAGCTGATGAAAGCGATCCATACCATCGGTTTTACTACTCCGAGTCCGCGTAATGCTCCGGCAAGAGTGATTTGCAGGCCATCTCCCAGTTGATAGACAATCATCGGTATGACAATCGCCGATACGAGCATAGCGACGTCGGGCGAGTCGGTAAAAATATATCCGATGTGTTGGCGGGCAAAAAACATGATACCGGTAACGACCAGTATGAGACCGAGTACGATATGTATCCCGGCTGTTGCAATGGGACGTATCTCGTGATCTCTGTTGCTTCCTCGTGCATTGCTTATCAAGATGGTTACGGCAGCACCTATTCCCGAATAAAGCAGAAAACCTATCGTAGAGAATGTAACGGCTGCCTGATGTGCGGCCAATGCCGTGCTGCCTATCCAACCGATGAAGATGACACTCAGACTGAATGAGCCTGTTTCCATACCTAACTGCAAAGCGACGGGAATACCCATTGTGAGAATCGGTCGGTATAGTTTCCTGTTTGAGGGAAGACGGAAGAATCCGCTTTTGAAACGGCGGTAACGCTTCCGGTACATAAATATACATAAGCCGGCGACAATCGTGAATATTCGAGCGGTGAGTGTCGATACGCCGGCTCCGAAGAGTCCCCATTCGGGAAATCCGGCGTAGCCGTATATAAGAACTGTGTTGCCTATGATATTCAATAGATTGCTCGACAAGAGTATAAACATGGGTGTAAGCGTATCGGTTGTCCCATCAGCAAATTGCTTGAATGCATTGAACAATAAAACCGGAACGAGACCGATGAGGTGCAACAAATAGTAAGGACGCATCAGCGGTAACAGTTCTTGTGGCAATCCCATGCGATCGAGAAAAAAGTACAATGTTCCCATGATGAGAATAAGCGATGCTGCTAGTATACCATTCGCAAAAAGTCCATAGCGGAAAATCTGTCCCGCCTGAGGCAATTCGTTTCGACCGGTTTGTTCTCCGATAAGCGGAGTGATTCCCATCGCAAAACCCGTTGCGAACATGAGCGGCAACATGAATATGTTGTTGACAAAAGATGCGGCCGATAATTCTGCGGTCGTATGGTGGCCTACCATGATATTATCGACGAAACCGGTGAGGATAACACCTAATTGGCCGACCATGATGGGTACACCCATAGCCAACAGCGAACGGTAATGAAGCGAATATTTCTTGAAATAACGGGTCATGGGAGTGGTGGGTATTCTTAAAAGCTTTGCAAAGATAGTATTTATATGTAAATAAAACGGAGCATACTCTATTCATATCGAAGAAGGGCTGGTTGTCCGTTATTACTGAATAGATGTTTCTTGCCGGAAAATCTTCTTTATAAATGAATAATTGTTTTTACAAAATATCGTACTTTTGTACCGTTACAAAAAAATCCGGAGATGAAATTCTTGAACAGAATAGTTTTAGTGTTGCTGTTTATTTCACTTTCTGTGTCGTTGTCGGCACAAGAATTTTTGTGGAGTGTCGGAGTCGATATGATGTTTGACAATCGGGAATACGGCAAAAGCAAATATAATTGGCCCCAGACGATATTCGGCGGATATATCAATCCGTTGGTGGGAATCGGTTGGCGGGGAAATTCGATACAGGCCGGTGTAAGTGCCATGCGCAATTTCGGTGCACCGACCAAAGATATGGACGTCAATTTCGTGTTTTTTTATAATTATCGGGATCATCGTTTCAATGTTTCGGCCGGTATCATACCGCGTCGCCAAGTTATCGGTGGAAGCGAGGCGTTTTTCTGTGATTCCATAAAATTTTTCGATAATACAATCGATGGATTATTGTTGCAGTTCATTCCCGATGAAAAAAATTATATCGAAATTTTCTGCGACTGGGACGGGCATCAGACAGCAACGACCCGGGAACGTTTTATCATATATACGTCGGGGCGTTACTATCCGCTTTCGTGGTTGTACGGCGAGTATGAGTTGATAATGCACCATCATGCCGGGACGAGTGTCGATGGAGGTGTGGTCGATAATATTTGGATCTATCCTCGAGTAGGTATTGATTTGGGCGGTCGGTTATGGTTCGATAAACTTAAAATAAGTGCCGGCTGGTTGCAAGCTGTCCAGAACGACCGTACTTATGTAGGGCATTATGTAAAACCTCATGGTGTGCAGATCGAGACTCGTATTGAAAAATATAAAATAGGCTTATACAATACGTTGTATGCCGGTGGTTGCCTGATGCCGTATTATAGTAGTTATGCTTCGAGTTTGTACACGGGCTCGCCGTTCTATCGTACGCGGGACGATGTGTATAACCGTTTGGAGGCTTATTGGTATCCGTTTCAGAATGAGAAGTTCGATCTCAAAGTATCTTCGGTACATCATTATGACGGAGGGAAATGGTGTTCGCAGCAGCTGATAACATTCCGTGTCATTATCGATAATGACATGTTCAAGAAAGAAAGTCCTGTTCGCAAGCAGTTGCGATTCCGAAAAAATAAAAAATCTTCTTCAAACGAAATTTAGTCATAATCGGGCCGTATAAGAATAAATTGTACGACCCTTTTTCTTTCTTTTTAGCGTGGGAGGTGGAAATTGTCTCATATATTTACCGTATATTTGTGCCCGTATATGAGAAGGTTTTTGGTATTTTCCCTTTTAGTGTTGTCGGTCGTATGTGGTTATGCCGCCAAGAAGCCCGTGATAGGAAAGCCGTATGCGTGGCGGCTTTCCCAGCCGTTGGGAACACCTTACAGCGTGCCTATGGATACGCTTATTGACAATTTTTATAATACCGACCTGCCTATTTCTTATTCCACGGCATATACCTATACCGGAAACTTGGGAGGAGCTTCGATGTCGAAGATATTTTTCGATCGTCCCGATATGCCGCAATTTATATTCAAAGCTCCCTATGATTATTTGATTTACTCGCCCTCTAATTATACCTACTACAATACACGTCTCCCTATGACATTGGTGTCGTATCTTTTCGGTGGGGGTAAACTTACCAAGCAAGAAGATCTTAAAGCCGAGTTTTCCGGCAATGTCAATAAACGGTTGGCGATTGCGGCCGGTATACAGTATCTTTATTCACGAGGAAATTACGATCATCAGGGAAATAAAGATTTGTCATGGCAAGTTGCCGGTTCTTATATGGGAGACCGTTATCAGATGCATGCTTTTGCCAATACATACAGTTTTGTCTCTCAGGAAAACGGCGGAATTTCCGATACCCGTTTTATTTTAGATCCCGATGAAGTGGCTTCGGGACAGGGTGGATTTGATTCGCAGTCGATACCTGTATACCTGTATGATGCTTTTAATCGGGTAAGGGGGCAGAATTATTATTTGACACAACGATACAATTTCGGATTTTACAAGACCGAACAGGTCGATGATACGACCGAGGTACAGACATTCACTCCGGTTACCAGTTTGATTCATACGATTGAGTACAACAATAATATGCGGCGGTTTGTCAATCAGTCGGCAAGCGAAGATACCGCGTTCTTCGACAATACCTATTTCAGAAAAGACGGGACGAACGACTCTACCAAATACTGGTCATTGAAAAATACGTTCGGTATTGCCTTGTTGGAAGGTTTTAATCGATACGCCAAGATGGGTATGTCGGCTTATATGACTCATGAGGTACGGCGTTTCTCGTTGATGAGCGATGTCATTCCGGCAGCTATGCGTACGGCACCGGTGGTATATATGCTAAATACCGATGCAAATGTTTTCCGTTTGGTGCAATCCCCGCAGATTTATACCGAAAATGTTTTATGGGTAGGGGGAATTCTCTCGAAACAACAAGGAGAGTTGTTGACATATACGGTCGATGGCAAAGTGGGATTGGTCGGGGTCGATGCGGGTGCTACCGACATAGAAGGCGAGATACAGACCCGTTTCCGCATACGTAAAACGGCCGTACAGTTAAGGGCTTACGGTTTTTTCAAGAATCAGACTCCGGCCTTTTATTACAGGCATTATGTTTCCAATCACTTTATTTGGAACAATAATTTCGGGAAGATCCGTAAGTTTCGGGTCGAAGGAGAATTTTCTTTACCGGCAACGGGGACATATCTCAATATCGGCGTAGAAAATGTACAGAATTATGTCTATTTCGACAATAGTTGCCTACCGCGTCAAGACGACCGTATTTTGCAGATTTTCAGTGCTACGTTGAAACAAAAGATAAAATGGGGAATTTTCAATCTCAATCTTGAAGCCGTATATCAGAAATCGAGTGATTCCAAAGTGATACCGTTGCCCGATTTGAGTGCATACGCACAGATGTATCTCGACTTTAAAATCGCCAAAGTATTGCAGGTACAGTTCGGCGTAGATTGTAAGTATCACACCTCATATTATGCCGAAGCCTATCAACCGGCTACTCTCTCGTTCCATACACAAGATGAAGTGAAGGTAGGAAACTATCCGTTGATGAATGTGTATGCCAACATGAAAATGAAAATGGTGCGTTTTTATGTCATGTACACGCATTTCAATCAAGGATTGTTCGGTGGAAATAATTATTTCCTCATGCCCAACTATCCCTATAATCCGGCCATGTTGCAATTTGGTTTGTGCGTCGACTTCGCCAATTGATTTATCGGTAGTCTTTGAGAATGATTTGCAATCGTTGACGGGCGAAGAATATACGGCTTTTTACTGTACCCAAAGGGAGTTCCATTTTCTCGGCGATTTCTTGGTATTTAAATCCGGCCACGTGCATCGAAAACGGAATTTTATAATCGTCGGGAAATTTGTTGATGGCTTTGGAAATCTCTTTTACCGAGAGAGAACCTTCGGGAGTATCGAAGCCCGATTCTTGCGGAAGGTTTAGATGATATAGATCTTCGGTTTGGTCGATGATGGTCTGATTGCGGACACCTTTGCGGTAATTATTTATGAAAATATTCCGCATAATGGTAAATACCCACCCTTTGAAATTGATGTTGTCGATATATTTATCACTGTTGTCGAGGGCTTTCAGGGTAGTGTCTTGCAGTAAATCTTCTGCTTCGTCTCTGTCGCTGGTAAGCATGTAGGCAAAGTTCAGTAAGTTGTCTTGAAGTTGCAATAGTTTTTGTTCAAATAATTGTGAATCCATTGATGAATAAATTGAAAATGAATTGAGTAATTGTGTGTATATCCTTTATGGATATACTGCAAATATAGGGCGTATATGAGGAAATGAAAAATCTTTTGGTATAAAATTTTTATTCTAATCTGTTAAATAACATACGTTTATGAGCATTAATTTATTACTGCTCTTTATATAAAAATCGGTTATTTGTAAAATTCTGTCGAAAATGTATCGTCGGACGGTTATTTTCTCGATAAAAAAATGTAACTTCGTCTCATAACCGTTTGATATGAAAAAGATAATATTATTCTTGATTTTTGGAGCCTTTCTATTTTCTTCGAATACGGTTGTCGGCGATGACATGCCGGAAACACCTCTTTTTTATAGAATAAATATCGATAAAGAGATCGGGGCTACTACATGGAGGTATATGCAGAAAGGGTATGATGAGGCCCGGAAAGCAGGTGCGGCGGCCATCATATTGCGTCTTAATACCTATGGCGGTACGGTCGTACATGCCGATTCGATACGCACGTTGATTCTTAACAGCTCTATGCCCGTGTATGCTTTTATCGATAACAATGCTGCTTCTGCCGGGGCTTTGATTGCTATTTCCTGCGATAGCATTTACATGAGGGAGGGGGCGAATATAGGTGCCGCAACGGTTGTGAACCAGACGGGCAAGGCTATGCCCGATAAGTATCAATCGTATATGCGGGCGACGATACGTTCTACGGCCGAGGCTCAGGGATATGATACGGTATATACGGTTTCGGGGGATACCGAAGTGCATTGGCGACGAAATCCGCAAATTGCGGAAGCAATGGTCGATGAGCGCATTGTCGTTCCCGGTCTTTGCGATTCGACAAAAGTGCTTACATTGACGGCTCGTGAGGCTCTTCAATGGGGTTACTGTGAAGCGATTACGGAGAGTGTCGACGATATCATAACATCTCGGCTCGGTTATTGGCAATATAAAGTCGAACAATTTGAGCCCTCTTTTTATGATGACCTTGTAGGCTTTTTACAAAATCCTGTCGTACAAGGAATTCTTATTATGTTGATAATCGGTGGTATCTATTTTGAAATACAGACTCCCGGTGTAGGGTTTCCTTTGGCCGTATCTGTCATAGCGGCTATCCTTTATTTTGCTCCGCTGTACCTTTCTGGTTTGGCAGCTTCTTGGGAAATTTTGGTCTTTTTATTGGGCATTATTTTGTTGGTGCTCGAACTTCTGGTCATACCGGGATTCGGTATTGCCGGCATATTAGGACTTATATGTTTCTTTGGTGGTTTGTTGTTGGCTTTGCTCAACAATACCGACTTCGATTTTTTCTGGGTTCCGGTCGATAGTATCACACGAGGATCAATCGTTATCTTGGGGGGATTGCTGGGAACCGTACTTTTATCATTGTTCTTGATGAAACGTATCGGGCGCAAGGGATTGTTTTATAGGGTCGCTCTTCATGCCGAGCAGAATATCGAAGACGGCTATGTGGCCGTATCGGAGCATCTCACGGGCATGGTCGGGCGGGAAGGCGTTGCGGTTACCGTAATGCGGCCTTCGGGAAAGGTCCGTATCGATGAAGATGATTACGATGCCATATCGTATTATAATACTTACCTCGATCCCGGTACGCCGGTCAAAGTGGTGAAAGTCGAAAATATGCAACTTTATGTCGTATCGGTAAATGTTGATGAAAAATGAAATTTATAGCTATTATTCCTGCCCGTTATGCATCGACCCGTTTCCCTGGAAAACCGCTTGTCGATATGCGGGGAAAGGCGATGATTCAGAGGGTTTATGAGCAAGTGTCGGCATGTGTCGATACCGTTTATGTGGCGACAGACGATTCCCGTATTTATGAAGCGGTAGAGAGGTTTGGCGGGCGTGTCGTGATGACCTCGGAAAATCATCGCTCGGGTACAGACCGTTGTTGGGAAGCCTATGAACGAATCGGTGGCCACGAAGAGGTCGTTATCAATGTGCAAGGGGACGAGCCGTTTATTCAGCCCCGACAGATACAGGATATTATGAACTGTTTCGATGACCCGTCGACGCAGATAGCCACTCTCGTAAAACCTTTTTCTGAGGCCGACGGGGAGACTGCTTTGTTCAATCCCAATTCTCCGAAAGTCGTTCTCAACGATCGCAATGAGGCAATGTATTTCAGCCGTTCTGTCGTACCCTATTTGCGTAATTATCCTACGAGCGAATGGTTGAGCCGTCATATTTATTATAAACATATCGGTATGTACGCTTATCGGGCCGATGTTTTATCCGAGATAACCCGGTTGCCGCAGTCTTCGCTCGAAATGGCCGAGTCGCTTGAACAGTTGCGCTGGTTGCAGAACGGTTATCGTATAAAAGTGGGTGTTACTGCACAGGAGACGATAGGAATAGATACCCCAGCCGATCTCGAAAAAGCGCTTCATTTTCTCGATTCATTATCTCACAAATAAAGATGTATGCTTGACAGATCTACGCCACCTCCGATAAAAGAAGTTGAGACGTTGACTTTTCCCGAAGTCGATTCATGCTGTCTTCCCAATGGAATCCCGTTATATATCATCGATCGGGGCGATCAGGAATTGTCTCGTGTCGATATCCTTTTTTCTGCCGGAAAAGTGCAGGAACGCCAACCGTTGACGGCAAAGTTCACCGCAGCCATGTTGCGGGAAGGGGCGTCGGGTCTTTCTTCGGCGTATATTGCAGAGAAGCTCGATTATTACGGTGCGACCTTGCAGACATTGGCAACTCAACGGAATACGTATATCACCCTTTATTCGGCCAACCGATATTTTTTTGATATACTTCCGCTTTTGTGTAAGTTGGTTGTTTCGCCCGATTTTCCCGAAGAAGAGTTTCGCACGCTAAAAGAGCGTAATCGCCAGGCTTTGTCGGTCGACTTGATGAAAGTCAATGTCTTGGCATCGCGAATTTTCTCGGAACAGTTGTTCGGCGCAGAAAATCCTTATGGAAAATCGGAGCAGCTTGCCGACTATGATACTCTTACGACCGCACATTTACGAGAATTTCATTCCCGGTATTATACGGCGGAGCAGTGTCGTATCGTACTTTCGGGGCGCATAACTCCAGAAATGAAAGCCGCTGTAATGGAAACATTTGCGGCTGTACCGTCGAGAAGCGAATCCGAAAGGTTTTTATTTCCCGCTATTCATAGCAGCAATGAGCATTATCGGTTTGTTGAGAAAGCCGGAGCGTTGCAGGCGGGGATAAGGGTCGGACGCTTAGTCGTCGGACGTGATCACCCCGACCATCACATATTGCGCGTGTTGAATACCGTATTAGGCGGTTATTTCGGGAGTCGCCTTATGTCCAATATTCGGGAAGAAAAAGGATATACCTACGGTATTCAGTCTTCTGTTGTAACTTATCCCGATGTGTCTTATCTGGTTGTGCAGACGCAAGCTGCGACGTCTTATGTAAAGCCTCTCATCGATGAAATATTTAACGAGTTTTCTCGTTTGAGAAACGAACTTGTAGAACCTGATGAGTTGCGTATGGTACGCAATTATATGACAGGTGAGATGTTGAGGCTTTTCGACTCGCCGTTTTCGGTGGCCGAGGTTTTTGTAACCTTGTTGGCGAACGGGCTCGATTTTTCTTATTACAATGAACGTTTCGGCGTAATACGTTCGTTTACGGCCGAACAGTTACAGGCTGCGGCACGCTGTTATCTCAATAAAGAAAATTTTTATGTAGTTGTGGCCGGGCAGGAAAAATAAAAAGTATGACCCTATTAAAAGAGATATGATTATGAAAAAGAGACTTACTATTGCGCTGGTAGCGCACGATAACCGTAAGGCCGATTTAGTGGAATGGGCGGTTTTTAATTCCGACGTGCTATCTAAGCATCATCTTGTTTGTACCGGAACGACCGGAACATTGGTGAAAGAAGCCTTTGAACAAAAAGGTATTACTGCCGATATTACTTGTATGCATTCCGGACCGCTGGGTGGAGATGCCGAAATAGCTGCGCTTGTCGTGCAACATAAAATCAATTTGGCGATTTTTCTTATCGATGATCTCAATCCTCAGCCTCATGAGGCCGATATACAGATGCTGCTGCGCCAATGTCGTGTGCACAATGTGCCTATTGCCTGCAACAGATATAGTGCCGATTTGATGATAACCAGCGCATTGTGGGATAATGAAGACTATGTGCCCTCTACACCGAAGTATATTGCTTTCGACCGACAGGCGTTTGGATTGAAACTCTCCGAAGAGAAATAGTTCCGTTATCGCAGTAGTCGTTTTATAAGAGACAGTTTCCCGGCGAAAGGTGCAAACTTGATGCCGGGATTCCATTTTGTATTGTTTTGTAACACCGAGCGGGTATGGCTGAAAGTATAAAAACTTTCCCGTCCGTGGTAATGACCTATTCCGCTGTTTCCCACACCACCGAACGGGAGATACGGATTAGCGACATGAGATACGACATCGTTGATGCAGGAACCGCCCGATGAAGTTTGGTTCAATACTTTTTTCATCTCTTTCCGTTTGTTACCGAAATAGTATAATGCGAGCGGTTTTTCCCGGCTGTTGATAAAATCGATGGCTTCATCGAGGGTTGTATATTGCAAGATGGGAAGTATAGGACCGAAGATTTCTTCGTGCATGATACGCATATCGGGAGTTATGTGCGAAATGAGTGTCGGTGCGATGTATAAGTCGTCCGCATCATATATTCCGCCGTGTTCGATATGTCCTTGTTTTGTGAGCAGTATAAGTTCGTAAAATCTTTTTTCATTGATGATACGAGGATAATCACTATTTTCTTGTGGATTTTTCCCGTATTGTCGCACAATTTCTTGCCGTAAAGAGTCTATGAGCTCATCGGCAATATCGCGGTGTACGAGCAGGTAATCGGGAGCCACGCAGGTTTGTCCGCAATTCATGAATTTTCCCCAAACGATACGTCTTGCGGCAGATGCCAGATGTGCATCGTGATGTACGATGCACGGGCTTTTTCCTCCCAATTCGAGTGTAATCGGGGTCAGATGGCGGGCTGCCGCCTCGGCCACTTTACGTCCGTAGACAGGCCCTCCTGTATAAAAAATATAGTCCCATTTCATTTCGAGCAATCGGTCGGTTCCTTTATTATCGGTATCGATCCATAAGACGTGCCTTCTGTCAAAGGCTTCGTCAATGATTTTCCGACATATTTCACTTGTGCGGATAGCATAAGGAGAACATTTTACGGTTACGCAGTTTCCGGCGGCAACAGCACCGATAAGGGGGGTGAAGACTAATTGGAACGGGTAATTCCAGGGAGCGAGAATCAATACATTTCCGTATGCTTGGAATTCGATGCGGCTTGTCGAGCCGAAAAGAAAAAGCGGCGTGCGGGTGCGTCGAGGTGCGGCCCATTGTTTCAAATGCTTGATTGTGCGTCGTAATTCACTCAAAACAAATCCGATTTCGGTCGTATAGCTTTCGTATACAGATTTGTGTAAATCGTTTTCAAGGGCTTTTTCTATGTCGGACTCGTATTGCCGTATGGTTTTTTGCAACCGTTTGAGCGATTGTAACCTGTATTTGAGGGAGAGGGGTTTTCGTTTCCCGAAAAAGAGACGTTGAGTATCGATTCGTTCTTTATCGTTCATTTCGAGAAAAATTCGATTTAGGTTAATAGTGGGACAAAGGTACGGGTTTTCCCGAACAAGGCAAGTTGATAGGCATGAAAAACGTGTTTTGAAAAAGGTGCTTATTCTATTGTATCCCGAAATGCTTAGGCTGTTTCTTGTAAAAACGAATTTGGGGTGAGGATAAACCAAAGACAAACCAGATTGGTTATATCGTCAGACAAAACAAAATAGTTTGATGAAAAAATTTTTTCTTTTCCGATCGAACCGGATACTCCCGATTGCCGTGGTATTATTCGTTTTTTCTGTATCTGCTCAGAAACCCGTAGGAGAGAGGCATCTTTCCCGGCCATTGCCCGAAAGTTGGTCGGGTGATTCCTTGTTTGTTCAACAGTTGCCGGTTACCGGACGCTGGTGGTTGAGCCTCGACGATTCCCTGCTCGATTCTTTGATAACTATCTCTTTTGTCAACAGCCCCGATTTGAAAACTGTTTTTTACCGGGTACGGGCTTCCCACGCAGCTTTGCGTATGAAACAGAGTGGATACTATCCATCGCTCGGAGCCTCGTTCGGTTGGAATAAAACCCAGACCAGCGGTCGCGTATCGGACTCCTATACCCCGACGCGAGAACAATATTTTTCGGGAGCCTTGACAACCTCATGGGAAATAGACCTTTTCGGTTCTACCTATCTTCGGGTTCGGTCGCAAAAGGCTCAATATCAGGTGTCGATAGAGTCGTATAATGCTGCATTGGTATCTTTGGCAGCGCAGGTATCTTCGGCCTATGCCCAGTTGCGAATGTTTCAGCAACAGGTAATTGTCGCTCGTCGTAATATCGATTCGCAGAAATCGATTCTGGATATGACCGAAGTCCGTTATGAAACCGGATTGGCTTCTCAACTCGATGTGGCTCAGGCTCGGTCGGTCTATTACAGCACACTGGCCACGATACCGTCTTTGGAAGCCAGTGTTGTGGTGCAAATCAATTTGTTGGCGCTATTGGTGGGAACACACCCGCAGGCGTTGATGTCTGTATTGGAAAAGGAACGCCCTATTCCCGATTATCGGACGATCGTCCCTGTCGGCGTCCCAGCCAATTTGTTACGCCAACGGCCCGATATCCGGGCGGCCGAGCAATCTGTCGTTTCAGCTGCCGCGCTGGTCGGAGCTTCCCGTTCCGATTATATGCCCCATCTGGTGTTGACGGGTTCTATCGGGTTTGCGTCGAAAAAAATGGACACTTTCTTCGATCATCGCAGCCTTACTTATTCGATTGTACCCACTCTTAGCTGGACGCTTTTTCAGGGGCGACAATATACGCAGGCTACCCGTCAGGCCAAAGCCGAGTGGCGTGCGAGTATCGAACAATATAACTTGGCGGTGCTTACGGCTGTTCAGGAGGTCGACAATGCAATGGTCAATTACAAAGGGGCTGTCAAGCAGTTGAACGTCCTTTATGATTTGGTCGAACAAGGTAAAATCACATTGAATCTTTCTCTCGATCTATACAAGCGGGGACTTTCGACTTTTCAGAATGTGCTTGATGCGCAGCGTTCGTTATTGGATTATCAAAACGGACTTGTTTCGGCGCAAGGTGCCGCTCTCTCGGCGGTAATAGACCTTTATCGGGCTTTGGGAGGCGGTTGGGATAATGGTTCCTCGGAATAATTAATGCTAAATGAAAATATGGGTTATGACATCTCGAAATTTGTTTATTTGTTTTTTGGTAGCGGGTTTTATACTGCAAGCCTGTCGGGAGAAACCATCGGCTGTTTCCGAAGAGGCTCCGCTTATAACGGTTGCTTATCCGCAGCAGCGTTCTGTTACTTTATACAAGGAGTATCCCGGTTATATATCGGCGTGGAATGCCGTCGATGTCGTGGCGAGGGTGTCGGGATATTTACGGGAAAGCCGTCCCGAGGCCGGTACTTTGGTGAAGCAGGGCGAATTGCTCTATGTGATAGAACCTACTTTATATGAAAATGCCGTAAAACAGGCCGAAGCCGGTGTGCTCAATGCACGGGCTACACTCGATTATGCCCGCAACAACTATACCCGTATGAAAGAAGCCCGGAGCAGTAATGCCGTAAGTGAAATCGATTTGATTCAGGCCCGGTCGAACATGCAAATAGCCGAGGCTGCATTGGCTAATGCCGAGGCTGCATTGAATACGGCACAGACCAATTTGAGTTATTGTTATGTACGGTCGCCCTACACGGGGCATATCTCTCTTACGGCTTATGCCGTAGGCGGATATATATCGGGGGCTACTTCTCCGGCGCGTTTATCGACCGTATATCAGGACTCGGCCGTGTATGCCTATTTTTCTATCGAAGATGCCCAATACCTTACCATCGTGGAAAATCTGCGTAAAATGAAACCTTCGGCTGCCGACCGGAAGGTCGAGGTTTACACGCGGGAAAATTCCGCTCCTTATTCCGGAGCGGTGGGATACCTGTCTCCGAATATCAATCTTTCTACCGGTACGATTACCTTGCGGGCTTCTATCGAAAATCCCCGGGGAGAATTGAAAGACGGGCTATATGTAACGGTGCGTATCAAATCGGCGTATAAAGAAAATGCTTTGCTTGTTCCGAGCCTATCTGTCGGAACCGACCAACTCGGCAAATATCTGTATGTCGTAGGGGCTGACAACAAGGTGAATTATCGTCATATCGAAACATCTGGTACTGTCGAAGATACACTCACTATCGTAGAGAGCGGGTTACAACCGGGAGAGCGCTATGTAAGCAAAGCCTTGCTGAAAGTCAGGGACGGTATGATTGTGAACCCGAGGCTCGAACCGTAATTATAAAATCAAGAAATTATGTTCTCTAAATTTTTTATAAACCGGCCTATTTTTGCAACGGTCTTGGCCATACTCATGGTTTTGGCCGGCGTTGTTTCACTCGAAGTGTTGCCGGTCGCTCAGTTTCCCGATATTACGCCGCCTACCGTGCAGGTATCGGCTGTATATCCCGGTGCGAGTGCCGAGACAGTGGCTCGCACGGTAGGTACAGTGATAGAAGAGCAGGTGAACGGCGTAGACGGCATGATATATATGAGTTCTACCTCATCGTCTTCGGGTGCGTATACGCTTACCGTTACTTTCGAGGTGGGAACCGATATCGATATGGCGACGGTATTGGTACAGAACAGGGTTGCTATTGCCGAAGGAAATTTGCCCGAGGCTGTGGTAACACAGGGAATCACGACACGTAAGCAATCGACCGATATTGTATTGCTGCTTTCGTTGGAGTCCGACTCTGCTTTGTATAGCGGATTGTATCTCTCCAATTATGCGCAGCTCAATTTTACCGATGCATTGTCCCGCTTACCCGGTGTCGGTAGTGTAACGGTTTTCGGTGCGGGACGTTATAGTATGAGAGTGTGGCTCGACCCGGAGTTGATGCGCATTCGAGGGGTAACGCCAACGGATGTTTTTTCGGCGATACAGGCTCAAAACGTTGAGGTGTCGGCCGGGACGATAGGAAGTGAACCGCTCGATAGTCGTACCGATTTTCAGTTTACGCTTACTGCGCGGGGACTTCTGACGACAGTTGAGGATTTTGGAAATCTGGTGGTAAGAGTTTTGCCGGGTGGAAATTATTTACGTTTGCGGGATATTGCCCGAATCGACCTCGGCAGCCAGACGTATGATGTCGTTTCTACACAAAACGGTAAGCCGTCGGCATCGATAGCTGTTTACCAGTCTCCCGGTTCGAATGCATTGAGTGTTTCGAAGCAAGTTCGGGCCGAAATGGAAAAGCTCGCCGAGAATTTGCCAACGGGTGTTCGATATGAAGTGGTTCTCGATACGACCGATTTTGTATCGGCTTCGATCGATGAGGTATTGGTAACATTTGTCGAGACGACATTGCTTGTCATACTGGTGATTTTATTATTCTTACAGAATTGGCGGGCGGTGATTATCCCGTCTCTTACCATTCCGGTGTCGCTGATTTGTACTTTTGCCGTCATGCATTTGTTCGGATTTTCTGTAAATATGCTGACTCTTTTCGGCTTGGTGTTGGCTATTGCCATTGTTGTCGATGATGCTATTGTCGTGGTCGAAAATTCGACACGTTTACTCGATACGGGAAAGTATTCGTCGAGGGAGGCGGTCGAACAAGCTATGGGCGAGATCACAGGGCCGGTTGTAGGGGTTGTCTTGGTATTGATGGCTGTTTTTATACCTACGGCGTTTGTCGGTGGTATTACCGGGGAGTTGTATAAGCAGTTTGCCTTGACCATTGCCGCCGCGACTTTTTTCAGCGGATTCAATTCGCTGACGCTGACACCGGCTCTTTGTGCTCTTTTTTTACGACCCTCTTCCGGGAAAAAATTCATATTTTACCGGAATTTCAATAAAGGGTATGACCGGCTTGTATCGGTTTATGTGTCGGTGATAACCCGGTCGATACGACGTCCTATATTTACAACTGTGGTATTTCTTTTGCTTTCGACGGCTGCCATTGTTCTTTTTTTACGTTGGCCTACCTCTTTTATTCCCGACGAAGATCAGGGGTATTTTATTGTTTCGGTGCAGCTTCCGCAGGCTTCGGGGTTACAGCGTACCGAAGAGGTTACTGCCCGTGTCGGCAAGTTATTGGGTGAATATCCCGAAGTAGTTTCTTGTACCGGTATCAACGGATACTCGGTGATGGAAGGGGGTGAGCTCTCCAATGCGGCCACACTTTTTGTTGTTTTACAGAATTGGGAACTTCGTAAGGGAAAAGGGAAAAGCGCGTTCGACATCATCGACGATTTCAATGTGCGTGCGCAAAAAATCGAAGAAGCTGTTGTATATGCCGTGAATCCTCCGTCGATTTCGGGGCTGGGAGTAAGCGGCGGATTGGCTTTGGAATTGCAGGATATTCGGAATCTGGGAACAACCGAACTCGAAAATGCGGTCGATGCCTTGTTGATGGGGGTGCGGGACATTCCCGAGTTGGCTACGGTGAACAGTTCTTTTCAGGGAAATTCTCCCCAATACTTTTTGAACGTAGATAGAGATAAAGCAAAAATGCAAGGGTTGAAAATCGATGATATTTTTACGACACTCTCGCTCTATTTAGGCTCAGCCTATGTGAATGATTTCGTCGATTTCGGTCGTATCTTTCAAGTAAAAATCGGAGCGCAATCCGATAGTCGGGCACGTATCGACGATGTACTTCGGTTGAGTGTGCGTAATGCCTCGGGAGATATGGTTCCGTTCTCATCGTTTGTTACGATCGAAGAACAACAGGGGCTGGCTACGATTTCCCGCTATAATATGTATTCGGCGGCTGCCCTTACTGCCGTAACGGCCGAGGGGTATAGTTCTCAGCAGGGGATCGATGCGGTCGAACAACTTGTGGGGCGTTTATTGGGAAATAATTTCGGTTATGAGTGGACGGGGACGACTTATCAGGAAACGCAGGCCGGAACATCGGTAAGCCTTATTTTTATATTGGCTCTGTTTGTCGTCTGGCTGGTACTATCTGCTCAATATGAGAGTTGGACAAGTCCGATAGCTGTTATTCTCGGACTTCCGTTTGCTATTCTCGGTGCGGTATTGGGTTGTTTTCTTATGGGACTTTCTATCAGTGTGTATAGTCAGGTGGGTATTGTGTTGCTCATTGCCCTTTCTGCCAAAAATGCCATTCTTATTGTGGAATTCGCCCGGGATTATAGGGCGCAAGGAGAACCCGTAGATCAAGCTGCAATCGAGGCCGGCCGGGTGCGTTTGCGTCCGATTCTTATGACTTCATTGGCATTTGTGTTGGGTGTGATGCCTTTGCTTTTCGCTTCGGGTGCAGGGGCGGAAAGTCGGATTGCATTGGGTACAGCAGTCGTTTTCGGTATGGCAGTAAATATGATTTTGGGGACATTGTTTATCCCTCATTTTTATTGTCTGATGCAACGTCTTGAAGAGCGTTTTACCCGGAATAAACTTTCGCAATCCATGTCTCCGAAAAAGGGTACGGCGGTATAGAAGTGGCGATTCATGATTCATCGATAACGGGTAAAATTTTAATCCGCTATCGATGAATGTATTAGGTTAAAAATCAACACCTAAGCGTAGAGAAAGGGCATGGCGGAGGAGTCTATGGTGATAGACTCCGGTATAAATGAAGAAATTGTCGTTATAATATATATCCTTTTTCACGATTTGTTGTTGCAGATTGTATCCGAATGCTATGTTCATGGCGGATTGGCGGTTGAGTATAAAACGCACACCGAATGTCGGATTGAAATAAGCTCCGGTGCTGACTTTATTGTATGCATTTTTACTGCCAATCGAATACCCTGCTTTTATACCCCAAAAAGGAGTGATATTTGTGTCTGAAAAGTTCGTGCGTAAATCGACGAATAGGGGAATAAATAGATGTTTTCCTGCCGCATGGTAATCAAGACCGAAGCCCGTACCCAGAAATATGTAAGGATTGAATTGATAGCCATGCGAAGTGGTTATAGAAAAAGCTCCTTTGTCAATAGGAATGCCGCTAGCCTTGAAATTAACAATGGTCCCGACCTCTACCGATCCTCGGTATCCTTTCACATCGGTCCGTATGCGATTACTCTTTTCCGACTCCCGATTTATCGCCTCTTCTTTGGTTATCTTTTCCACTTCATTCATCGGGTAGATAAAGATACTGCCATCGGCCGTTTTTACTTTCAATAAAACATTGGGTTGCTGTTCGACGATTGTACCGCGTATCACGCTGCCGTTTTTGAGACAGATCACCTCTTGGTAATCCTGGGCCAATAAAGAAAAAACAGAAATGAATGACAACAGTCCTGTAACGAATAAACTTTTCATCTTGTTTATATTGAAAACATAATATTGCAAAGATATAATATTATTTGATATAAAAAACAATAAGAAAATAATTTATCAAAAAACATACTTTTGGATGTAGATCGGGATTTGATATAATATCTGTTATGCAGAGTGTCGTATATGCCATTCTGCGAGAAGTAAAGAAGATGTTGTGGTGTTATTAAGAAAAGAAAGCGGCTGCCCGCTATGGGACAGCCGCTTAAATTCGGATTGTGCCGTTATCAATTATAGGAAGGCAGCGGTGAGTAGTCGCGTGAGTAGCGAAGCATTTGCTCGGCATATCCTTCATCATAGGATACAGTGATATCCGTTATTTCGCCTTTCTCATCGAATACTGGAGTATATACGGGATTGACAAAGCCTTTATAAGGCTTGATACCCAAATGGGCATATCGGTCGAGTACTTCGGCATGCAGTTCGGGGTCGACTTTTACACCGTAAGTTTCGACGAGCTTTTTCCCGGCTTCGTAATCTCCGGTCGATTTGATACGTTGTACTTCGGCGAGCAGTTCCCCTATAAGCGTACGCATTTTCTCATAATCGTTGACGATGACATAAGTTTTTCCGTCGCGTTTTCTCAGTTCGAGTACTTTATCATCTGCTCCTTTTTCCAAAATCCAGCGGGCGATGAGCTGACGGTTGCGCATGTGCGATTCCTCGATGTTTTTCCCCGGTGCGATGCGGGTAAGTTGGGTCATCAATCCGTTCATCATATATCGGTAATATTCGGCTTTGTATGCTTCTGCATCGGGAACAAGTCCTAACTCGATAAGTTTTTTGTCGGCCAAAAAATAGAGGGCAAAAAGGTCGGCGCGGGTCTCTTCGAGCGTAGAGCTGTATGACCGCATGGCATCGGGATCAGTATCCGGCAACAGTTTTCCCGAACCGTGTCCGAGACACTCGTGTAGGTCGGTATGGAGGTTATCGACGAGGAAACCGTATTTTTCGACCGATTTCCGTTCGGTGTCGCTCCACATGAATTCTTGGTTGAATCCGTTTCCTTGTGCGGCTTTGTCATAGGCCGAAGTGATATTTTCGATAGTTACCGATTTGGAACCGTGCACATGGCGTATCCAGTCGGCATTGGGCAGATTGATACCGATGGGGGTCGAGGGATAGCAATCGCCGGCGAGAATGGCAGCCGTGATGACTTTGGCCGATACGCCTTTGACCTCTTCTTTCTTGAATGCGGTATCGGTGGGGGAGTTGTTTTCGAACCACTGGGCATTGGCGCTGATGATTTCGGTGCGGTGGGAGGCGTCGAGGTCTTTGAAGTTTACGATCGATTCCCAACTGCCTTTCAATCCGATAGGGTCGCCATACACTTCTATGAATCCGTTTACAAAGTCGATACGGGAATCGAGGTCGGTTACCCATTGTATCGAGTATTCGTCAAATGTCTTTAAGTCGCCTGTACGATAGTATTCGATAAGCAGGTCGATGACTTGGCGTTGTTTTTCGTTTTCTGCTACCGCCGAGGCTTTTTCGAGCCAATAAATGATTTTTTCGATAGCGGCTCCGTAATGTCCGCCCAATCGGTTTACTTCTTCATAAATTTTCCCTTCACGTTTTACCAGACGGCTGTTCAAACCGTAAGAAACCGGCATGGTGTCGCCGGGTGTTTTCAAGGCGGCATAGAATGTCTCTGCTTCGTTTTGCGTTACACCGTCGTAATAGTTGCTGGCCGAGGTGGCGATAAGGTCTTCACCGGCAGTAAGATTTACCCGTTTGGACAGAGTATCGGGGTCGAAAATAACCGGGCAGATGTTTGCGAGTAATTGTTCGATGTTTCCGTTCTTTTGCAACGGCAGAATTTCTGATGGTAACGAACGTACGGCTTCTTCGAAAAACGTTTGACTGAATTCGGGCGTGAATTTATCAGTCGAGTAGTGATGATGGATTCCGTTGGCAAACCATACTTGTTTCAAATATTTTTCGAGTGCTTTGAAGTCGCTACTTTCTTTATCGCCTTTATATTGCGTGTATACGGCTTCGAGCGTGCGGCGTATGGGCAGATTCCATTTTCCGTTTTGATCGAAAAGAATGTCCCTTCCTTGCAAGGCAGCTTCGGTGAGATAATAAACGAGTTCTTTTTGTCGGAGGGAAAGACTTTCGAATCCCGGTACCCGATACCGAAGTATTTCCAAGTCGGCAAACTGTTCTACCGAGTAACTGAAATCTTCGGTTTGCGACTGGGTATTTTTTTTGTCGGCACAAGCCGAAAGAAGAGATGCAGTAACCATAACGAAGATAAATTTTTTCATCATTGTTGTTTTATATGGGGAAAAGAGTGTCGATTATTCAACATAAAGAACCAGCCCTTTGAGATACTCCCCCTCGGGATGGTAAATGTTTACGGGGTGATCGGCCGGCTGCGTCAGTTGGTGCAGGATACGGACTTTCCGCCGGGCTTGCGCCGCAGCACTGAATACGGCCAGACGGAAATCGTTTTTACTCACAACCTGTGAACAAGAGAACGTAAAGAGCAATCCTCCGGATTGGATTTTTTCAAAAGCCAAGGCGTTGAGTTTTCTGTAACCTTGCAGTGCATTGTGCAGTACGTTTTTGTGTTTGGCAAAAGCGGGAGGATCGAGGACAATGAGGTTGTAACGATCTCCCATTTGTTCGAGAAATTTGAAAGCATCTTCGGCGAATGCTTTGTGCCGCGTATCACCCGGGAAGTTGAGTTCTACATTTTTATTGGTGAGGTCGATGGCTTTCGACGAACTGTCGACCGAATGTACCAGCTTTGCTCCGCCTCGCATGGCGGCGAAAGAAAATCCCCCGGTATAGCAAAACATATTCAGAACCGTACGGTCGTGGGCATAACGTTCGAGCAAAGCGCGGTTTTCCCTTTGGTCGACGAAAAATCCGGTTTTTTGCCCTTTCAGCCAGTCAACGTAAAATTTCAGACCCCGTTCGGTTGCGATGTTTCCGCAATCGTCGCCGATGAGGTATTCATTGGTAGGGTCGAGCTGGGCTTTATAGGGGAGGGTCGTTTCCGACTTGTAGAATACGCTTTTCAACGATTCTCCCATGACTTCTTGCAGAGCCTGTGCCAAAAGGTGTCGGGCGTAGTGCATACCCGGCGAATGTGCCTGCATGACGGCTGTTTTATCGTAGATGTCGATAATGAGTCCCGGCAGGTAATCGCCTTCTCCGTGCACGAGCCGGTAGGTGTTGTTGTAGCCTTTTTCGATGAGTCCTACGCTGTAACGTACGTCATAGGCGGCGCGCAGACGGGTTTTATAGAATTCGAGGTCGATATTTTCTTTCTCAAAAGTCAGAATTCTTACCGTGATGCTGCCTATTTGGTAATGTCCGAGGGCGATAAACTCGCCTCGGTTGTTGCAGACCTCTACAATATCTCCCTCTTCGGGTTGTCCCGTCATGCTCTGTATGGCGCCGGAGAAAACCCACGGGTGAAATCGGCGCAACGATTCGTCCTTGCCGGGTTTTAGTTTTATCTGTATATATTTCATGAGAGTATCTTAAAAGAAGAATCTTATCACGTCATTGAGATTGGCGTAAATCAACAAGGCAAACAGCAGTACCATACCGGTGATTTGCGCATATTCCATGAATTTTTCGTTCGGTTTGCGGCGGGCGATGACTTCGTAAAGAAGGAAAAGGACATGACCTCCGTCGAGAGCCGGAATGGGTAGTATATTCATGAATGCGAGTATGATAGAAAGGAATGCTGTCATTTCCCAGAAAGCTTCCCAATTCCATATCGAAGGGAAAATGCTGCCGATTGTTCCGAATCCGCCTAAACTGTTGGCACCTTCTTTGGTAAACACATATTTAAAGTCTCCTACATATCCGGCAAGCGTATTGAAACCTTTTTTGATGCCTTTGGGTATCGATTCGAAAAATCCGTAATATATGGTTTCAGTGGGGTAGAATGTCGAGGCGGGAACGAGTGTGATACCTATTTGCCCTTCGGTATTGACGGCGACGGGGAGTTCCATTTCTCTGCCTTTGCGGATAAAAGATATTTCGGCCGAAGCTCCCTTATGGGCCCCAAGTGCGGCGGTGAAATCGGTATAATCGGGCGTAGCCGCGCCGTTTACGGCGACGATGCTGTCTCCAGCTTGCATTCCGGCATCGGCAGCACCATATCCTGCGACGGCACTTTGTACGACAACCGGCATACGGCAGCTGGCAAAACGTTGGTTGGCTCCGATGAGTTGCAGCATGAGGTCGTCGGGCAAGTTCAGTTTTACCACTTCATTGTTGCGCAGTACTTCTACTTCACGGGCTTCGGCGAGGGCGCGGATAGTTTCACCCGAGAAGTCGTAAAGCGTTTTGCCGTCGGCTGTTAAGGGCACATCACCGTTTTGGAATCCGGCGTTTTTTGCCACTTCGCTGTAAACGAGTCCGTTTCCGATATTTTTTATGGGAAGTATCGTATCACCCCATACAAAGGCTATCATGGCGTAAATAACGAGGGCAAGCAAGAAATTGTTGATGACTCCCGCAGTCATGATGAGCAGTCGTTGCCAGGCCGGTTTGGAACGGAACTCCCAGGGTTTTTCGGGTTGAGCCATTTGTTCTTTATCCATAGACTCATCTATCATTCCGGCAATTTTTACGTATCCACCCAGAGGCAGCCAACCTATACCGTATTCGGTATCGCTGTTTTTGGGTTTGTATTTAAACAAGGAGAACCAGGGATCGAAGAAGAGATAAAATTTTTCAACCCGGACTTTGAACAGACGGGCAAAAAAGAAATGTCCCAATTCGTGTATAAATACGAGAATCGAGAGACTGAGCATAAGTTGGGCGGCTTTTATCAGAAAAGTTTCCATAAGTCGGCTTGTGTAATAGTTTTTATAGGGTTATATCCATTCTTGGGTAAGACGTCGCGTCTCGGTATCGGTGGCGACATAATCGTCGTAAGTAGGGGTAGATACAAACGATACGGCATTCATTGCACGGGCGATGAGTTGCGGCATGTCGGTAAAAGCAATGCGGTCGTTCAGGAAGGCATCTACAACAATTTCGTTGGCGGCATTCATGATGCATGGCATGTTTCCTCCTCGTCGCATAGCCTCGTAGGCATATTCCAGCAAAGGGAATCGGCCGGCATCGGGACGCTCGAAAGTCAATGTCATGTAATGATCCAGTTGCGGTTTCGGGTCGGGATTGGGTAGTCGATAAGGGTAAGCAAATGCGTATTGTATCGGAAGTTTCATGTTGGGCAGACCCAACTGGGCTTTGATGGCACCGTCTTGGAATTGTACCATCGAATGTACGATGGATTGCGGGTGGACGGCTACCTCTATTTGTTCGGGTCCGACATTGAAAAGCCATCGGGCTTCGATGACTTCAAATCCCTTATTCATCATCGATGCCGAGTCGATTGTGATTTTAGCACCCATTTTCCAGTTGGGGTGTTTCAAGGCCTCGTTTTTGGTAACATGTTTCAGTTTCTCTGCCGAGAGATTCCGGAAAGGACCACCCGAGGCCGTAAGAATGATTTTCTCTATGGGGTTGTTGTTTTCGCCCGATAGACATTGGAAAATCGCCGAGTGTTCCGAGTCGACAGGAATAATGGGTACACGCTTTTCGAGAGCCAGACCCGTAATCAGTTCTCCTGCGACGACAAGAGTTTCTTTATTGGCCAATGCTATGGCTTTGCCGGCTTCGATCGCTTTTATCGTCGGGTAAAGTCCCGCATATCCCATCATGGCCGTGAGTACCATATCGATAGGTTGCGCCTCAACGATTTGTGCGATAGCCTCGCTGCCAGCGTACACTTTTATCGGCATGTCGCTCAATGCCTCTTTCAAACGGGGATAGAGGCTTTTATCGGCAATGACGACAGCTTCGGGAGAAAAACGACGTGCTTGTTCTACCAATAAATCGATATTGCGATTTGCCGTGAGGGCATATACTTCAAAGAGGTCTGAGTGTTCCGCTACGACTTGTAGGGCTTGCGTTCCGATCGAACCGGTCGATCCCAGTATGGCTAATTGTTTTTTTGTTCCCATAAAAAACATGCGCTGTCAGAAATGAATATATTCCGATGGATTCAAAGGAATGCCCTGATGCCAGAGTTGGAATTCTACGTACGGGCGGATTTTTCCTTCGATGAGATTTCCCGATATGGCGATGTTCTCGCCTTCCGAGACTTTTTGTCCGACCGATTTTAACAATCGGTCGTTGCATCGGTATATCGATATGTAGTTGTTATTGTGTTGTACTTCGATGACATATCCTTCTTCGGCACTGAAATAGGTGGCGATGACAGTCCCGTCGAGTACGGTCGCTACGGGCGATTGGCGCGGTGGTGTGATGCGTATGCCGAAAATTTTCCTCTGAGGGTTGAAAGTCTGTGTTATCCGACCTTTGACCGGAGGGTAAAAAATTAGGTTGTCGGCTACGTTTTGGTTGAAAACGTCGAGCGTATATTTCCCCTCTTCGGCATATTTGCGCAGGAATGAATTTGTCGCATTGGAGGCCGGTAAAAGGGAATCAATGGAATAAGTGTGCAGAAGTTGTTCATTATTGATGTCGACCGAGTCGAGTGGAATATTCCCCGAGATGATGTTGGATAAATTGTCGAGATACGCTTTGTTGATGTTTACGATACGGGACAGAGAGTCGACCGATATGGCGTTATCTACGATTTGACGGCGCATTTCGGGGCTGATATATCCCGGTAGTGTGCGGCGTAGCGGCGTGCGGGTAATGAGGTAAGTCGTCAATCCGCCGATAAGGATTACGGCGATGAGGATCGAAAGAATCACTGTTAGCCTCGATATGCGTAACATCACGACCTGCTCCAACGTGTGTTCGTTGAAGATCGTAAGTTTATAGGAGAATCGGAGTTTTTTCCACACCGATTTTATTTTATTGTTTGTCTGCATGCCTTGCGTATTGCGATATTACACTTGTATGCTATATACGGGAAATTTTATCCTAATTTGCAAAGTTAATAATTATTCGCTATACCTTGCGGGTCTCTTTCTATTTTTAGAAAAGTTTTGATTTTTCGTCGATTGTCTTTTTGTTTGATTGCCATTTTTGTAAGGTAGACGAACTTAATCTGCCCCGTTTCTGTTATATATATGCTTGTAAATGCAGATGGCTTCCTTTGGATTTCCCGGGAGAGGGGCATATCTTTTGTTTATCCGGGATCGATAATTTTTTTGATAAATTGTATGGAAACAAAAAAACGTTTATGGGGTGCGGCGGCGATTGTTGCCGTTGCCGGATTTTTAGCGGGACAGAACGTGAGTGCCCAGACGTTGGTCGTCGAAGAGGAGATCGTCGAGGTGCAACCTTTACCCGGTACACAGTATTATAGCAGTAAAGGGGCAAGAAGCAACTGGTTTATATCGGTTGGAGCTGGAACACAGACCTATGTCAAGTCTCTTCACCGCGGTAAACAGCAGTTTACGTTGGCTCTCGATGTGGCTGCCGGTAAATGGATTTCGCCCTATCTTGCCTTGCGTCTTGATTTCATGGGAGGAAGTGTCAAAAAAATGTGGCCTCGCGTGGGAGAACCGCAAACGGCTCGTTATGTGGCTCTTTATGGCGACTTGATGTGGGATCTTACCAATGCTCTCGGCGGTTATAATCCCATGCGTATTGTCTCGTTCCGTCCTTTTGCCGGTGTGGGTGCCATGTACACTTTCAAAAATGAAATGGCAGGACGCGATACATATCTTTTCCCCGTATCGGCCGGTATCAATATCAACTTCCGTTTGTGCCACTATGCCGACTTCTTTATTGAGGGACGAGCCAATATGATGAGTAATAACTTCTCTGAGCAGTTTTGGGCAAGCCGCCGCATCGAAACCGTTGTTTCGGCTGTTGCAGGTATTACGATAAAGTTGGGGAAAGAACGATTCTCCTCTTACAATCCCTATGCCGAGCAGGCACTTGTCTCTTCTATGAATGAACGTATCAATGACTTGCGTGAGGAGCTCGAAGATTGTGAAAACCGACCATTGCCTCCTCCCGAGAAAATAATCATGTATAAAACCGTACCTGCACCGGTCGATACCACACCCGAGTGCATCGGAAAACTCATGTCGGTAGTTCGCTTTTCGCTCAACAGTGCTCAGATTGCTCCGGTGGAGATGGTCAATATCTACAACGTAGCCCAATATATGAAGACACATAAAAACTGTACGCTCGTTGTTACAGGTTATGCCGACGAGAAGACCGGTACGCCCGAGTACAATAAACAGTTGAGCCAACGTCGTGCGCAAGCCGTCAAGGATACACTCATCAAGCAATATAATATACCGGCTGGTCGTATCGAAATGATTGCAGGGGGAAGTACCAGCCAGCCCTATCCGCAAGATAACAGTTGGAATCGCATTGTTCTTTTCTCGACAAAATAAATGAGTGGAGGCCGATGTGCTCTTGCCTCGGTCGTTGTTCCGGCCTTTATCGTTTCGGGATAGGGGCGGAAGTTAATTGAGAATATCGATTGTCATCTCGAATGACGGATAGTGTCGTTTCGGGACAGACGAGAGAAACCTTTTTGACGATAAAAGCGAAAGGCCGTGCAGATTATCTGCACGGCCTTTCGCCGTGTTGTAACGTAGGTAGATTATTTTTCGTTGATGATATAGTCGGTGATCCATTGTCCCACTTCGGAACATTTGTATGCTTTCCCATCTCCGCAAATATCTTCGGTAACAATACCGGCTTCGAGCGATGCGGCGACGGCCCGGCGTATGGCAGCGCCTTCTTCCGTGAGTCCGAATGCGTATTCGAACATCAGGGCGGCCGAAAGTATCGTGGCAACAGGATTGGCTATGTCTTTTCCGGCGGCCTGAGGGTATGAGCCATGTATCGGTTCGAATACCGAGGTATGTATTCCTATTGAAGCCGAAGGAAGCATTCCCAAAGAACCGGTGATGACCGAGGCTTCATCGGTGAGAATATCGCCGAACATGTTTTCGGTTACGATGACGTCGAAACGGCTCGGGAACTGAACGAGCTGCATGGCGGCGTTGTCGACAAACATATACTCGGTCGTAACGTCGGTATTTTCTTTGGCGATTTCCTGCGATACTTCGCGCCATAAACGAGATGTACAGAGGACATTGGCTTTGTCTACGACCGTTACTTTTTTACGACGCTGACGGGCGTATTTATAAGCCAGCCGGACGATACGCTCAACTTCCTCGCGACTGTACACGCAAGTATCGTATGCTACTGTACCGTCTTCGCTCCGGCCTTGCGGACGGCCGAAATAAATTCCTCCCGTGAGCTCGCGTATACACATGAGGTCGGTACCTTCCACAATATCCCTACGTAACGGAGACTTGTGAAGCAACGAAGAAAATGTAGTTACGGGACGTATGTTGGCGTAAAGTCCCAATTGCTTGCGCATACCCAGCAGACCCTGCTCGGGACGGACTTTGGCCGAGGGATTGTTGTCGTATTTGGGGTCGCCGATAGCGCCGAACAATACAGCATCGGATTTCATGCACAACTTATGGGTTTCTTCGGGATAGGGATTTCCGCAACGGTCTATCGCGCAGGCACCTACCCAAGCATGTTGGTGAGACAGTTCATGACCGAAGCGTTTACAAACGGCTTCGGTAACTTGCAGGGCTTGTCCTACGATTTCGGGACCGATACCGTCGCCCGGCAATACGGCGATTTTCAGTTTCATAACAAGATATTTTTAGAGATTTTACAATTCTTCGATTTGGTTCAGCATTTTTACGGTGGCTTGTATGGCCGCTTCGGTCTGGTCGGCGTCGAGACCTCGGGTTTTGAATGTGTGGTTGTGATAGTTCCAAGTGATGACGGTTTGCACGAAAGCATCGGTACGACCCCCGGGAGGAATATCAACCGTGTAATTGGTCAACATCGGGAATTCGAGGCCCAATTGTTGTTTGTAAATGGTGCGTACCGCTTTTACGAAAGCATCGTACTGACCGTCTCCGGTGGCCGTTTGCTCATATTGTTTGCCGTGTATCTCTATTTTTACGACGGCAACCGGGTGCAATCCTTGTGCCAAAGCAAGCGAATAGTTGAGCAGACGTATCTTTTGGTCTTTGATGTCGTGTTTCAATACATCGGAGATGATATAAGGCAGATCCTCTTGCGTTACCTGCTCTTTCTTATCGCCCAAAGCAATAATCCGTTCGGTTACTTTGCGCATCGATTCTTCGTCGAGTTCGATGCCCAAAGTTTCGAGATTTTTACGGATATTGGCTTTTCCCGAAGTTTTTCCCAATGCATATTCGCGAGTGCGACCGAAACGCTCGGGAAGCAAGTCGTTGTAATAGAGGTTGCTTTTGCTGTCTCCGTCGGCGTGCACGCCGGCGCATTGTGTGAATACATGTTCGCCGATGACCGGCTTGTTGGCAGGAATACGCACGCCGGAGTAGGACTCGACGACCCGGCTTACTTGATTGATTTTTTTCTCGTCGATTCCGGTCGTGCATTTGAGCTGGTCGTGTATCACGGCCAATACGCTCGAAAGCGGGGCATTTCCGGCACGTTCACCCAATCCGTTGATTGTACAGTGTATACCTTGTATACCGGCTTTTACGGCCGAGTAGACATTTGCTATGGCTAAGTCATAGTCGTTGTGCCCGTGAAAGTCGAACCGGCAGTTGGGGTAACGCTTTATCATTGTCGAACAGAATTCAAAACATTGGTAAGGGTTGAGGATTCCCAACGTGTCGGGCAACATGAAATGCTCTATGTATTCATCTTGCAAAGCGTCCATGAGCGTAAATACATATTCGGGAGAATGTATCATGCCGTTCGACCAGTCTTCGAGGTAAATGTTTACCCGCATATCGTTTTCCCGTGCTAAGGCGATTTCGGCTTTTATGTCGGCGATATGTTCTTCCGGAGTCTTTTTCAGTTGTTCCCTGCAATGGCGTAACGACCCTTTACACAAGAAATTGATGGTTTTTCCACCGGCTTCTTTGATCCAGCGAATGGAAATACCTTTGTCGATAAACCCGAGAATCTCGATTTTATCGATGAAGTTGTGTTTGCTCGCCCAAGAGCATACTTGGTTTACCGATAGAAATTCTCCTTCGGATACACGCGCCGATGCGATTTCTATCCGGTCGACATGCAATTCTGTGAGCAGCAGGCGGGCAATACTCAATTTTTCCTGAGGTGCGAATGAGACACCCGAAGTTTGCTCGCCGTCGCGCAAGGTGGTATCCAATATCTCTATACGCATGGAATTATTTGTTGTGAGTTTCTTCCCAAGCCTCTGTTTCTGCTTTTTGACTCAACAGGTAGTCGATATCATCGAGGCCGTTCATAAGGCAGTGTTTTTTGTATGCATTGATTTCGAAGTGTTCGTTGCGTCCGGTAGCTTTATTCGTAATGGTTTGCTCGGGCAGGTTTACTTCCACTTCGGTTTTGGGATCGGACGAAATAGAGTCGAACAGTTCTTTGAGAAAAGATTCGCTTACGACAACAGGGAGTACGAAATTGTTGAGTTCGTTGTTTTTGTGAATATCGGCAAAAAAACTCGATACGACAACCCGGAATCCGTAATCGGCGATGGCCCAAGCGGCGTGTTCCCGGCTCGATCCGGAACCGAAATTTTTACCGGCTACCAGTATTTCACCTCCGTAGGTAGGGTTATTGAGTACGAAATCTTTATTTACGGAACCGTCGGGATTGTAACGCCAGTCCCGAAAAAGATTTTCACCGAACCCCTCTCGGGTAGTAGCTTTGAGAAAGCGTGCCGGTATGATCTGGTCGGTGTCGACATTTTCGAGGGGAAGGGGTACACATGTGCTTGTTATGATATTGAATTTCTGTTTCATGATCGTTTGCTTTTGTGGGTTACATCAAAGTTCTGGGGTCGGTTATCACTCCGGTTATGGCTGCTGCTGCTGCTACCAGCGGACTGGCCAGCAATGTGCGCGAGCCGGGGCCTTGCCGGCCCTCGAAGTTCCGATTGCTTGTCGATACGGCATATTTACCAGCGGGAACTTTGTCATCGTTCATGGCAAGACAAGCCGAACACCCCGGTTGGCGTATCTCAAACCCCGCCTCGTACAATATCTTGTCGAGGCCTTCTTCCCGTATTTGGGCATCAACCATCCATGAACCGGGAACAAGCCATGCGACAATATGGTCGGCCTTTTTCCGACCCTTCACCAAAGAGGCAAAAGCTCGGAAATCTTCTATACGTCCGTTGGTGCAAGCTCCCAAGAATATGTAGTCGACGGGTTTCCCCAAAAGGGGATCTCCCGGTTGGAATCCCATGTATTGCATTGATTTTTCAAATGAAGATTTTTCGACTTCGCTCATGCCTTCGGTCGTTGGGATATGGGCGGTAACGGCCGTCCCCATGCCGGGATTGGTACCGTATGTAATCATGGGTTCGATGTCGGCGGCGTTGTATCTCAGTTCCTTATCGAATACGGCGTTTTCGTCGCTTTTAAGTGTCTTCCAGTAGGCGACTGCTTTTTCCCACGCTTCGCCTTGCGGTGCGTATTCACGGCCTTTGATATATGCAAATGTCGTTTCATCGGGTGCAATCATACCACCGCGAGCTCCCATCTCGATACTTAGATTGCAAAGGGTGAGGCGTCCTTCCATAGAAAGACTCCGCACGGCTTCGCCGGCATATTCTATGAAATATCCGGTAGCACCGCTGGTAGAGATCTTCGACATCAGGTACAAGGCAAGGTCTTTGGCGGTAACGCCTTTCCCCAGTTTCCCATCTATGATGATACGCATGGTCTTGGGGCGTGATTGCAAGATGCATTGTGTCGCCAGAACCATTTCGACTTCGCTTGTCCCGATACCGAATGCGATGGCTCCCATAGCACCATGTGTCGAGGTGTGGGAGTCGCCGCACACGATGGTCATACCGGGTAGTGTGAGGCCGCGTTCGGGACCGACGACATGAATGATTCCGTTTTTGGAATCGAGCATACCGAAGTGGGTAAGTCCGAATTCTTGGGCATTGCGGGCCAATGTATCGACCTGTTTACGGGAAACGGGGTCTTCGATAGGTTTGTCCTGATCATGTGTCGGCGTGTTGTGGTCGGGCATGCAGTATATATGGTCGGGACGGAAACATTTCAATCCCCGGGCACGTAATCCGTCGAACGCTTGCGGGCTGGTTACTTCGTGGCAATAAAGCCGGTCTATGTAAAGTTGGGTAGGGCCGTCTTCGATTTTTTGCACGACATGGGCGTCCCATATTTTATCGAAAAGAGTATTCATAATATCGTGTTTTGTATGTTGAATGCAGGGGTTAATGTATGAATTTGTTGATGGCGTCGATGAAGGCTTCGACCGATGCTGCGACGATATCGGTATTGGCGGCGAATCCGTTGTAATGTACACCGTCGTAAGCAACGGCCATATGCACTTTACCCACGTCGTCGCTTCCTTTGGTAATGGCTTGGATAAGGAATTCCTGTATCGTCATTTGCCGGTGTATAATCTGCTTTACCGCTTTGATGGCGGCGTCGACCGGACCGTTTCCTGTAGATGCGGCTTCGAAGCGTTCTCCGGCGATAAGCAGTCCTACACTGGCTACCGAGCGCACTCCTACACCCGATGTTACTTGCAGGTAGTCGAGTGTGATGCGGGCGTTCTCCGAACGGGCTTTTCCTACGAGCATCAGCAAGTCGTCGTCGTTGAGGTCTTTTTTGCGATCGGCCAATTTCAGGAAATCTTCGTATGCTTTATCGAGAGCCTCTTTGTCGAGTTCCACGCCCAAGATATGCAGGCGGTGTTTCAGTGCGGCGCGGCCGCTGCGGGCGGTGAGGACGATCGAGTTTTCGTCGATGCCCACGTCGCGCGGGTCTATGATTTCGTAATTCTCCCGGTTTTTCAGTACGCCGTCTTGATGTATACCCGACGAGTGGGCGAAAGCGTTACGTCCCACAATGGCTTTATTGGGTTGTACGGGCATGCTCATAAGGCTCGAAACCAAACGGCTGGTACTGTATATTTTTTGCGTGTTGATATTGGTATCGATGTTCAGGTCTTTGTGGCTCTTGAATATCATGGCTACCTCTTCGAGCGAGGTGTTTCCGGCTCGTTCTCCGATACCGTTTATGGTAACTTCGGCTTGGCGGGCCCCGTTGAGAATGCCCGATATGGTGTTGGCCGTAGCCATGCCCAGGTCGTTGTGGCAATGGGTGGCGATGATGGCTTTGTCGATGCCGTTCACGTTTTCTTTGAGAAAACGTATTTTCCGGCCGAATTCTTCGGGCAGACAATATCCGGTCGTGTCGGGAATATTTACGACTGTGGCTCCGGCTTTGATGACGGCTTCGATGACACGTGCCAAATATTCATTGTCGGTACGTCCGGCATCTTCGGCATAGAACTCTACGTCCTCAACATACTTCTTTGCATATTTTACGGCGGCGACGGCGCGTTCTATGATTTCTTCCCGGGTGGAATTGAACTTGTATTTGATGTGGTAGTCCGATGTTCCGATACCCGTGTGGATACGTTTGTGCTTGGCATACTGCAAGGCTTCGGCAGCGACTTTTATGTCGTTTTCATTGGCGCGGGTCAGCGCACAGATGGTGGGCCACGTTACGGCTTTGGAGATGGTTACGACCGAGTTGAAGTCGCCCGGGCTCGATACGGGAAATCCCGCTTCGATGATATCTACCCCCAATGCTTCGAGAGCCTTGGCCACTTCTATTTTCTCTACGGTGTTCAACTGACAACCCGGCACTTGCTCGCCGTCGCGCAGGGTTGTATCGAAGATGTATAATTTTTCAGACATGATGATATATTGGTTTCATTTGTTTTCAAAAAAAAACCTTTCTGCACAGGGACGTGTGAGAAAGGTTTGTATATCGGTTTGTTTTCTGCATGTTTCAGAGCACCGGCTCACCGTCCATCGAAATCTTCGGTAGAATAATAATTCGTAGGTTGTTAAGTCGGAAGTTGCGCATATTTGCTGTTGGTTTGTTATTTCGGGTGCAAAGTTAGGAATAAATTTGGACTTAGCAAATAAAATGCAAGTTTTTTCATATTCTGTTTTACGGTTTATCCTTTTTTAGGAGAATGAAATGATAAATCATAATGATTTTCGAGACCTTCCTGACAGAGGAAACGGTTTGTCGATTTTATAAAAAACACATGCTTTCCGGGAGATGCCTATCTATTTTTGCCGTGTCATGGCATGAAAACAGAAAATAAAGATAAGCTTATCGAAATATAATGTGAAACTAAAAATGTTAAGTATGATAGACAATTCAAAACAAAAAGCGACCAGAGGTACTTCCGGAATCTTGTCCGAGGCCGATGCGGGTACAGCCTTCTCTTCTGTCATCGATACCGTTTTGGGTAAAATCTGGCAGGTTGTCGAGAATGAAGAGTATGTAGAGGTTGTTACCGATGCTGACGGAATATTCTTGCGGGGCATTAAGAGCGACGGCTCCGTAGAATGGGCAAAAGGCGTGCCAGCTCCGATACGGGAAATTTGTCCGTCGGAGAGAATCGATAATCCCGAATGGCTTTTCTTGTGGTGTGTCGAGGACTCGGAAGGAGGGCAGTATCCGTTGATGGGCATCAAGAAAGATTATACATTCTGGTGTGCGAAAAATTCCACGGAGTTCGACCCGACTGAACTCGAAAAAAAACTCTATGACTTATCCCTTGCTTTGTCGTCTACAAAAGAGGAGCTGACAGCGGCGTTGAAAAGCCGAATCTGTTGCGTCAATAAAAAGATCGAAGAGACCGCTGGCGGGCAGACAGCTCTGAATGAACGGGTGTCTACTCTTGAAAATAAGAAGATGCAGGAAAGCGATTGTTCCGAAGAACTTATGCAGAAAATCGAGAGTTCCGGCGGTGGTACGATCGTGAACGCCGCCGACGGGCAAGACATTACCTCTGTCGATAATAAGCTGCAGTTGGCGTCGCGACCGTTCGGGCAGAATAATTATGGCTATGTGCGGTTGAGGAAAAATGCCATTGAAGAATCGAGTTTCGATGAGGAACTTTTGGTTATGTTCAGAGGTGAAAAAGAGGGAGAAGAAGAAGAAGGAAATGCGAAGTCATTAGAAGAAAGTCATAAGATATGTACGGCTTCTGCCATGTCGGCGACACATACGATATATGAGGTGGTACATAAGCATGATTTGGGCGGACGTGTTGTGCGCATACCCGATGATTGTGTTCTGTGGTTCAACGGCGGTACATTTACCAACGGCACGATTCTCAGCAATAAAACCAAGGTGATAAATCTTCCTCGTGCCACGAGCGAGGTATCGAAACAAGGCAGAACATTTGTCAATACGCCTTACGAAATCGACATTATCGGGAAGATATATAATATCTACGGGCAGGAAATCACCGTTCGAGGAGATGTGATAAATCGGCATACCCCCTTGTGTTACAATTACGAAATCAGAATGTCGGACTACAAATACGACAGTAACGGGATAAACAACGCGATGCGTCTTGCCCGTAACTTGGGTATTACCGACTGCATCATTACGATGTATGCCCGAAATGATTATTCAATCAAAGAAACAGAGAATGATGTATATGATGATGAAAAAACAAACACAGATACAGATTCCATTTTCAATGGGTCGTGTTATATGAGTGGTTATTGGCAAAATCCTAAATATCGTAATAAACCGGACGATTTGGCAAAGGAGATATACTTGAACGGATTGTCGGTAAAAGCCATAAAAATCCATGCAGGAGACGAATGGAACGAAGATAAGGATAAGGGTGGTAATGATATGCCTAAATACAAAGAGTATATATGCGCATATATCGAACGGTTAAGTGAACAGCTTGCCAAGCTTGGTGTTCCCGATTTTCAAGATGTGTATATCGTCAATGAGCGGGGCGATTTGACCGATAGCGGTTCGACCCATGTGTCTATCATTCGGGATTTGGCCCAGGAAGTGAATGCTATTGGTAAAACAGCCCGTTGCTCATTTGCGGGCGAATACCAGATGGCTAATGCCGATCCCTGTCTTTACGACTGTTTGAAACCGGCGTTCAATATCTATCCCTCGCTGTCGTTCAAAGACGGCCGCTCCACACCGACCGACGACTTGGTGAAGTTGATGGATGAGCGTTTGGCGACGATAGGAACCTTTTGGCAGGGGCGATACGATATGAGCGGTATTGTCCTCTCCGAGATCGGGACCCGTCCGGCTCTTCGGGCGTTACGTGCCCCCGAAGCGTACAAAGAATCAGATGTGGGTGCGTATTACGGAGACGCCATGATTTTGTTTTGGACAGCTTTTGCCGAGTTTGCCCGAAAGATGAATTTCGAGTACATCTGTGTATGGTACTGGGATCGCATTTGCGATTGGTATGAGGCTGCCGGGTGCAGCGATGTGCCCGATTTGGTAGTCGGCGAGAGAAAGTATGTCCTTTGCAATGGTGGTTCCGAGATTGCCGATAGAATGTATGGAATATTTATAAAAATGTAAAATTATGATTGTACCTATTTATGCACCTTATTTTGCCTCGGGCGAGAACCATACCGTAGAGTATGCCGAGATAAAACGCCCGTTCGATGCCTTTATGACCGTGTGGGTAAAACGCATCGACGGCACGATATGCAAGAATGAGTATTCGCTCACTTGCCGTAAAACGGTGAAGGATTTTGAAGAGTATACGCCCGATGCCGTGATTTCGAGCGAATGGATTTTCAAAGCTCTCGATTTGCAGGCCGATATTGCGCTGTTTTTGCAAATCAATTCGAGGGGGCGCCTGTGCCTGTGTGCCGATGCCTCCAAAGTCAAGCTCATCGAGCTGAAAACCATAGAGCCGGCAGTGGTCGTAACTGTCGACAACATGCGGGTCGAGCCGATGAGTTTTATAAAGATAACCCAAGATAATAACCGATCATTAAATCCGACGAAATTATGAATAATTGTTTAGTAACGAAGTTGCCGGGAAAGGTAACCGATACCTCCCTGCTGAAAGTGGGTGATATGAAATTCCACATTGTGTTGAACGAAGGAGAACAGAGTTTGTTTACGATACAGGCTGTTCTTGGAGGCAAAGTAACCGCTACGATTGCCAATGTCGTCAAGGGTAATCCGACGTTCAGCGACGGTTCCTTGACTATTGTAAACAACTCCGAATTTCCAAAACCTATTTATCAAACCTCTGTGGCGACAGAATATCAGGAATTCGATATTGTCATTTCCAACAAATACGATTTGAGGTATTTGGATTCCCCGACTTGTACAATGGGGGCTTTTGATATGAAAAGTTTGGAATATTGCAGCCGTTTAGAGACAATCTGCATCAATGGCGAGATGGTTGGCGACTCGAGCGTGTTACGGGGTATGACGGCTCTTCAAGCGTTGTTTGTGCGCGGTGCCGGTTTCCGGTTGGACTTGAACGACCTCAAAGAGTGCCCGTTGAAGACGTTGGAAGTCGATTCGCGAGCAGGATCGGATATGAAATTTTCCATTGAACCTTTGCGGAATATGACCCATAAGGGATTGACAAATTTAACATTGTCGGGCGTGTATGGGACAGAACACAGAGGTATTACGGGCGATTTATCGGTTTTACAAGGCTTTACGGGGCTTAAAAAATTGTCTATATCTTATACTTCCATCGGGGGGAATTTGAGTGCGCTGAGTGGCTTTGCCGAACTTGAAGGGGTATATGCGTCGGAGTGTAACTTCGAAGGAGACCTGACCGATCTGCCACCGAAGTGTCTAGTCTTTTCCAACAATGCCGGAAGTAAAAATACATGGTTTACGTGGACGGATAGCGGAAGATCAGATAAATATGCTTATGTCTTATTTATCAGTTATCCAATTAATTTGCGTGGAACAGATGTGGAAAATATGCTTCAAGATCAGACCAAATGTACTTTCTTGGCACTTAAAGATAATCAGGGTAATGAGGTATTGAATGAAATAAAAATCAGAACCGATGATAATCATCAGTATTTTTTGGAGAATTGCCAAGATTTGGGTTTGTTGCTCAGTGATTTGACACAATGCCCTATAGCGAAATTGGAAATAGATGGAGAGCTTTTTATAGACAATTTTGAAATTGTCTATGAAGGATTTAATTAGAATTTGGTGAAGATGATTTGATGAAAAGTCAGCCGGATAATTTCCGGCTGACTTTGTTTTTGAGGAAAGGATCGATATTTTCGTTAGAAATTTTGCAATTTAGGTAGAAATTTTATATCTTACGACGTTTTCTAAAAATTTTAATCGTATGAAAAGGTGTGTTATTTTGTGGGCAATATCGTTTTTGTGTATGGCGATGCCGGTGAAAGCGGAAGAAGAGGATTCCTATTTTCAAAAGATCGGGGATTTTTATTATTATCTGATTTTTGACTCGGATTTTGCCGAACTTGTACCAGCTTCTAACGATGAATATAAGTATATGGAGGTTGTGCGTATTCCCGATACGGTATATTATAAAGGAAAATCTTATACTGTCGAACATATTAATGCAAATGCATTTGGGGAGTGTTATCGACTGAAATCGGTAACATTGCCAAAAACAATTTTTCGGATAGATGATTATGCATTTTACGGTTGTTATAATTTGGTATCGATAAATCTTGAAAACGTTCTGATAATTGGAGATAGGGCATTTTACTTGTGTGGATTGACGGAAGTTTCTTTGGACGGAAAGTTTTTGGGTAAAGAGAGTTTTATGGGTTGCTCGTTGAAATCGATAAAAATTCCCGGGACGTGGACATCTATATCGGATTTCGAATTTACCGGTTGCCATTTTACCGATTTGGTTATTCCGGATAATATAAAAACAATAGGAAAGTATGCTTTTTCGAACGATTATTTAAAGACTTTAACTATCGGGCGGAGTGTTACCCGGATCGATGAAGGTGCTTTTAATTGTGGAACTTTAGATACGGTAAGGATATTTGCGATTACGCCTCCGGAAGGATCGGAAATTTTTATGTTTAATGAGAAAGATTATGCCTATGCGACCCTATATGTTCCAAACGGGTCGCTGCAAGCCTATCGGAATGCAACGGGGTGGAGCAATTTTCAAAACATTCGGGAAATGCCTTCGACCGGAATGACCGGTGTCGATGAAGACCTTGTAAAGGTATATGCCTCCGAGGGATCGATCGTGGTCTCCGGGGCGGAGTCGGGCCGGAGTGTTACGGTATATAATACGGCGGGGATCGTCGTTCGGGAAACGGTTGTTCCTGCCGATGGACGTGTAGAAATAGCGCTCCCTGCCGGAGCGATGTATATAGTGAATGTGGGCGGTACAACCCGCAAAGTGGTACTGTAATGCAGCGTATTTATCTTATATATAACGACGAAAGGCCGCTCGTAAAGAGCGGCCTTTTCGCGTCTTGTTGTCGTACTCCATGAGTTTTTTGGAAATCATAAGGTTCTCGGGTAACGATATGCACCAAGAATTTCCGAAGAACCATGTGTATATCGAGAGATCCGATACCTTGTTTTTTGTCCTTGAAAAATTTGATTTTACCGAAAAAATACTTATCTTTCGAGAAGTAACCTTTAAATTTTCGTCTTATGAGAAAGCGTGAAAATAAGAATTGGTGGCTTGTGTGGGTGGCGATGTGTTGCTTGTCATTTACGACACAGGCAGTTCCGTTGGCAGAAGATATTCCGGTTTCATCGATAACGATCTCTCCGTCGATAGATACACTCTTTTTGGGACAGAAATTGACGCTTACATGTAAATTTTTACCGGTTAATGCAACCCAGAAGTCTGTCTTTTGGATATCGGACGATGAGAATGTGGCAACGGTAAAAGCTGTAAATGATAGTATGGCGGTTGTAACGGCGCAAAGTAAGGGTGTGGTAACAATTCTTGCAACAACGGAAGATGGGTTGTTTTTAAACGCTCGTTTGAAGTTGATTGTAGATGATTTTTACGATAAGGTGTTTTTGATAGATTCTATATCTTATAGAATGAGTAGGGAAGAAGCTCTGGCTGTAGATGTCGTGGGTTTTATAGAGACGACGCATCTTATAATCCCTGATTCTGTTAAGATTTTAGATGATTTGTATAGTGTGAAATCTATTTTATTGGAAAAAGGCAAGACGCTAAAAAAGAAATTGGCAGCATTGTCGGTTCCTTCCACAGTGAAAAGAATACTCCTAAGAGAAGATTGTATAGGAAAAAATTTCTCTGTATATGTTTCAGACTTGGAGGCTTGGTGTCATACAGATTTTGAAGGAGAGTATCCGGATAGTGTTGCGATATACTTGAATAATAAACTGATAACAGATTTGGATATACCCGGCTCATATGGATATTTGGGACGTGCTGTATTTGTGAATAATAAAAATTTGAGGGGTGTGAATATAGGCGAAGGGGTTACTTCGGTGAATGCAT
>ENA-ORTF01000523-ORTF01000523.1-human-gut-metagenome-genome-assembly--contig:-NODE-523-length-50216-cov-12.222842_pt1 | contig 50216 bp, 46 predicted proteins | sample MGYA00241908_ERZ509180 | MGnify/ENA primary metagenome ERZ509180 (study PRJEB26280, sample SAMEA2338814) | human gut metagenome | biome: human gut; feature: human-associated habitat; material: faeces... | reverse complement strand
CCGCCGGCACTGCTGCTGAGGTCACCATCAACTACGTCATCACCGATGTGGAGAAAAAGCGCAAGTTCGTCTGCGTGGATACCAACGATATCCCCGAGATTGCCGTGGTCGATCCCGATATGATGTCCTCCATGCCCAAGGGCCTGACCGCCGCCACCGGCATGGACGCTCTGACCCACGCCATCGAGGGCTACATCACCAAGGGCCACTGCGTCATCTCCGATATGTTCCATCTGGAAGCCATCAAGCTCATCAGCCAGAGCCTGCGCGGCGCAGTGCAGAACACCCCGGAAGGCCGCGAGGGTATGGCTCTGGGCCAGTACATCGCCGGCATGGGCTTCTCCAATGTGGGTCTGGGCATCGTGCACTCCATGGCACACGGCCTGTCCGCTCTGTACGACACCCCGCACGGTGTGGCCTGCGCCATCCTGCTGCCGGTGGGTCTGGAGTACAACAAGAGCGTTGCCGGTGAGCGCTACCGCGCAGTCGGCAAGGCCATGGGTGTTGTGGGCATCGATGAGATGAACGATGTGGAAGCCGCTGACGCCACCATCGCCGCCGTCAAGCAGCTGAGCGCAGACGTGGGCATCCCCACAAATCTGCACGGCATCCTGAAGGAAGAGGATATCCAGTTCCTCGCCGAGTCCGCATTTGCAGACGCCTGCCGTCCCGGCAACCCCCGCGACACCAGCGTGGAGGAGATCGTGGAGCTGTATAAGAGCCAGCTGTGATTCCGCTCTGTAAATTCAAGCTGTAATTTTGGGCCCTGCTGTCCTTCGGGATGGCAGGGCCTTTTTCTAAGATGTATCTGAAAACAAAGCAACAGACTGGATCTTCGTCTTTTCAGAGATGCCCGGAGAGCCTGCCGCGTCGCAGAGTGACAAAATTTCTGCACGGCTCTTGTACACAGCGCCCAAAACGGGTACAATCAATGCAGTAAGAAAAAACTGGAAGCGAAAGGAACCTTATGACGCTGAACTTCTATACTCTAGGTGTTATTTATCTAGTATATTCCTTTTTGGGCTGGGTGGCTGAGACGGTAGTCGCGACCATCCGGGGCGGAAGGTTTGCCAACCGCGGTGCGGCGGCAGGCCCGTTCTGCTTTATCTACGGTACCACCGGCGTGCTGCTGGCCGTGAGTTTCGGCGACCTGCGCACCGAGCCGGTCTACCTGTTCTTTGCCTGCATGATGGCGGCAACGGTGATGGAATGGATCACCGCCAAGCTGCTGGAACGCCTGCACCGCCGCAAGTGGTGGGACTATTCCGGCAAAAAACTCAATCTGAATGGCTATGTGTGCCTGCAGTATTCGCTGCTGTGGGGTGCACTGGGCACGGCAAGTGTGCTGTGGGGCAATAATGTGCTGCTGCGGCTGTGTGCGCAGATCCCGGTCTGGCTGCTGCGTCCGGCAGTATGGGTCTCGCTGACGGTGGCGGTGCTGGACCAGATCGGTTCGGCGGTGCTGGTGCAGCAGTATGCGGCCCGGCACCCGATGCTGGAGCAGCTCAACCAGAGACTGGGGGAGCGGTCGGACACGCTGCGCCGCCGGATCGCGCTTTACATTGAAAAACGCATCCAGTATGCTTACCCGGCTGCGGCCCGGCAGGAGCAGACTGCGCTCCGGAAGGGGGAAAAGAACTTCCTCAGCGTGTCCGATCTGCTGTGGCTGTTCGTGATCGGCGCGTTTCTGGGCGACATGGTGGAGACGGTGTTCTGCCGCGTGACCGCCGGGGTCTGGATGAGCCGCTCCAGTCTGGTCTGGGGGCCGTTCAGCGTGGTGTGGGGTCTGGCGCTGGTGCTGGCAACGGTGCTGCTGCGTCAGGAAAAGGACCGGAGCGACCGCTACCTGTTCGCCTTCGGCACCGTCATGGGCGGTGTGTACGAATACGTGTGCAGCGCCGTCACCGAGCTGCTGTTCGGCACCGTGTTCTGGGACTACAGCAAGTTCAAGTTCAATCTGGGCGGGCGCATCAACCTGCTGTACTGCTTTTTCTGGGGCATTGCGGCGGTGATATGGATGCGCTACGGCTATCCGCTGGTGCTCAGAGGCATGAAGAAGGTGCGCAGCCGCGTCCGCCCATGGATGACCGTCCTGCTGGCCGTATTCATGGCGGTGAACATGCTCACCAGTGCGCTGGCGCTGGCCCGGTACGATGCCCGCACCAGCGGTGAAGGCCCCAAGAACAGCATCGATATGCTGCTGGATGCGCATTTTGACGATGCCCGCATGGAGCGTATTTATCCCAACGCGAAGAAAGTAGCCAAGGCCGGATGAAATTTCAACGCTCCTCTTGCACTTTGGTGCAAAAACCGGTATAATATTTTCCGGATAAAAGGGAGTAAAGGGCGCTCGTTTTGCAAAAACGGTGCGCTGTGGCGCAGCGACATCCCGGCAGAAATGCCCGCTGTGTCACCGGAAGCTTGAGACTTTTATTACACTTTCCCGTTTCTGGGCAGGATGTAATAAAGGTCTCTTTTTTATTGCTGCTCTGCCAAAAACAAAAGGAGAAAAACTATGCTCATTCCTGTTTTGCTGTTCATCGTGGGCCTGCTGTGCCTCATCAAGGGCGGTGACTGGTTCGTGGATGGTGCCACGGGCATTGCCCGCCGCTTCCATGTGCCGGAGCTGCTCATCGGTGCTACGGTGGTGTCCATCGGCACCACCCTGCCGGAGGTGATGGTCTCCACCACCTCGGCTCTCACCGGCCACGGCGAGATCGCCTACGGCAACGCCATCGGTTCGATCATCTGCAATGCATCGCTCATTGCGGCCCTCACCATTGCGGTGAAGCCGGGCAAGGTAGACCCCAAGAGCCTGCGCACGCCGGTGCTGTTTTTCTTTGTGGCAGCGGCCTTCTATGCCGGTGTGGCCTACACCACCGGCTACTTCTCCCGCCCGGTGGGCCTGATCCTTCTGGCCATGTTCGCAGCGTATATCATCTGCAACGTGATGGCCATGAAGAACGCCCCCGCCCCGGAAGAAGAGGAAGAACCGGAAGAAAATGCGTCCTTTGCCAAGGAGCTGGGCCTGCTGGCCGTGGGCGCTGTGCTCATTGCCGTGGGTGCCAACCTGCTGGTGGACAACGGCACCCTGATCGCACAGGCACTGGGCGTGCCGGAGTCGGTGATCGCGCTCACCTTTGTGGCACTGGGCACCTCGCTGCCGGAGCTGGTAACGGCCATCACCTCGCTGGCAAAGGGCCACGGTGCACTTTCGCTGGGCAATGTCATTGGTGCAAACGTGTTCAATCTGGTGCTGGTGAGCGGTGTTTCCGCCGCGGTGGCACCCTTTACCATCCCGCAGAACTCCCTGCTTTTCGGCCACAATGCATCGCTGGTGCTGGAGTTCCCGGTCATGTTCGCCGTGATGCTGCTGCTCACCCTGCCCGCTCTCTTCAAGGGCAAGCTGAGCCGCCCGCAGGGCATTGCGCTGCTGTGCATCTACGCGGCATTCTGTGTGGTGCAGTTCACCATCTGATAAAACAGCAAAAGGCCGACGCAGCACTGCGTCGGCCTTTTGCCGTTTTAAGGGTTACTTTTTCAAATGGGAATCCCAGCCGGAAGAGGTGATGACCTGCTGATCCGGTGTGCACCACATGGCTTCCACGCCGTCCAGACTTTCCACGATCTTCATCCCGTCCTCCAGCGGCTGGCAGAACAGGCCGGTGGTCAGGCAGTCGGCAAGGCCGGAGTCGCTGCACAGCACGGTCACGCCGTTAAAGTAGGCGGCGGGGAACAGGGTGTCCGGGTCGATCAGGTGGTGGTAGCGCTTGCCGTCCACCACGTAGTAGCGCTGGTAGTCGCCGCTGGTCACAAGGGCCATATCGCTCATGTTGATGGCACCGTCCAGCATGGAATCCGAAGTGTATACATCCGAAGAGCTCCACGGGTTTTCCACGCCGCCGGTCCACTGGCTGCCGTCCGGTTTTACACCAATGGCGCGCAGATTGCCGCCCACGCTCACCAGAGCGCTGGTCAGGCCGCGGGCCTCGGCAGCCTGACACACCATTTCCACGGCGTAGCCCTTGCCCACGCTGCCCACATCCAGCAGCATTTCCGGGTCGGCCAGATAAACGGTCTTGGCATCCGCGTCGATGATCACGTTGTTGATATCACAGTGCTGGGCGGCTGCTTCCAGCTCTTCCATGGTGGGCAGCTTGTTGTCGGCATCCGTCTCGGCGGCTTCGGCAGCTTCGCGGTAATTGTGCCAGATATTCAGCACGCTGCCCATGGCAATGTTCAGCTTGCCGTTGGTGGTCTGGTACATCTGGTCGGCCAGCTCCAGCATGGAGAGGATGCGGTCGTCCACCTCCACCGGAGCGCTGCCGGCATTGTCGTTGATGGTCTTGACGTTGGTCACGCCGGGGTAATCGTTGTAGATATCATACAGCTGGTTATAGGTAATAAGGTCTGCGTGCAGGGCATCCATCTGGGTGTTGAATTCTTCCTCGCTCTCGCAGTAGGCGATCACCTGCGTTACGGTATCGAACACATCATAAAAAACGGTGGAATAGCGGGTAAGCTCTTTCTTTTTGGAGGCACAGCCTGCCAGCAGGCTCAGGCAGAGCACCCCGGCCAGCAGGGCGCTGACGAAACGTTTTGCGCGGGTCTTCATACGGTGTGGTTCTCCTTTGCGGCGGTAAAGGCGGCGTGCTCCTCCTGCAGGTGGGCCAGCAGATCGCCGAACACCCAATTGCAGTTGGAGGGAGTCACAACGGCCTTGAGCGGAATGGTGACCTGTGCCTGCTTCATCAGATCCAGCAGGGTGTCCACATCCTTCTCCTTGAAGTTGGCCAGAACCACTGCCGGCGGGTAGGCACCCGGTTCCAGCACCAGCGTGCGTGCGGCCTTGGTCTCCACCTCGCCCAGCAGCTGTGCCACAGTCTTGCCCGCATCGGCAGGGGAGACGAGCAGCACCTTCATGCCAAAGGCAGGAGCCATGCCTTCCAGCTTGCCGCGGTCGGCGGGGGAAAGGTTCCAGCCCAGAATCAGCGGGACACCGGCGTTCTGGTTGCGTGCGATATGTGCTTTCATAAAAAAACCTCATTTCAGGGTGGATTGCAAATACACTATAGTATAACACAAATACGCAAAAAATGGAATGCCGGGGGGGGGCGGTACTACCGGGAGAAGTTTCGGAGAATTTCGAGCAAAGGCAACAAAAATTAGAAGAAATTACAAGGCAAATTTCAGTGCAGGTGAAGATTGTATGCAGAAAATAGAGGTGCTATACTAAAAATGCGAGACATAAGTCTCAGAAATTTAACAGAAAGCAGAGGTTTTGAGGATGAAAAAACAGAAGATGCGGTTCATCAGTGCAGTGCTTGCGGCATGCATGATGACATCTGTCCTTCCGGTCAATGCACTTGCTCTGGGGGGGTACGCCTGAAAATGGCGTAACTGCGCAGGAAGATACCGCAGTCGAAACGATCCCGTTTGAAGGCACGACCATCACCAAAGGCGGCAATTACGAGATCCCTGAGGGAAAGTACGCTGGTAATATTACCGTTAATCTGACCGATACATCAGAGCCTGTGAACATTGCTATTAAAGGCGGTATAACCTATAACGGCACACAGCAGGTTATGTTTATCAATGTGAAGAATGCTGACGAGGTGACAATTACAAACGATGGGCATGAAGTAAACTGTAAACCATCGGATGCTCATTTCTTGGATGTATCCTCCGGCAATGTAACAGTCAACGGCGGCACATATGTAACTGCGACACGTAATGTGGTCATGGCGTACGCTGGAACGACCACGCTGAATGATATGACAACGGAGACCAGTGGCTATGCTGTGACCAGTAGCGGCAGTGCAAAGGTTGTTGTTAACCGTGGTACACATACCCACAGCAATACAAATCAGAACAGAGCAAATTTCTGGATTTTTAATGGTGGCCACATGACGTTGAACGATGTTGTCGCAACCTCCGAAGAGGCCGTTATCCTTAACAGTACCGGCACGGTGAACGTCAATGGCGGCGACTTCAAAACCACCGGCACAAAAAGCTGCTTTGTCAACAACTCTGCAAACCTGACCATTGACAAGGGCATCACAACAGTCGGAACCTTTGTGTCTGAGGGTGCCAGCTGCATTGACAACAGCTGGGGTCAGGTACGGATCAACGGCGGCAGCTTTACTACGGACGCCGGGATTGCTGTCGAAAACCGCGGAGGTCTGCGCCTTAATGGCGGCACGGTCGAAGCGCCGAACGGCATCGCCATTGACATTTCGGGCGAAAGCGGCGATGTGCAGCTGAACGGCGGCACCATCCGCAACAGCGTCACCGGTGTCCGTGTGGCCGATGCAGGCGATTCGGAGATCGACCTGAAGGCTGTGACCTTTGAGAATAATACTGATGATATTAGTCTGGGAAATGACCAGCAGATCAACATCAAAAAAAGCTTTGTCGGTACGGCAAAGATCCGGGTGGATGACCCTGCGCGGGGCCGTCAGATCACAACGGACAACGAGGATCTCAGCTATCAGAACAAGCTGAAACTCTTCAGCATGAATTCCGGCTACATCATCGGCTATAAGCGCGGCGATGATGGCGTGGAATACCGCTATCTGGCAGATGCCAACGGCAACATCGTCAACGCTGTAAATGCGAAGGCAACCGCTGACCTCGGTGCCGGGGAGCAGGAGCTGGATACTGCCACCGTTGTGCCGAAAGGCACCACCGTGACCGTGACGGCAAACATCCCGGAGGGCGCAGAGTTCCTCGGCTGGAGCGCCGTGTGTGATGACCACAGTGTGCTGAAGCTGGGCGATGATCAGACCGAACACTTTGAGATGCCCGGTTGCAACGTGACCGTCGAAGCGCTGTATCAGGGTGGAAATGTTGACCCTGTCAATCCCGGCGGCGGCAGCAGCAGCGATGTGGTGACCGGCATTGCGGCTGTTGCGCTGACCGGTGCAGCCGTGTGGAGCATTTACGAAACCGGAACCGGCATCTATCGCGTGCTGAATATGCCCGGCGTCCCCATGCCCTCCAACCGCGCCGGTCTGGCGACCCTGATCTGGGAAAAGGCCGGCTGCCCGGAACCGCAGACGGTGAAGAGCTTCAGCGACATCGATGACGCCGACCTTCATCTGCGGCAGGCTGCCAGCTGGATGGAAGAGCAGGGTCTGATGGACGATGTGAAGGAAAACGAGTTCCGCCCCTATCGCTATGTGACCAAGCTCCAAACCTGCCTTGTCTGGGATAAGGCCAAGGAAAAGAGCCTGATCTCCTGAAAAAGTAGATCATTCTTGTAACAACCCCGGGGTGACCGCAAGCGCCCCGGGGTTGTTTTTTTTTTACAGGAAAAGGGGCAGAACCGGAAGATGCAGTGTGAAAAAAGCAACGAGGAAGATCCCGCAGGATCTTCCTCGTTGCAAACACAAAATAATAATTCCGCAGAGGATAGTTCAAATCATCAGTTCAGCTTTTTGCCAAAGAACTCCACTTCCTTGCCGATGAACTGCATCAGCTCATCGAACTGGTCGGGGGTCAGGCTCTGGGCACCATCGCACTTTGCCTTGGCGGGGTTGTTGTGCACCTCGATCATCAGGCCGTCGGCACCGGCAGCAACAGCGGCCTTTGCCAGATCCGGCACCATCCATGCGTGGCCGCAGGCATGGCTGGGGTCCACAATAACGGGCAGGTGGGTCATCTTGTGCAGCATCACCACACCGGCAAGGTCGAGGGTGTTGCGCATGCTGGTCTCAAAGGTGCGGATGCCGCGCTCGCAGAGGATGACGTTCTCGTTGCCCTCAGCCATGATGTACTCGGCGCTCATCACGAACTCTTCCAGCGTATTGGCAAGGCCGCGCTTGAGCAGCACCGGCTTCTTCTGACGGCCAACGGCCTTGAGCAGCTCAAAGTTCTGCATGTTGCGGGCACCCACCTGAATGAGGTCTACATTCTCGAACAGGGGCAGGTGCTCGGTGTTCATGATCTCGGTCACGATGGGAGCACCGGTGGCGCGGCGTGCCAGCTTGAGCAGGTCAAGGCCCTCGCTGCGCATACCCTGAAAGGAGTAGGGCGAGGTGCGGGGCTTGAATGCGCCGCCGCGCAGCAGGGAAGCACCCGCAGCCTTCACGCGCTGTGCGCAGTAGGTGATCTGCTCCTCGCTCTCAATGCTGCAGGGGCCTGCAATGACCGCAAAGTTTCCGCCGCCGATCTTTACGCCGTCCACATCGATCACGCTGTCGTCCGGGTGGAACTTGCGGTTGGCCTTCTTATAAGGCTCGGTCACGCGGCGGCAGGTCTCCACCACCGGGTTTGCCAGCACCCAGCTCTCGGCCACGGCCTTGGTGTCGCCGATCAGGCCCAGAATGTGGCTCTCACTGCCCTTGGAATCGTTGATCTGCAGGCCCATATCCTGCAGTTCGTGGCAGAACTCGCGTACCTGTACCTCAGGTGCATCCTGTTTGAGTACGATGATCATAGTGCTTTGTCTCCTTTGCCTTATCGTGTGAAACGGCGAGGGAGACCGGCTCCTTTGCCGCAGCTTGCAGTGTCAAACTTCAGGGTTCTGAAGTGTGTGACGCTATGATATCACTTCAGGAAACTGAAGTCAAGAGAATTTTGAATTTTTTTGAAGAAAGTGGTAGAATGGGGGCAGGAAAAGGAAAAGCAGGCTCGCCCTCTCAGCTTCGCTTGCGCTCAGCAGCTCCCCCAAAGGGGGAGCCCTTGGCAAAAACGGAAACTTTGCGTGGATTGCCAAAGCCTCTCACTTTGGGAGAGGTGGCATTGCGTTAGCAATGACGGAGAGGGCGAGGACGCTGACCCAATGCCATCATACTTAAGAATAGAACCAGCTAAATATAAAGGGGAATACTACAATGGGAAAAGAAGCAAAAACCAATGCCATGCGCATTCTGGAGCGCGAGAAGGTGCCCTACACCGCCCACGAGTACGCTCATGAAGAGGGCGTTGCCGTGGCAGGTGTGGATGTGGCAGGCAGCATGGGCGAAGACCCTGCCTGCGTGTATAAGACGCTGGTGACGCAGGGCAATAGCAAAAACTATTTTGTGTTCGTCATTCCGGTGGCAGCAGAGCTGGATCTGAAAGCCGCTGCCCGCAGTGTGGGCGAAAAAAGCGTTGCCATGATCCATGTGGCCGATATCAACAAGGTCACCGGCTATGTGCGCGGTGGCTGCAGCCCGGTAGGCATGAAAAAGCAGTATAAGACTGTGTTCGATGAGAGCGTGCTGACGCAGGAGAAGGTCTATGTCTCCGGCGGGCGCATCGGCACGCAGGTGTGCTGTGCCCCGGCGGACCTCATCCGCGCTGCACGGGCAATTACAGCAAAAATTATTTTTTAAAAAAAGTCCGTCTATTGTACAAAAAGTTAACGCATCCTATTTACATAAAATATACTTAAACTATAAGTCATACTTAAAAAGAAAAACAATGTCGAAACTGCACAAAACTTTTGAAAGTTTTTTGACGGCATGAAAACACAAGGTAGAATTTGTGGGAACACTCTTTTCAAAGATGTTTTTTTGCCGTAAACTGTATGTAGTACAGGGACGGCGGCCCGCAGAAAGGGCTTTTCCGCCGCCTGAAAACGCAAGCACAAGGAACTGCGGAGGAGAACTTCAATGATGAAGATGCTGCCGGGTCTCATGGGTCGAAACAACATTCGGGCATGTCAGGGGCATCGTGCAACTTTGTGCAAAGCGTCGGGAGAGCATACGCAGAATTAAAGGCCGTGGTACGGGTGTACCGCAGCCTTTTTTGTTTGTCGGTTGAGAAAGAGAGGTTTGGATATGGTTCGTAAAGTGGCTGTGATCATGGGTTCTGACAGCGATTGGCCGGTGGTAAAGGGCGCATGTGCCCAGCTGAAAGCGCTGGACATCCCTTTTGAGGCGCACATCCTTTCGGCACACCGCACCCCTGCCGGGGCAGCGGAGTTTGCCAAAAGCGCCCGTGCCAACGGCTTCGGCGTGATCCTGTGCGCAGCAGGCATGGCAGCACATCTGGCGGGTGCCTTTGCTGCCAACACCACCCTGCCGGTGATCGGCATTCCCATGAAGGGCGGTGCCATGGACGGCATGGATGCTCTGCTTGCCACGGTGCAGATGCCCAGCGGCATCCCGGTGGCAACGGTGGCTCTGAACGGTGCCAAGAACGCCGCATGGCTGGCTGCGGAAATTCTGGCTTTGAGCGACGACGCTCTGGCCGAAAAGCTGGCAGCAGAGCGCACCGCCATGGCCGCACAGATCGCTGCCAAAGAGGAAAAGCTGCAGGCTGAGATCGCCCAGCTGTAAAGGAGAACCAATGTCTGATTTTGCATATCCGCTGCACGAAGAATGCGGCGTTTTCGGCATTTACGACCGTGCCGGTACCGAGGATGTGGCCGCTGCGGCCTACTCGGCTCTGTATGCCCTGCAGCACCGTGGTCAGGAGAGCTGCGGCATCGCCGTGAACGATGATGGCGTGATCAACGGCCACCGCGACCTCGGCCTTGTGAACGAGGTGTTCACCCCGGCGGTGCTGGCAAGTCTGGCAAACCCCAATGCGCACATGGCTACCGGTCACGTGCGCTACGCCACGGCAGGCAGCCGCGTGCGGGCCAACGCACAGCCCATGATCGTGCGCCATGGCCGCGGCACCATGGCACTGTGCCACAACGGCAACCTGACCAATGCCATCGAGCTGCGCCGCCAGCTGGAAAATGAAGGTGCCATCTTCCACGGCTCCTCCGATACCGAGGTGATCTGCTACCTGATCACCCGCAACCGCCTGCGCATGGGCAGCATCGAGACCGCCATCAGCAAGACGATGGATGTGCTGGAAGGTGCCTACAGTCTGGTGATCATGTCCGCTACCAAGCTGATCGCCGTGCGCGACCCCCGCGGCTATCGGCCCCTGTGCATCGGCACCCTGCCCGGCGGCGGCTACGTATTTGCCAGCGAGAGCTGTGCGCTGGATGCCGCTGGTGCCACTCTGCTGCGGGATGTGGAGCCCGGCGAGATCGTGGTAGCAGACGCAAAAACCGGCGAGCTGCGCAGCATCAAGGATCACTGTGGTCGGCCGGACACCCAGATGTGCGTGTTCGAGTTCATCTATTTCTCCCGCCCGGACAGCATCATCGAGGGCAGCTCGGTGCACGAGGCCCGCAAGCAGGCAGGCCGGTTCCTTGCACAGGAACACCCCGTGGAAGCGGACGTGGTCATCGGCGTGCCGGATTCCGGTCTGGATGCAGCTCTCGGCTACTCACAGGAGAGCGGCATCCCCTATGGCATCGGCTTTATTAAGAATAAGTACATCGGCCGCACCTTCATTCAGGGCAGCCAGAAGCAGCGCGAGAACAGCGTGCGCATCAAGCTGAACGTCGTTTCCAGCACGGTCAAGGGCAAGCGCGTGGTGCTGGTGGATGATTCCATCGTGCGCGGCACCACATCTGCCCGCATCATCAAGCTGCTGCGGGACGCCGGTGCCACCGAGGTGCACTTTATGGTGTCGGCACCGCCGTTCAAGTACCCCTGCTACTTCGGCACTGACATCCCGGATCAGAAGCTGCTGGTGGCCACCGGCCGCACGGTCGAGCAGATCAATGAAGTGATCGGGGCCGATACGCTGGGCTACCTTTCCACTGAGCATGTTGTCCAGCTTACAAAGAACGCAAAATGCGGATTCTGCACCGCCTGCTTTACCGGCGAATATGCCGTGAAGCCGGACGAGGTGCTTTCCACCGATATTCACGAACGCCACCTGAACGACCGTCCCAAGGACGAGAAAAAGTTAGGAGAGTAAGACCATGGGAAAAAGCTATTCTGAAAGCTATGCAGCCGCCGGTGTGGATATCACCGCCGGTTATCGCTCTGTTGAACTGATGAAGCAGTATGTGGCCCGCACCATGAACGAGCACTGCATTGGCGGTCTGGGCGGCTTTGGTGGCCTGTTTGAGCTGGACTGCACCGGCTACAAGCACCCGGTGCTGATCTCCGGCACCGACGGCGTGGGCACCAAGCTGAAAATTGCCATGATCATGGACAAGCACGATACCATCGGCATCGACTGCGTGGCTATGTGTGTGAACGATGTCATCTGCGCCGGTGCAAAGCCGCTGGTGTTCCTGGATTACATCGCCTGCGGCCGCAACATTCCCGAGAAGATCGCAGAGATCGTCAAGGGTGTGGCTGAGGGCTGCGTGCAGGCCGACTGCTCTCTGGTGGGCGGCGAGACTGCCGAGCACCCGGGCATGATGCCGGAGGAGGAGTACGATCTGGCCGGTTTCACCGTGGGTGTCGTGGATAAGGAAAAGATCCTGAGCAATGAGACCATGGCAGCCGGTGATGTGATCCTTGCCCTGCCTTCCACCGGTGTGCACTCCAACGGTTTCTCGCTGGTGCGCAAGATCTTTGACATTGACGCAAACCCCGATGTGCTGCACACTGCCCCTGCAGAGCTGGGCGGCAAGACGCTGGGCGAGGCCCTGCTGGCTCCCACCAAGATCTACGTAAAGCCTGTGCTCAAGGTGCTGGAAGAGGTGGATGTGAAGGGCATTTCCCACATCACCGGCGGCGGCTTCTACGAGAACATTCCCCGCAGCCTGAAAAAGGGCTGCTGCGCACGCATCAACAAGGCAGATGTCCGCACCCCGGCTCTGTTCCAGCTGATGCAGAAGACCGGCAATATCTCCGAGCACGATATGTTCAACACCTTCAACATGGGCGTTGGCATGGTGCTCACCGTCCCCGCAGAGCAGGCCGACAAGGCGCTGGACATCCTGCACGCAAACGGCGAGCCGGGAGCTTACCGTCTGGGCGTCATTGCAGAAGGTGAGGGCGTGGAGCTGTGCTGAACATTGCAGTTTTAGTCTCCGGCGGCGGCACCAACCTGCAGGCTCTGCTGGACAGCGAAGCCCGAGGCGAGAACCCCAACGGCAGGATCACCCTTGTGGTGGCCTCCAAGCCCGGTGTCTATGCGCTGGAACGGGCCGCAAAGGCCGGTGTGGAAGGCTGCGTGGTGCGCCGCAAGGATTACGCCAGTAGTGAGGATTTTGACGCTGCTCTGCTGAAAACGTTGAAAGACCACAACATCGATCTGGTGGTGCTGGCAGGCTTTCTGTCCGTGCTGGGGCCCAGTGTCATTGAAGCGTATCCCCGCCGCATCCTGAATGTGCACCCGGCACTCATCCCGTCTTTCTGCGGGCCCGGCATGTACGGCCTGCGTCCGCATGAGGCGGCTCTGGCCCGGGGCTGCAAGGTGACCGGTGCCACCGTCCACTTCGTGAACGAAGAGTGCGACGGCGGGCCCATCCTGCTGCAGAAGGCCGTGGACATCCTGCCCGGCGACACCCCCGAGGTGCTGCAGAAGCGTGTGATGGAGCAGGCCGAGTGGAAGCTGCTGCCCAAGGCCGTGGCTATGGTGTGCAGCGGAGAAATTGAGTGAAAACTCCTTCCGTCACGCCTGACGGCGTGCCACCTCCCTCAAGGAGGGAGGCAAGGCTCCCTCTCCGAGGGGGCTGTCGCCGCAGGCGACTGGGGGAGTTCCGTAATAGGAGTATTTGACATGGAAAAGATCAACCTGAACGAGTATCTGGCATCCAACGAGTATCCCGGCCGCGGCATTGCTGTGGCAATGGCTCCGGATGGCCGCCAGATGTTCATTGGCTACTTTATCATGGGCCGCAGCGAGAACAGCCGCAACCGCGTGTTTGACCCCGTGCCCGAGCGCGGCGGCATCTGCACCATCGCAGCGGACCCCGCAAAGCTGGAGGACCCCAGCCTCATTATTTACAATCCGGTGCTGACGCTGGGCAAGACCCATATCGTGACCAACGGCGACCAGACCGATACCATTTATGACCTGATGAGTCAGGGCAAGAGCTTTGCCGATGCCCTGCGCACCCGCACCTTTGAGCCGGACGGCCCCAACTACACCCCCCGCATCTCCGCTGTGGTGTACGCCGACGGCAGCTATCAGATGAGCATTCTCAAGTCTGCGGACGGCAATGGCGACAGCGTGCAGCGCTATTTCTTTGATTACCCGCAGCCCGTTGCAGGCGAGGGCCATTTCATCAGCACCTACAAGCACAACGGAAATCCCATCCCCAGCTTTGAGGGTGAGCCGCTGCGCTTTGCCTGCCCCCGCACCATCGGCGATTTTGCACAGGGTCTGTGGAGCAGCCTGAACCCGGACAACAAGGTGAGCCTGTTTGCCCGGGTCATTGATCTGGACTCCGGCGAGACCGGCGACATGATCTTTAACAAGTACGATGCCGTGTGCAGCGATCTGGACGACCCCGAGGAGCCGGAGCTGCTGCCTGAGGAGCTGGAACTGCTCAAAAAGCTTGACGCAGAGGAAAAACAGGACTAAAACAATAGAGAAATAAGGAGGATGCACCAATGAACGAACTGGCACTGAAGTACGGCTGCAACCCCAACCAGAAGCCCAGCCGCATTTATATGGAAGATGGCTCTGACCTGCCGGTCACTGTGCTGAACGGCAAGCCCGGCTACATCAATTTTCTGGACGCGCTCAACTCCATCCAGCTGGTCAAGGAGCTGAAAGCTGCCTGTGGTCTGCCCGCAGCAGCTTCCTTCAAGCACGTTTCCCCGGCAGGCGCAGCGCTGGGGCTGCCCCTGACCGATGTGGAACGCAAGATGTACCACATTGCCCCGGATATGGAGCTGTCGCCGTTGGCAAATGCCTATGCCCGTGCACGCGGTGCGGACCGCATGTCCTCCTTTGGCGACTGGATCGCCCTTTCGGACATCTGCGATGTGCCCACCGCAAAGCTGATCCAGCACGAGGTGTCCGACGGCATCATCGCCCCGGGCTACGAGCCGGAGGCACTGGCTATCCTGTCCGGCAAGAAAAAGGGCAACTACAATGTGGTCGCCATCGACCCGGCCTACAAGCCCGCTCCCATCGAGCACAAGCAGGTGTACGGCATCACCTTTGAGCAGGGCCGCAACGAGCTGGTCATCAACGCCGACACCATGCTGAACAACTGGGTCACGGAGAACAAGACCGTGACCGAGGAGCAGAAGCGCGACCTCATCATCGCCCTCATCACCCTGAAATATACCCAGTCCAACAGCGTCTGCTACACTGCAGGCGGCCAGACCATCGGCGTGGGCGCAGGCCAGCAGAGCCGCATCCACTGCACCCGTCTGGCAGGCCAGAAGGCCGACAACTGGCAGCTGCGCCACATGGATAAGGTGCTCAACCTGCCCTTCCGCGACGATGTGGCAAAGCCCAACCGTGACAACGCCATTGATGTTTACATCGGCGATACGCCCGAGGATGTGATTGGCGACGATGTGTGGGCCGAGACCTTTACCGAGCAGCCCGCCCCGCTGACCGCTGAGGAAAAGAAGGAATATCTGAGCAAAGTGACCGGCGTGTGCCTTGGCTCGGATGCCTTCTTCCCCTTCGGCGACAACATCGAGCGTGCCCGCCGCTCTGGCGTGACCGCCATCGTGCAGCCCGGCGGCTCCATCCGCGACCAGCAGGTCATTGACACCTGCAACAAGTACGGCATTGCAATGGCCTTCTGCGGCCTGCGGCTGTTCCATCACTGATAGTACGGCACAGCGGAAGCTTCCTCCTCGGACACGAATCGGGCCATTCCATCGCCCGCCCTGCGGCCTGCGGCGGCAGGGTCCAACCCCAGCGGACGGTCCTCGGAGAAACTTCCGCCGTGCCGATGCATAGAGAAGGTGCAATTATGAAGAAAAAAATTCTGGTTGTCGGCGGCGGTGGCCGCGAGCACGCCATCATCAAGGCACTGAAAAAGAGCCCTGACTGCGGCGAGATCTGGTGCGCACCCGGCAACGGCGGCATCAGCTATGACGCAAAGTGCAAAAACATCAAGTCTACCGATGTGGACACCATGGTGGGCTTTGCCGTAGAAGAAAAGTTCGATTACGTTGTGGTGGCGCAGGACGACCCGCTGGCTCTGGGCATGGTGGATGCGCTGGCAGCAGTGGGCATCCCGGCCTTTGGCCCGGATAAGGCCGCTGCCCGCATCGAGGCCTCCAAGGTGTTCTCCAAGGACCTGATGAAGAAATACGGCATCCCCACCGCAAAGTACGAGACCTTTGACGACCCCGCCAAGGTCATGGAGTACATCAAGGCCGAGGGCAAGTACCCGGTGGTCATCAAGGCCGACGGTCTGGCACTGGGCAAGGGCGTGCTGATCTGCGAGAACGAGCAGCAGGCTGCGGACGGCGTGAAGGAGATCATGCTGGATAAGAAATTCGGCGCATCTGGCAACCATGTGGTGGTGGAGGAATTCCTCACCGGTCCCGAGGTCAGTGTGCTGAGCTTTACGGACGGCAAGGTGGTCAAGCCCATGGTGTCCAGCATGGACCACAAGCGTGCCAACGACCACGACACCGGCCTGAACACCGGCGGCATGGGCACCATTGCTCCCAACCCCTACTACACCCCGGAAGTGGCCGCTGAGTGCATGGAGAAAATTTTCCTGCCCACCATCAAGGCCATGAACGCCGAGGGCTGCCCCTTCAAGGGCTGCCTCTACTTCGGCCTGATGCTCACCCCGGACGGCCCGAAGGTCATCGAGTACAACTGCCGCTTTGGTGACCCCGAAACGCAGGTGGTGCTGCCCCTGCTGGAAGGCGACCTGCTGCACATCATGCAGGCCTGCACCAACGGCACGCTGGAAAACGAGGAGGTCAAGTTCTCGGACGGTGCTGCCGCCTGCGTCATTCTGGCTTCCGGCGGCTACCCGGTGGCTTACGAGAAGGGCAAGCCCATCACAGGCCTTGTGGACGGCCAGCTGCCCGGCGAGGAGAATGTGACGGTCTACCACTCCGGCACTGCCATCACCGAGGACGGCGCCCTTGTCACGGCCGGCGGCCGTGTGCTGGGTGTCACCGCCACCGGCCCGCGGCTGACCAATGCGCTGAGCCATGCCTATGAGGCGGCAGAGAAGATCAGCTTTGAAAAGCTGCACAAGCGCAGCGATATCGGCCTGCGCGCCCTGAAGGCACTGGCAGAGAAGCAGTAAGAAAGAAAACCCTCTCAGTCGCCTGGCGGCGACAGCTCCCCCGAAGGGGGAGCTTTATGCGGGGAAATGGGCAAGCCGATGCTTTCCATCGAACGCGGTACTTTCCGCCAGCAGAAAAAGCTCCCCCTTTCGGGGGAGCTGGCACGGCGTAAGCCGTGACTGAGAGGGTCGGTTCAAAGAAAACAAAGGGGGAACCTACCCAATGGTCTATCGTATTTATGTGGAAAAAAAGCCCGGCTTCGATGTGGAAGCCACCGGCCTGAAAAATGAGCTGACCAGCCTGCTGGGCATCCAGTCGCTTACCGGTCTGCGTCTGCTGAACCGCTACGATGTGGAAGGCATCGACGAAGAACTGTTCAACCAGTGTGCAAACACCGTGTTCAGTGAGCCGCCGGTGGATAACACCTATGCCGAGCTGCCCGCCAGCGACGGCGTGTCCTTTGCAGTGGAGTATCTGCCCGGCCAGTTCGACCAGCGCGCCGACTCCGCTGCCGAGTGCATCCAGCTCATCAGTCAGGGCGAGCGCCCGCTGGTGCGCTCTGCCCGCGTCTATCTGCTGGAAGGCACCCTGACCGACGAGCAGGTGGCCGAGATCAAGAAATACGTCATCAACCCGGTGGAGGCCCGCGAGGCTTCGCTGGACACCAAGCAGACCCTGAAAATGGAGTACCCCGTGCCCGCCCCGGTCAAGGTTCTGGAGGGCTTCAACCAGCTGGACGAAGAGCAGCTGAAAAAGTTCATTGCGGACAACGGCCTTGCCATGGATCTTGGCGATATCGAGTTCTGCCAGAAGTATTTCCGCTCGGAGCACCGCGACCCCACCATCACCGAGATCAAGATGATCGACACCTACTGGTCCGATCACTGCCGCCACACCACCTTCGGCACCATTCTGGACGATGTGCAGATCGACGATGCCGTGGTGCAGAAGGCCTTTGACCGCTACATGGCCATGCGCGCCGATCTGGGCCGCGAGAACAAGCCCCGCTGCATGATGGACCTTGCCACCATCGGTGCCAAGGAGCTGAAGAAGCAGGGCATCCTGAAAAATCTGGACGAGTCCGACGAGATCAACGCCTGCACCGTCAAGATCAAGTGCGATGTGAACGGTAAGGACGAGGACTGGCTGTTCCTGTTCAAGAACGAGACCCACAACCACCCCACCGAGATCGAGCCCTTCGGTGGTGCGGCTACCTGCATCGGCGGTGCCATCCGTGACCCGCTGTCCGGCCGCAGCTACGTCTATCAGGCCATGCGCGTTACCGGCGCAGGCGATCCGCTCAAGCCGGTCAGTGAGACGTTGCCCGGCAAGCTGCCCCAGCGCAAGCTGGTGACCACTGCTGCCGCAGGCTATTCCTCCTACGGCAACCAGATCGGCCTTGCTACCGGTCAGGTGGATGAGATCTACCACCCCGGCTATGTGGCAAAGCGCATGGAGATCGGCGCCGTTGTAGGCGCTACTCCCGCTTCCCACGTCCGCCGCGAGTGCCCCGCCCCCGGCGATGTCATCGTTCTGCTGGGCGGCCGCACCGGCCGTGATGGTGTGGGCGGTGCTACTGGTTCTTCCAAGGCCCACAAGCTGGACAGCCTTGAGCACTGCGGTGCCGAGGTGCAGAAGGGCAACGCTCCCATCGAGCGCAAGCTGCAGCGCCTGTTCCGCCGCGAGGATGCCTGCAGGATGATCAAGCGCTGCAACGACTTTGGTGCAGGCGGTGTGTCCGTTGCCATCGGTGAGCTGGCCGACGGCCTGTACATCGACCTGAACAAGGTCACCAAGAAGTACGAGGGTCTGGACGGCACCGAGCTGGCCATCAGCGAGAGCCAGGAGCGCATGGCTGTGGCGCTGGCCCCCGAGGACGTGGACAAGTTCATTGCTCTCGCCAACGAAGAGAACCTTGAGGCCACTCCGGTGGCAAAGGTGACGGCTGAGCCCCGCCTGAACATGGTGTGGAACGGCATGTCCATTGTGAACATCAGCCGCGAGTTCCTGAACTCCAACGGTGCCGAGAAGCACCAGAAGGTCCATGTGGAAAAGGCCACGGTCTGGCAGCCCCAGTGGGAGGGCCTGACCTTCAGCCAGAAGATGAAGAACATGGTGGGCGATTTGAACATCTGCAGCAAGAAGGGCCTGTCTGAGCGGTTCGACTCCACCATTGGTGCCGCCACCGTGCTCATGCCCTTTGGCGGTGCCTATCAGCTGACCCCGCAGAACGCCATGGTGGCAAAGCTGCCGGTGGACGGCGAGACCAGCACCTGCTCCGGCATGGCATGGGGCTTCAACCCCTTCCTGATGAGCGCAGACCAGTACAAGGGCGCTCAGATGGCTGTCATCGAGAGCGTTACCAAGCTGGTGGCCTCCGGCTTCCGCTATGAGGATGCTTACCTCACCTTCCAGGAATATTTCGAGCGTCTGGGCACCGCCCCGGAGCGCTGGGGCAAGCCGCTGGCCGCTCTGCTGGGTGCACTGGATGCTCAGATGGGTCTGGGCATTGCATCCATCGGCGGCAAGGACAGTATGTCCGGCTCCTTTGAAAAGCTGGATGTGCCTCCCACGCTGGTCTCCTTTGCAACCGCCATTGGCAAGGCAAACAAGGTGGTCTCCACCGAATTCAAGAAGCCGGAGAGCACGGTGGTGCTGGTACGGCCTATCATCGACCCCGAGACCGGCTGTCCCAACTTCTTCTCCCTGAAGGCCAACTACAAGATCGTGGAGGACATGATCGAAGAGGGCATGGTGGCATCCGCCTGCTCTGTGGGCTACGGCGGCATTGCCGAGGCTCTGTTCAAGATGGGCCTTGGCAACCACATCGGCTTCAAGATGCGTGCGGATAAGACCACCCATGAGATGTTCCAGCCCATGTATGGCTCCATCGTTCTGGAAATGGTGTCCGATTCGCCCGCCGGTGAGATCCTGGGCGAGACCACCAAGGAATACGTCTTTGAAGCCTGCGGCGAAAAGCTGGATATGGCCCAGCTGCAGGAGATCTGGGAAGGCAAGCTGGAGCCGGTGTACCCCTACCGCAAGGCAGGCCCCACCGTGGAAAAGATCAACGGTAAGCTGACCGCACCCGCCGCACCCAAGATCGGCGTGGCAAAGCCCAAGGTCATCATTCCGGTGTTCCCGGGCACCAACTGCGAGTACGACACCGCCAAGGCCTTTGCCCGCGCCGGTGCCGACCCGGAGATCCTGGTCATCCGCAACCTGACCCCCGCCGACGTGGCCGAGAGCTGCAAGGCACTGGTCAAGGCCATTGATAACAGCCAGATCGTCATGCTGCCCGGCGGCTTCTCCGGCGGCGACGAGCCGGACGGCAGTGCAAAGTTCATTGCATCCTTCTTCCGCAACCCGGAAGTCACCGAGGCAGTGCGCCGTCTGCTGCAGCAGCGCGATGGCCTGATGCTGGGCATCTGCAACGGCTTCCAGGCCCTCATCAAGCTGGGTCTGGTCCCCTACGGCGATATCCGCCCCATCACCGCTTACGATCCCACCCTGACCTTCAACACCATCGGCCGCCACCAGAGCATGCTGGTGCGCACCCGCATTGCATCCACCGGCAGCCCGTGGCTGTCCAAGTGCGAGGTGGGCGAACAGTTCACCGTTGCCATCAGCCACGGCGAGGGCCGTTTCGTGGCTCCGCAGGAAGTGCTGGACACCCTCATGAAGAATGGCCAGATCGCCACCCAGTATGTGGACATCGAGGGCAATCCCACCATGGATCAGAGCTATAACCCCAACGGCTCTGTGCTGGCGATCGAAGGCATCACCAGCCCGGATGGTCGTGTGTTCGGCAAGATGGGCCACTCGGAGCGCAGCGGCGAGTACCTGTACAAGAACGTTACCGGTGACAAATATCAGCCGATCTTTGAGGGCGGCGTGGACTATTTCAAGATTTGATGGTAGAATAGAGAAAAACTCCTTCCGTCATCGCTGATGCGATGCCACCTCCCTCGGAGAGGAAGGCTGAAAGGCCCCCTCCCCGAGGGGGCTGTCGCCGGAAGGCGACTGGGGGAGTCACTTTCAGGAGGAAACAATCAATGTCTCAGCATGATCGTTATATCAGCCCCTTTTCCACCCGCTATTCCTCGGACGAGATGCAGTATATCTTCTCGGACGATAACAAATTCCGCACATGGCGCCGCCTGTGGGTGGCGCTGGCCCGGGCCGAAATGGAGCAGGGCCTGACCAACATCACCCCCGATATGGTGGCTGAGCTGGAAGCCCATGTGGACGATATCAACTATGAAGTGGCCATCGAGCGCGAAAAGCTGGTGCGCCACGACGTGATGAGCCATGTGTACGCCTACGGCCAGCAGTGCCCCAAGGCTGCCGGCATCATCCATCTGGGTGCCACCAGCTGCTATGTGGGCGACAACACCGACATCATCGTGATGCGTCAGGGTCTGGAACTGGTGCGCAAAAAGCTGATCGGTGTGTTGGCAAAGCTGGGCCGCTTCGCCGAGGAATACAAGGACATGCCCTGCATGGCCTACACTCACTGCCAGCCCGCTCAGCCCACCACTGTGGGCAAGCGCGCCACCCTGTGGGCCAACGAGCTGGTGATGGACCTGCAGGAGATCGACCACCGTCTTGCTGTTCTGCAGCTGCGCGGTGTCAAGGGTACCACCGGCACGCAGGCTTCCTTTATGGAGCTGTTCAAGGGCGATGCCGATAAGATTCGCGCCGTGGATGCTTCCATCGCCAAGGAGATGGGCTTTGCGCCCGAAGCGGTCATCCCCGTGTCCGGCCAGACCTACAGCCGCAAGGTGGATGCTTTCATCCTGAACGCCCTTGCCGGCATTGGCCAGAGCTGCATGAAGTTTGCCACCGACTTGCGTCTGCTGGCTAACTTCAAGGAGATGGAAGAGCCGTTTGAAAAGAACCAGATCGGTTCCTCCGCCATGCCTTACAAGCGCAACCCCATGCGCTGCGAGCGTATCTGCGCACTGAGCCGCTACCTGATGGTGGATGTGCTGAACCCCAGCTTCACCACCGGCACCCAGTGGTTTGAGCGCACGCTGGACGACAGCGCCAACAAGCGTGTCGCCATGGCAGAGGGCTTCCTTGCCACCGACGCTATCCTGAACATCATGCTCAACGTCACCGACGGCATCGTGGTGTATCCCAAGGTGGTGCGCAGCCGTCTGATGGCAGAGCTGCCCTTCATGGCCAGCGAGAACATCATGATGCAGGCTGTGGAAAAGGGCGGCAACCGTCAGGAGCTGCACGAGCGTCTGCGCCAGCACGCCATCGCCGCCGGCAAGCAGGTCAAGGAAGAGGGCCTGCCCAACGATATGGTGGACCGTATTGCTGCCGACCCTGCCTTTGGCCTGACCCGCGAGGAGATCGTGGCGGGCCTTGTGCCGGAGAACTTTGTGGGCCGTGCACCGCAGCAGGTGGAGGAGTTCATCGCCAATGTGCTCAAGCCCATCTTCGATGCTAACCCCGATGCCGTGGAGCAGCACGCATCTTTGAGTGTTTGATTTTAAATGCTCTCCGCTTACGCTCTGAGCATAAACAGCGGAAGTTACAGTTTGTTTTGCAAGAAGGAGAAGCCTGCGGGCTTCTCCTTCTTGCTTTTTCACGAAAAGGACCGGAAAGAAAAACTCCTTCAGCTGAACTTCGTGCGTCAGCCGTTCCCCTTTTTGTCACCTTTCGGTGACATCTTCCCCCGACCGGGGGAAGTCTTTCTCAAAGAGGGAGCCTCTGACGAAGAGGAAGAGTTTACCGTACGGCCAAAGCCTCCCTAATAAAGGAAGGTGGCATTGCGCAGCGATGACGGAAGGAGTTCTCTTGCGCAAACCATTTTATCATGTTACACTAAAACTCCAAACCTATGTAAAAGGAGAACCGCGTATGCGATTGGATAAATACTTAGCCGAGACGGCCCAGTGCACCCGCAGCGAAGCTAAGGCGCTGCTTTCCAAAGGGCGGGTGCAGGTGAACGGTGCTGTCTGCAAAAAAGGGGACACCCAGCTCAAAGAAAGTGACACTGTGGCCGTGGACGGCAAAGCCCTGAATTATCAGCAGTTCGTGTACCTGATGCTCAACAAGCCCGAGGGCGTGGTGAGCGCTTCCACCGACAAGCGTGACACCACCGTGGTCGATCTGGTGGGGGATGCCTATCCCCGGCGGCAGCTGTTCCCGGCGGGAAGGCTGGACAAGACCAGCACCGGCTTTGTGCTGCTGACCGATGACGGCACCTTTGCCCACGACATCCTTGCTCCAAAGCGCCACGTCTCCAAGACCTACACCGTGGTGTTGGACACGCCGCTGACCGAGCAGATGCGCACCGGCTTTGCGGCGGGCGTGACCCTTGCCGACGGCACAGCGCTTTCGCCTGCGGAGGTGACGGCCCTTTCTGCCGATGGCTGCACTGTGCGGGTGGTGCTCAAGCAGGGCGTATACCACCAGATCAAGCGGATGTTCGGCGTGTACGGCGCAGGCGTGAACGGCCTGCACCGGGATGCCATCGGCGGCCTTGCACTCGACCCGGCCCTTGCACCGGGCCAGTGGCGGGAGCTTTCTGCCGAAGAAGTGTCAAAAATTTCCAGCTGACAGGGTCGGCTTTTCACCCGAATTTCAAAAAAGCAACACATTTTTCCGGTAGAATAGGGGGCAGAACCACGCAAAAAGGCACTTTTTTGGTTCAGAATGGCCCCTGAAGATAATATTCACAAGAAAAAACTATCTTTTTTGTTGAAATATGTTGCAAAAGTAAATTCTTTTGTGTAAAATATAAAATGTAATGCAGCTAAATTGTTAAAAATCACGACCGGCTGCCGCTGCGGTTTGCACAAACGAGGAAAAGGGGTATCCATTATGGCCAATAGAGTATTTCAAAGCGTGATCTACCAGATGAAAGACGCGATCAACCGGGTGGTCGGCGTGGTGGATGAGACCGGCGCTGTTATTTCCTGCTCGGAGCTGAACCTGATCGGCGAGGTGCGCGAGGGTTTCATGGCGGAGCGTCTGACCGCAGGCGACCGCTTTGTGCGCGATGGCTACACCTATCAGCAGTTCTCCAGCGCCAAGCATAATGATTATGCAGTATTCGTGGAAGGCGTGGACGAGACGGCTGGTCAGTTTGCCGCCATGCTGTCCATCAGCCTGCAGAGCATCAAGCAGTACCACGACGAAAAGTTTGATAAGTCCAACTTTATCAAGAATGTGGTGCTGGATAACATCCTGCCCGGCGATATCTATGCCAAGGCCCGTGAGCTGCACTTTGCCACCGATGTTTCCCGCGTGGTGTTCATCGTGCGTGTTACCAGCGGCGGCGATATCTCCGCCTACGATGTGGTCAGCAGCCTGTTCCCCGACAAGCAGAAAGACTTTGTGTTCAATATCAGCGAGACGGATACCGTGCTGGTCAAGGAGATCCGCAAGGGCATCGACCGCACCGATATGGAAAAGCTGGCTGCCAGCATCGTGGATACCCTGTCCGGCGAGCATTACATCAAGGCTGTGGTGGGCATCGGCACCCCCATCTCCAACGTGAAGGATCTGGCTACCTCCTTTAAGGAAGCGCAGATCGCCATGGAAGTGAGCAAGGTGTTCGACACCGAAAAGCAGATCATCCGCTACGATAATCTGGGCATTGCACGCCTGATCTATCAGCTGCCCACCACCGTGTGCGAGATGTTCCTGCGCGAGGTGTTCAAGCAGGGCAGCATCGAAAGCTTGGATCAGGAGACCCTGTTCACCATCCAGCGCTTCTTCGAGAATAACCTGAATGTGTCTGAAACCAGCCGCGGCCTGTTTGTGCACCGCAACACGCTGGTGTATCGTCTGGAAAAGATCAAAAAGCTGACTGGCCTGGATCTGCGTGAGTTCGACGATGCTATCGTCTTTAAGGTAGCACTGATGGTCAAGAAGTACCTGTCCAACAATCCGGCCAAATACTAATAAGCTGCAGGCTCTGCCTGCAGTGCAGAACCGGCCGCTCGAAACCGATGCTGGCCGGTTCTTTTTGCTGTGAAAACAGATTTTAATGTCAGGAGCTAATATTACCCTATGATCGATTTAGAACACGTTTCCAAGGAATATAAACGGGGCGGACCGCTGGCACTGGACGATATCAACCTCCATGTGGACGACGGCGAGTTCGTGTTCCTGCTGGGCCATTCCGGCGCAGGCAAATCCACCCTGCTCAAGCTGCTGCTGCGCGAAGAGCTGCCCAGTGAGGGCAAGGTGACCGTTCTGGGCAAGGATGTTGCCAGCCTGCACCGCCATCAGGTGCCGTATCTGCGCCGTCAGATGGGCATTATCTTTCAGGATTTCCGGCTGATCCCCACCATGACTGTGTACGAGAACATCGCCTTTGCCATGCATGTGACCAACGTCAAGCGCCGGGAGATCAGCGACCGTGTGGAGTACATGCTGGAGCTGGTGCATCTGGAGGATAAGGCCAAGGCCTATCCGGACACCCTTTCCGGCGGTGAACAGCAGCGCGTGGCTGTGGCCCGCGCCCTTGCCCACGGCCCCAAGCTGGTCATTGCGGACGAGCCCACCGGCAACATCGACCCGGAATTGAGCCTGGAAATGATGGAGCTGCTGGAGCGGGTGAGCGAAACGGGCATCACCGTGGTGGTTGTTACCCATGAGCACGAGCTGGTGCGCCAGTTCCACCAGCGCGTCGTCACCCTGAAAAAGGGCCGCATCATTTCGGATGTGCCTGCCGACAAGGAAGCCATCCGCGCACGCGCAGAGCGCAAAGAACGCCTGTTCGAGACCGAGCTGGAACCTGCTGACACTGCAGAAAAGGAGGCGGCCACCGTATGATGAGACCTTCTACCTTCTTTTTTCTGATCCGGCGCGGCATCCGCAATCTGGGCAAGCACTGGGCCATGACCTTTGTGTGCATCCTGTCCCTCAGTGTCTGTATGACCCTGAACACCTTTGCAAGCCTTGCCGAGGTGAACGTGGACAGCATGGTGAACTATCTGGGCAGCCAGAACGAGACCGTGGTCTATCTGGACCCGGAGTGTGATGATGCCACTGCGCAGGCCGTGGGCGAAAAGCTGGCGGCAATGCCCGGCGTGACCAATGTGCAGTTCGTCTCCAAGCAGGACGTGCTGAACACCTACCGCAATTACATGGAAGATTACTCCTCCCTGTGGGATGAGTTTGAAAATGACAACCCCTTCAAGGCCAACTACCGCGTTTCCATCGCGGATCTGAGCCAGATGGAGAGCATGAGCAAGCAGATGCAGGCCATTCAGGGCGTGTACAGCGTTACCGCCCCGGTGGAAATGACCAACGTCTTTGTGCAGGTGCAGCGCTCTGTTACCAAAGTGGGCCGCGGCATCGTGCTGGTGCTGATGGTCGTCAGCATCATCACGGTGGGCAGCACCATCCGCCTGAGCGTGTTTGCGCGCCGCCGCGAAATTGAGATCATGAAGTACGTGGGCGCCACCAACGGTCTGGTCACTCTGCCCTTCGTTGTGGAAGGTCTGGCCATGGGTCTGATCTCCGGCGTGCTCACTGCAGCGATCAGTCTGGGCGGCTACTCCTACATGGTGCAGGCCTCCGACGGTCTGGGCGGCGTGTGGGAAATGATCATGGGTCAGGCACTGGTGCCGGTGAGCGCCGTTTGGTCCACTATCATCCCGTACAGCCTCATCGGCGGTGCCGTTGTGGGTGGTCTGGGCAGTATGTTCTCCATCCGCAAGCACCTGAACGTGTGATCGAAAGGAGCCGCACATGAAAAAAGCACTTCATGCAAAGCCCTTCCGGCTGCAGATGCCCGGCCATACGCCGCGCCATGCACGGCCGGAGCCTGCCCGCAGCAAGCTGCTGCGCGGCGTGAGTCTGTGCCTGGCGGCGGTATGCCTTGCGGCAAGCGTCAGCTTCCAGCCGGCCACGGCAGCCACCAGCATGGCCAGCCTGCAGAACAAGCTGAACAGCCTTTCCAAATCCATCGACCAGCACAAGAAGGAGCTTTCGGACGCAAAGAAAAAGGAAGTTGCTGCAAAAGCGCTGGAAAGTGAGCTAAAGGAGCGCGTGGGGGTCATTCAGGATCAGATCAGCGTGCTGAGCACCCAGATCGCTGCTGTGCAGAACAACATTGGCCAGACCGAGCAGAAAATCACCGCCAAGGAAGGCGAGATCACCCAGAAGCAGGCCGAGATCGACAGCCAGTGGGGCGATTTTAAAAAGCACATGGCTGCCATGCAGGAGCTGCGCGACGGCGGCAGCGTGGCCATGCTGAGCGCAGTGAACGACCTGTATGAGCTGCTCACCTTCAACGAGGTCATGCAGGATATCTCCATTAAAGATACCGAGATCATGGACAACATGAAGGCCGCCAAGAGCGCTCTGGAAGCAGATAAGGTGGAGCTGGAAGCCCAGCGCAAGGAGCTGACGAGCCAGAAGGCGGAGCTGGATACCCAGAACTACCAGATGAAGGCAAAGCAGAGCGAGCTGAACAGCAGCATTTCTGCGGCGCAGCTTTCTGCACAGGATGCCCAGAAGGCCCAGCAGACGGCACAGGCCGCTATTGAATCGGACGAGCTGAACTATGAGGCCGTCAAGAAAGAGATCCAGAAGCTGATCGCGGCGGCTGCATCCAGTAAGCCGCAGCTGAGCTTTACCGGCTTTGCCTGCCCGCTGAAGAGCTATACCCGCGTTTCCAGCGAGTACGGCTGGCGTAAGAACCCGGTGTCCGGCGTGAACAGGCTGCATGCCGGCATCGATCTGGCGGCCCCGGGCGGTACCCCCATCTACGCAGCCGCAAGCGGCTATGTGCAGGTGGCGGGCTGGTCCAGCGGCGGCTATGGCAACTATGTCATCATCTACCACGGCAGCATGTCGGACGGCAATGCCTACAGCACCCTGTACGGCCACATGAGGTCGGTCGCCACCAGCGCAGGCAAGTATGTCAAGCAGGGCGAGTTGATCGGCTACGTTGGCTCTACCGGCAACTCTACCGGCAACCACCTGCATCTGGAGGTCTGGAAGGGCGGCAAAAAGGCCAATGCGGTCAATCCGCGCGGTTATATCCCGTTCCCGCACAACTGAGTGTGTTTATAAGGAGTCTGGTATTCTATGAACGAACAAAAACACAAGCGCTGGATGCGTATCGGCTGCCTTGTTCTGGCAGGCGTGTTTGCACTCTCGCTGCTGAGCAGTGTGATCATGATGCTGCTGTATTAACAGGGAGGGGCAAGCATGAACCGTAAGATCTCTGTGGGCATGGCTGTCACCATTGTGATCCTTGCCATGACCGTGACCTTTTCCATTACCATGCTCATTGCCATGCGTCTGTTTGACAGCACGGTGAGCAGCGTGAAGGAAAAGGAGAGCATGTACAACAAAGTGGCCGAGGTGGACCGCTATGTGCGCAGCAACGACTACTACACCATTGATGAAACGGTGCTGTACGACCGCCTGACCGCAGGCTACCTGCTGGGTACCGGCGACAAGTACGCCCGTTACTACACCGCCAACGCCTACACCGAGCTGATGAACCAGCAGAGCGGCAAGGTGATGGGCATTGGCGTGGAGCTTGGCATGGACCAGACCGGCTATGCCAGAGTGACCAGGGTGTATGAGGACTCGCCTGCGCAGGAAGCCGGTATCGTGGTGGGCGATTACATCACTGCTATTGACGGCACCGATGTGAAGAGCCTTTCCGGGGTGGATGCCGTGCAGTCCCGCCTGCAGGGCGAAGCCGGTACCATCGTCAATGTTACATGGCTCGACAGCAAGGCTGCTTCCCGGACGACGGACCTGACCCACTCCGGCTACACCAGCACCACCGTGGACTACCAGATGCTGGACAGCGTGGGTTACATCAAGATCCGCCAGTTCGACGGCAGCACGCCCAGCGAGCTGGACTATGCCATCCGGTCTCTCACTACCAGCGGTGCCCAGAGCCTTGTGTTCGACCTGCGCGATAACGGCGGCGGCGTGTTGGATGATGCCATCAGCTGCATCGACCTGATCGCCCCGGAAGGCACTGTGGCCTATGCTGAGGATAAGAACGGAAACCGCACCATCATTGGCAGCAGCGACGATGAGAGCAAGGTGGAGCTGCCCATCGTCTGTCTGGTCAACGGCAACACTGCCAGCGCAGCAGAGCTGTTTGCTGCCAGCCTGCGCACCATGAACGGCGCACGTCTGGTGGGCACCACCACCATGGGCAAGGGAACCATCCAGAGCAGCCCGCAGCGCCTTTCGGATGGCAGCGCCGTGAGCATCACGGTGGCAAAGCTCATCTGCGGCGACGGCTCCTGCTTTGATGGCACCGGCCTGAGCGTGGATGTGGAGCGTGCCCTCAGTGCCGAAGAGACCACGAATTTCTACGATTATACCCCCGAGGATGACCCGCAGATCCAGCGTGCGGTCAGCGCAGCACAGCAGCTGAGCGGTACCACGACTCTGGGCGGTGTCAACGAAGCAGCTTCTTCGGCTGCTGCTTCCGAAGAAGCCGACAGCGCTGCCACTGAGCCGGAGAACGCTTCCTCTGAGGAAACGGCTTCCTCCACCGAAGCAGAAGCCGGCGGTGAAGCAGCATCCAGCGCAGAATAAAGGGTAAAACCGGCAGAAATGCTGCATGGGCTTCTTCTTGTAAAAAGAAACCCGGTTTATTGCGGTGCTGTTTGCCGTACGCATGTTCCTTTCTTGAAACGGCTTTTGATCGCGCCCGTAGGGCGCGGTGATGCTGCCTGCCGTATCGACTCCTCACGTGAAAAGGCGTTTTGGAGCGCCCTGCAGCGCTCCCGTTTACCGTACCGACCCCTTCTCGTGAAAATGCAACCCAGCCAGACCCGCAGGTTTGGCTGGGTTGCCATATTATAATAATATTTCCGCTGAATATGCCCAAAGCGACGCGGAGGGCATTCAAATCGTACTATGAAAAAGGATGGAATCTATGCCCGAACTGACCGACCTCTCGGTGATCCGCGCCCTGTGTGAAAAATACGATTTTGCACTCTCCAAGGGTTTTGGACAGAACTTTATCATCAACCCGGGTCTGCCGCCCAAGATCGTGGATGCCAGCGGCGTGGATAAGCGCTATGGTGTCATTGAGATCGGCCCCGGCATCGGTGTGCTGACCCGGGAACTGGCAAAGCGCGCCGCCAAGGTGGTGTCCATTGAAGTGGACGAACGCCTGCCGCCGCTGCTGGCAGAAACGATGGCCGGAGTGGACAATTTTAAACTGGTATTACAGGATGTACTGAAAGTTGACCTGAAGGCTCTTATTGCGGAAGAGTTCCCCGGCATGCCGGTGGCTGTGTGCGCTAACCTGCCCTACTACATCACCAGTCCCATTGTCATGAAGCTGCTGGGCGACCGCCTGCCCATTGAAAGCCTGACCGTCATGGTACAGAAGGAAGCTGCCGACCGTCTGGCTGCTGCGCCCGGCACCCGTGCATCCAGCGCCATCAGCTGCGCGGTGAGCTACTATGCCACCTCCAAAATGATGTTCACCGCTGCGCCCGGCAGTTTTTACCCGGCCCCCAAGGTGACCAGTGCCGTGGTGCGCATGGAGATCCGTCCGCAGCCCGCTGTGCAGGTGGAGGACGAAGAAGGCTATTTTGCGCTGGTGCGTGCCGCCTTCGGACAGCGCCGCAAAACGGCTGCAAACGCCATTGCCAGCGGCCTGGGGATGCCCAAGGACGCGGTGACAGCCGCCATTGAAGCCGCCGGTTTTGATGCCCGCATCCGCCCGGAAGCCCTCACACTGGAGGATTTTGCAAAGATCCAGCAGGCCCTTGCCCGCTGAAGCAGCCCGCTGCTCAAAAAAGAATACAACAGACTTTGAACCCCACAGGAGCCGTCCACGGTTCCTGTGGGGTTTTTATGATAATAGAATCGAATGGTTCGATTTTATTATCGATATATTGCGTTGAAAATTACGGGTATCAAAACGTGATGCAACAGAAAAGAATGCTAAAAGCAGACGAAAGCATGAACTGACGGCAATGACACCTCATTTGTTAAACGGTATAGTATACTGCTTGGGGAATGGGTTGTTTTTTTGCGCGCCAAGAAGATATTGACAAGCCGCGCGTTTTTTGGTATTCTATCAAAAGACCGCTTGGTCCATGCTGGTGTGGCGCAATGGCAGCGCAACTGATTTGTAATCAGTGGGTTGCAGGTTCAACTCCTGTCACCAGCTCCAAGAAAAATCCTGCGATATACCGTTAAAGCAGTGGTGTGTATCGTGGGGTTTTTGCTTTTATATGCGCTGCAAATCCATCAGAATGTGCCTTGTTTGTGCCTTATTGCTCAAAAAATGCCTTGTCGGAGTGCCTTACAGAGTGCCTTGTGCTGGATGCCCGGCGGGGCGGTTTTGTGCCTGTTTACCGCCTGTTTGATAGCAAAAAAGCCTGTCCGGTGTGTAGCCGGGCGGGCTCTTGTGCTATATGGGGGTTCAGTACCCTTTTAGGATGTTCAGTGCATCCAGTGTCTTTGCTGTGTCAAGCAGTTCAGCTTGTGACTTGTCAATGGCTTCGATGATACTCCACAGAAGCGTGTAGTACATGGGCAGTTCATGCCAGAGGGCTTCCAAATCGTACTTACTGCAATCGGCTTCCCGATTGAGTTCATCCGCCTTGCCGCGGCTGTTCATCCAGCTGTCCATGATAAACAGCAGGTTCTTCAGGTCGGCCAGCCGCCCAACCACTGTGCCTACGTCCAGCGCTTCAACCTGTTCCGGTGTCAACTTCATTTTTGCTTCCTCCCTCACGCCTTGATAATGCCGCTTGCGAAGATCCACACCAACTGCACCTTGTCCGGTGCTGCCTTCTGCAGACGGACGTTGATTGCGTCGATCATGTTCCCCTTCTGGTCACCCAGATTGCCAAAGAACAGGGCGTCCACGCTGGTGTCAAGCAGAGCTGCCAGTGTCTTGGCCTCGCAAAGCCGGAACTCGGTCTCCCCGTTCAGCTTCTTATTCAGCGTGTTGGTGGATATCTGCAGCGCTCTTGCCACGTTCTCCTGCTTCAGACCGCGCTCCCGGATCATTGCTCGAATGTCATTCATTGTGACTTCCTCCTTATGTCGGTTCCCGGCGGTAAGGGGTCACTGTTTTGGTGACACCTGCCGGGGTTATGAAATTTTGGCTAGGTCAGATTGGCATAGTGTAAGGCTCTACCGTCTGCCATTCTGGCATAGTGTAGCTAATACAAACCGGGCTAGACTGTGCCATTTTGGCATAGTGCGAATACGATTCTACGTTGTTTCTTCTTTTTCCGGACTATGCCAATTTGGCAGACATATACTATATATAGCCATCTATACCCGAAAAAAGTATGCGGCTTTAGAGCCGGGGAAAGCAGGGGTCAAGGGGAAGAAAACGAGGGCGGGGCCTATGGGCCTACTGAATAGAATTCGCTGAATGCCTTGCCCGGTGTTGTCTTCCCTTTGCTCCCGTTCTTTTGTTGGTGTGGTCAATGATAAAGAATCATCCATCATCCAACCAGCGGAAGCAGAACGAATAGTCATTTGCTGTCCGGGTTGATTTTCCGCTGCGGTCGGTCTGAATGAACCCCGCCCCCTCTAGTTCTTTGATATACCGGGCAAGTGATCGGGGCGGTATCCCGTACTGTTCCGCCTTTGATGCTGGAATCTGAAAGTTGATGCTCCCGGCGGCTTCCATTGCACAGCAGATGTAGAGCTTGAAAGCGCCTGCGCTCAGACTGCGGAACTTTTCATGAAACAGCAGGGAATTGCCGATCTGAACAAACCGGGCCTCTCTGCAGTCCCTTTTTGCGCTCATCCAGCGCGGTAGAGGCTTTGCACTGCTCTTTGCCATCCACTTTCACCTTTTTCCCCGGCGGGCTTCACATACCCCCGCCGGGCCTTCCTGATCGTGTTACTGGACTTCCAGCGGCTTCACCTGCGATGCACCAAAGAACGATGCCCGGTAGGTCTGGCCGTCTCCCTTGCTGCTGTGGATCAGCACCGCCTGAAACAAGGCCTTTGCGCCGTGCTCTACCATGTACCCAGCGGCCTTCCAGCCTGCCCAAGTGTTCACCGGCTCGGTGATCCCGGCGGCCTGCCGGGCTTCCTCGATGCGCTGGGCGTTGACCGGGGCAGCCTTTGCGCTGTTCCATGCCCGGTGTAGGGCTTCGGCAAAGCTGCTCACGCCCTTGCGGTACAGCTTCCATGCCTTGTGCATGATCTCGGAGAGATTGTACTTTTTCATCGTTATGACCTCGCTTCTTTACTTGCGGGCCAGCCTTTGGTATAATGGGGCTGACCTCATTTGTGGGTTTGGCTCGGTGTGTGTTTGGTAGACGGCACCGGGCCATTTTCTTTTATACAGCTGATCGGGAAGTGGGTTACTGACTTAGCATGCGTTCACGGCTTACAGCGCTCCCGGTTCTTACTTCGCCCCTTGCCTTCCGGTCGTGCTTCCCTTGCTGTGTCTTTATTATATACCATTGCACAAGTACATTCAATATACGGAATGCACAAAGATTTACCATTGCATAAGTACAAAATGTATACTTGCGCAAGTGTATTGAATGCGCTATAATAGAGTAGAAAAGAGGTGTTAGCATGGGAACAGCCAGAACAAAGGCAAACAATAAATGGAACGCAAAGGCATATGATCGCGTGAATCTCGTTCTGAAAAAAGAAACCAGCCCCACGAAGGATGAAGTTCAGGCGGCGGCAGATGCCAAAGGCGAAAGCCTGAACGCCTATATTGTGGAAGCGATTCGGCAGCGGCTTGAATCGGATATACCCACAGAGGGCACCGCCGGGGAAGTAGAAAAGAGTGAGGTGTAATCATGGCAAATACCTGTCCTGTATGCGGCGGCAAGCTGGGCCTGCTGAACCGTGAGAAAAGCGCGGACGGCCTGATCTGCGCCAGCTGCAGCAACTTTTTCTATTCTAAGCTGGGTTTCCGGGCAGCAAAGCAGTCAACAGCCGCCCTTGCGGACTACTGGGCTACACTGGAACAGCGTCGGAAGGTGTTCAAAGAAACCGATTCCATCTATGATGGTGACGCGCTCTTTGTGTCGATTGACAACCCCAACCGGCTGTTTTGCATTGGACACCGCAGTGGTGATAAAGGCCCTCGCATGATCTACAGCTTTGATGAAGTCGCCGGTTATGAATCTGACGCGCCAGACGATTTGACGGTGACAGAGACCAAAGGCGGCATTGGCCGGGCCGTGATCGGTGCAGCCGTTGCCGGTCCTGTGGGTGCGATTGTGGGCGCTGCCACCGCCAAAACAGAGACCCGCAAGGGTCGCAGTAAAGAGAGCGTGTCTATCCACTTTGCGCTTCCACTGGGCGAAAGCAGCCTGCCGACAACGGTTTATCCCGGCGGAATGACTGCGTTTCTCAAGAGCTGCAAAGTCATCCAGGAGAAGCCGCAGGCTGCCGCTCCGGCTGCCCCCAGCGCCGCTGATGAGCTTTTGAAGTTTAAGCAGCTACTGGATATGGGCGCTATTACGGAAGCAGAGTACAATGCCAAGAAAGCCCAACTGCTGGGTTTGTGACGCCGGGGAGGAATGAACATGGAAGAACTGTATAAGCAGCTGGCAGCACTCGCCCGCCAGCATGGAGCCCGGCGGCTTGTGCTGTTCGGTTCTCGTGCCAGAGGGGACAACCGCTATAACAGTGACGTGGATCTGGCCGTGTATGGGATGCCAGAGGGCAACCGGGCAAACTTCTGGATGGATTGCGAGGACCTGCCCACGCTGCTGAAATTTGACATCGTGCATATCACGGACGGTATGAACCCGGTGTTTATCGAAAATATCAAGAAGGACGGTGTAACCCTTTATGCTGCAGAAGATTGAGCACTATATCAGCGCGCTGGCGCAGCTGGAACAGGCTGTAGTCATCTACCAGAAAAGCCAGCAAGATGCCCTTTACCGTGACGGCCTGATCCAGCGGTTTGAGTTCACGGTGGAGCTGGCATGGAAGTCCATCAAGGAGTATCTGGAAGATCAGGGCAGCACAACGCCCATTGCCACCCCGCGCGCCGTGCTGAAAGAAGCCTTTGCCGCCGGTATCATTCAAGACGCGGACGAATGGAACAAGATCATCACGGCCCGCAACATCACTTCCCACGTCTACGATGAAAAGACCGCGGAGGATGTGGCTGCACAGATCTGCAACGATTTTCTGCCGCTGCTCAAAGCACTGGGCAAGTTCTACCGCGACTGATAGCCCGCCGGGGCCGTCAGAGCGTAGATAAGATCACGGTAAGGAAAAATTACCCACAAGCAACAAGAAAAGCCCTCAGGCACGCGCTGTCGCGGTCTGGGGGCTTTGTCATGCAGCGATTTTGTTGAGGTCAACAGAATCGTGTGGCTGAAGTGCTGCGCCCGGCGGGTGCTGCACGTTCAAAGGGTTTGGGATGCTGCCCAACAAGTCCTTGCAAGGCAAGGGGCTTTGTACATACAAAGACACTGCTTGCAGCGCCTATGGTGGTACCACGGCGCACTGCTTGCTGTGGTTTGGTGCTTCTTTTTTATAGCTGCCGGAAAATCCGGAAAATTTTGCAGACACGATATGCGCGGGAGCGGGTAGTGCTTTACCACCGCTTCACAGTTTGCATGAAACACTGTACTTTCACAGCGCGGTCACTGCAAAACTGTCCAGCGCGCCCGGCGGGGTGCAGATCAGATGATGGCAGAGATTCCGTACTTCTCGATCAGCTCGCGCACATGCTCCTCGTATTTCTTCACCTGTTCGTCCCAGTATTCCACCGTGCGTTCCTGAACGCTGCCATAGCGGTTCCATGCGTTCCAGCCGGTGCCGCGCCATGCTCTTGTGGTGATCACATCATCATGCCAACGCTGGATAGAGGACAGGCCTTTCATTTTGCGGATTGCTTTAACCTCGATCTGACGCACGCGCTCGGCTTGTACACCAAGTTCCACGCCAACGGCCCGGAGGCTCTTTTCGTCATAGTAACGACTGCGTAAAACAGTTGCTTCCCGCTCGGTCAGATGTTGCGTCATGGCTGTTTCAAGGGTCGTGTGCAGCTCTTCGGTGTAAATATCATCCTCTGCCTGCTGAAATGCCTGCACAGCCGCCGGGTCTTCGATGGTTTCACCTTTGGTGCTGCTACCTTCGTCCGATTCATCAAGGCGAACGTCAAGGCTGCTGCACTCGTTCAGCGGGTTTGCAGATACAGCCACGCGCCTGCCGTCATCGGTGGTGACACCCCGTGTGTGCTCTCCACAGGTGGCGGTGCGAATCTGCTTCAACAGTGCGTAGCTCAGATACGTTGTGAAATTGCCCTGTTCTGCGCTGTAGTGCTTGGCAGCATAGTCAACCGCAAAATACCCTTCCTGTACCAAATCCTCAAAGGATAGACCCGCATTGTCCGCAACAGGCTTGTTCTTCTCGTACCACTGCCACAGCTGCCGCCGAATAAAACCCTTGTTGACTTCCCACAGCTGGCCCAAAGCAAAGGTATTCCCGGCGGCTGCCAGAGCTGCAAGGGCCGCGTTTGTGGCCTGCTGGTCATTTTTTGCCTGTTTCTGTTCCATTGCTGTATCCTTCCTTTTTTCGTGTGCATTTTTGTTCAAAATACGAATTTATGGACACGATACGCGGGCGCGCGTGGCTGTGTGAACGAACTACGCACCCCGCCTTTTTTAGTGCGCACAAACGCGCACATTGACGCTCTCTTTTTTATGCCGCACAAATCCGCACATTCACGGGCAGGGGACGGCGATTCACCGCCCACCTTTTACTCAATTTTGAGTAAAGCTCAGAACTGCGAAAAAGCCAATTTTTCACCGCTTCCCCACCGCTTGGAGGTTTCGGACATTTTTGTCCAATAGATTTTTGCGCACCCCGGCGGCGCATAGATCGGTCCAAAACTGGACACATCTCCCCAAAATTGGGGATGTCTGTTTTCTAGGACAGCCCAATTTTGGACTGTCCTTTTCGTGGCGGAATTTTCCGCTGCCAGTTGGTGGCGGAATTTTTCGCTCTCCTTTACCTCAAAAGGTTTTTCGCATAAATCCGAAAAACCACCGGGGCTGTCAAAGCAGAATTTTCAGTGCTGACCCAAGATGTGCGTAGTTTTGCGCATATCTACCCGCACAACCTTTTTCACAATTTTGCGTGATAGCTTTTTTCGTTCCGTCGCAAATTCCCCACAAGTGGGGAAAAGGTCACGTTCTCTCGCTTCCCGAATTTGAGAAGCAAAACCTATCTTCACAAAATGGAAGATAGTGCTTTCGCTCACTTTTGAGCAAAAGGGCCGGTATCAGGCACCGGCCCCCGCCGGGGTGTCCACCTCAACCGACCCCCTTTACCAACCCGGTCACCAAAACAGTGACCGAAACCAGATATGCACCGCCGGGGTATGATTTCAATTCACACCCTTACCCCGTGTCGCGTTTCACGACGTAGGGGCTGCGCAAAACTTCGCAGACCTCACACAGCCGAAAAATCGGCTCAGACCATCACCCTGAATCAGGGTAGTGGTTTTGAACACGGTCATTTTTGACCGCGTTGCACGGTGGACAAAATTGTCTGCCGTTGCTTTCCAGATATGCAAAGCGAGATTGCCCGCTCAAAAATGAGCATCCGACATTGGTTTCACAAAAATGTTTGACCAATAACCGCCTGGGCTGTCCATTTTGGGACACACCCTCTCCAACCCGCTCAAATTTGCGCAGGTTCATTGGTGAGACAAAACTGTCCAGCCAATCCCGGCGGCGCCACTAAAGTCCGATTTATATCTCCATTATACCACATTTTAACGCACGGAAAAAGCGCACAGCGGTTTGTTTTTATGCTGTGTGCAAATGAAAAATGCCGTGATGCTCTGGGTCTCCCCAAAATTGGGGACACCCCGGCGGATGTGCAGCGGCTTGTGAACCAGCGCGCAAAACTGCGCTGTGATCTTTAGTGGCCGAATTTTCGGCCACCAGATGAAGGGAGTTCCAAAACGGAACACCCCTATACCATGAAATTCGGAGTAGGGGGGTACGTTCTGAAACAGAACGCACCGTTTAGGGCTATCGTGAAACGCGATACCCCTCCGGGCTGTTCCACTGAGCTTCCACGGCCAAGAAATACTGCCGGGCCTGCTTTCCACGCTCATTGCGCTGAATCATGCACAGCTCTTTGGCCATTGGGATGGTGAGCTGGTGGTCAGTAGCAGGTCTACCGCCCTCTTTGGGGTTTTGGACAATTTTGTCCAAAACCTCTGCGTAGTCCTCTCCCTCAGTAAAACCATACTCCGTCATGCGGTTAAACCACTTGACATACGGAGTTTCGACGTTAAGGAAGCCGTGCAGCTCCCGGCCGCTCACCGTGGGGCGCTCCGGGTTATCGTAGCTAACTGGAATCAGTGATTTCAGATCGTCCATGTCCTTCCCTCCTGTCACGCCACCCCGTCCTGCTGGTTCTGGCGGTTGATCTACCCACTGATGGAAAATCACCTACACAGGGATACGGTAAAACGTCGACCCCTTGCGGATGATTCACTGTCAGCAGTATATTGGCATACCCCGTTTCAAGGAGTACCAGCAGCATACTGTCAAGCCCGGCGATTTGCCGACCTTGAGGAGTATAATGTTTCGTCATGCACCGCCGGGAAGTAGTAGGGTGTAACCGGCGGCTGAAAATTCAGCTGCCAGAAGATATTGTTTAGCGGCCGAAAAATCAGCTACTAGACAGGAGGACTTAAATTTCAGCCGTCAAAGAGGGTCGTGAAACGCGACATCCTTTAATCGATGGGGTGAGTCTGGCACACCTCACCCGAATTTAGGCCGTTGCGGGGGTGCCCATTTTTAGGCATACCTACTTGTGGGGACGGAGCTCAAAAATGTGCGCCGTGAGTTTTTCGGATTTTTCCGAAAAAGATCGCAACATGATGCGACGTTGCCACTTCTGGCAACGTTTTTTCGTCCACAAGTGGTCGAATAGGAAGGTGCATCGGTTTTCGCCACTCGTGGCGAAGAATCTTCCCAACAAGCTGGGAAACATGCACAGACGTGTGCACGCCGTTACCACTTGTGGCGATGCTTCCCCGTAAAACTGGGGAAAATCGCTTACTAAAATTTTAGTAACCAATATTCGGCAGCCGTGCCGAAAGATGCGCTCAAAATTGAGCATATCTTCCTCCACTCGTGGGGGAAAGTTGCTTTTGCTGGATGGGGTAACGTTTTGCTACCCCATCTTCAGCGGACCCCCTCGCGTTTTACGATACCGGCACAGAAAAAAAGCCGCTGCCACACAGAGTGACAACGGCCTTATGTACCCGCCGGGCTGGAATTTATGGACACGATACACGCGCGTGATTGTGTTTACAAATTCATGTCAGGCTCTTATTTTGCGCCTTCCGGCAGTTTTACACACCCCTCGCTTTCCGTGTCACCGTCACGCCGATGCGTGCATCGACGTTGGTCGCCATGCGGGGCGACAGTACGCCCACCAGCTCGCCAGAGTCCATGACCACCTGACCCTTGCCGATGTCAGGCAGATGCTCGTCCAGCATCCCCTCGATGCGTTCCAGAATGCTGGTCTGCCGGTCAACGATGGACTGCTGGCCGGTAACGCGGTACTGCAGGGCCGCGCGGGTGGAAAAGGTGCCCAGACTGTCATACACGCCGGTCTTGTCAAAGGGGCTCTGGTAGTGGCTGACGGGCTGCTGGTCGTTCTTTTTGTTCATCCACATAGCAAGGCCGATGCCGCCAGCGACTGCGCCCACGCCCAGGATCAGGGCAAGGACGGGGTTCGCTGCCACAAAGGACACGATGTTGCCCAGTGCAGAGGTGATGCCGCCTGCCATGCCGGAAAAGCTCTGGACGATGCTGCCCAGAGTGCCGCCCACGCCGCCGGAGCCTGCAAGGCCCTGCACGATCTCAGAGAACGCCTTTACAGACGTAGTAGCGCCATCCACTCCGGCAGTAATTCCGTTTGTGAAAATGCTCTGGATAGACCCCAGCGCCTTGCCGATGCCGCCGCTGAAGTAGCCCTCATTGACCGCGGTCAGTGCCTTATTGAGCCAATCAGAGATCACATTACGCTGTCCCTGCGACACTTCGCCCCAGATCAGATTGACAAAATCCAACCCAAGACTTGCCCAGTCGCCGTTTTTGGCGTCTTTGAAGGTGTTCTTTACCAGCCCGAAAATGCCCTTATCCAGCTGGCCGGAAGCCTCGCTCAGCTGCTGGTCAATGCGGCTCTGGGTACCCTTTACGCTCTTGTCGATCTCGTTGGAGGTCTCCGTCACCTTGTCTTGAATGCCGTCGATGTAGGTGATGATCTTCTCGTAGGTCTCCGCGCCGTTCTTGCCGATGCGCTGGCCGGTCTCTGTGACGGTCTTTTTGATATGTTCGCTGCCGTCCGCGTACTTTTCCACTGCCTGCTGCACCTTTGTGGTGATGCCGTCAAAGGTGGTTTCCGAGACGTTGGTAAAGGTGCCCAGCAGCGTTTTTGACATGTCGTCATAGGTCTTTGTGACCTTTGTGACCGTGCCGTTGACTTTGGTCTCGACCTGCTTAAAGGTCGTGGCGACGCCGTTCACCATTTCCTTGCCGGTCGTGGTGGTGGTCTCGGTGATGCGGTCTTTGATTTTGCCCGCGCTGTCCTTGACCTTTTCGGTGAGGGTTTGGATGCTGGTGGTCACGGTGCCCAGCGCGTTCTGTGCGGTGGTCGTAGCCGTGCTGGAGATGGACGAAATGACCGTTTCGGTGGTGGAGCCAGTCTTTGTAGTTTTAGTGGCATCTCCTCCGGACGTTGTGTCCGTTCCGTCGCTTCCAGTATCAAGCCCTATTTCATTCAGGCCGTATTGCCGGGCAAGCCTGTCTCCGTATCGCTTCCAATAAGCAGCATCTTTCGGGCTGCCCTGCTGGTATCTGGTTTCGGACGTTTTACCGTTGGCAGCGGCCCATGCCTCAAATGTGTTTTCTTCATAGCCGTTTTTACCTAGAGCATGGTTCAGCTTGTACGACAGCCGATCAAGCGGGCCGGACATTGCTGAAACTCCATTAAGGATGCCTTGACCGATAGACGAAACAATATCTTTGCCGATCTGCACCCAATCCGTCGTAAAAATCTTTGTGACAATCGCCGCAGTGATGTTCCCGATAGCTTCAATTACATTGCCGGTCAAACTTAAAAAGCCCTCAACCAGTTTCCCCAGCAAATCCGCACCAGCTGTAAAAATTTTATCCGCATTGTTCCAAAGCTCCACAGCAAGCGAAGAAACTGTCTGTACAGCAGCATTCGCAACTATGGGGGCCGTGCTCAGGATCCCGTTTGCCAAACTGGTCAGCAGTTGTCCGCCCGTATCCACGATCTGGCCTGTGTTGTCCTGCAGATACAGGGCAAAATTCTGCACAGCACCTGCTGCCTGTGTGGCAAGAGAGGGAATACCGTCGGAAATTCCGGTTGCAATGTCGTCCACAATATGACCACCCGCCTGCATCAGACCGTTTGCACCGGATGTCTCAAAGGCCTCCTGTAGCCGTTGCACCCACCCAGAAGCAGTTGTTACGAGTTTTCCTTCCGTCTCCGTCAAGCCTTCTGTAAGAGTTCCAAGCAGCTGCGACCAATTGTCTTTCAGGGTTTCAATGCGGCCGCTCATGGTCTGGCTCTGGGTTTCCATTGCGTTATAATAACGCCCTCCCTCTTCGGATGCCTTTTGCAGGGCCGCCGTCAGCAGATCATAACTGATGGTCATGTTCTGCACTTCGGCGGTGCTTTTTCCCGTGTAGTCGGCCAGAATGCCATAAATATCAATGCCAGCCATTGCGAATTGCTTGATGTCCGCAGCGCTGGCTTTGCCCACGTTTTTGATCTGCTGCAGGTTCGCAGCCATACGGGACAAAGCATCATTGCCTCCACTTGTAGCCGATACTGCATCGCCCAGTGCCAGAATCGTGCTGCGGGCCTTGCCCGCGTCTACGCCTGCGCTGATAAGCAGCTGGTTTGCCTGAACCAGCGAATCAACATTCAGCGGCGTGTGTGCTGCATCCTGCTTGATCTGGTTCAAAACGGCCTGCGCCTGTTCTGCGGATCCAAGCATGTTGGTATACGCAACGCGGTATTTTTCCATTGTCTGGTTAAAATCCGCGCCTTGCTTCACCATGCCTTCTCCAAAAGATGCAAATTTTCCTGCAAGGCTGGTGATTGCCGTTGCGATCAGTTGTGATTTTGTAAAAGCACCTGTCAGCGTCTTACTCAACCCGGAAAAAGGCACGGAAAGGCTCTCTGTTTTAGCGGAGGCACGTTCCATTTTCCGGCCAACATCTTCCACTGAAACGCCTACAGCTTCCAGCGATTTCCGACATTCGTCCAGTTTCTGTCTCTGTTCGGCTATTTTTGCGCTGTATTTCTGTGCGCTCTGTGACGATGTGCCGTATTGTGCAACAGCCTTGTTAAAAGCGCTCTGATAGCCGCCCAGTGAAGCTGCCAACGATTTGTATTGCGACTTCATTTCAGTAACTGAGGCTGCCGTCTTGGTTTTGGCTTGTGAAATGCCACGCTCAAATTCCGAGGTATCCATTCCAAGCTCAACCGAAAGAGTAAAAAGATTCAAAAGCAAGATCTCCTTTCTAAAATTTTATATTGTAAATTTATCAAAAACAGACAACTTTACAGCTCTATTATACCATATTTCTGCCATTTCTCCAACGAAAAAGCACTATTCCGCCGGGCAAAAATCAACGATATTTCATGTGAAAAATGCCCCCTCCCGGCGGCGTGTCGAGAGGGGGCGAAGTTACGGATTATTTCGGGCAGCAATGCTGCTCTTGGGGTTTCGTGGATCGTCCAATGGTGCCCAGACCTTTGGCAATGTTTCCACGTCACGCGGATCCAGCGCCGCCAGCAGTCCGCCCGCCTTGCTGATTGCGGTGCAAACTGTCACATTGTAATCCTTCAACGCTGCTTCCACCTCTGCCTGATCTTCTGGGGGCAGTTTTGCAACGATGTGCCCAATACGCAGATCCAGAGCGACAACAGCATTGCGGGCAGTGCACATTTCGACCTCGATTCTATGATAGACTTCCTCCACGTAGGCCGGTGTGCGGGGTTTGGACTTCATATGTTTCAGTAAGTTCAGTTTCACGGTAAGTACCTCATACATTGGGGACGCCTTTGCATCCGGTTCTAAAAATTCAGATTTTGCCCAGCGGTTCAAGCTGCGTCTGACCGTCACACTGCTTCAAAATAGCGTCAGCAGCGCGCACTTTTTCAGTGATCGCCCGCGCTCTGGCTGCTTCACGCTCCCGAAAACGCTTGATTTCTGCACGCCCCTTCTCGCCGTCAGACGGCCTAAAATAGCCGCCCGGCGGCTCCGAAGTGTACAGCACCATCAGACCTTGCGCCAGCTCCCGGGAAGCCTGTGCGCGGCGCTCTCGCGGTGTGATGCCAAGCAGGCGGTCAATCTCGCCGCCAGATAATGCGTGTTCTTCGCCTTGCGGCAGAATATCAAAAATTTTCATAGTTTGCCCTCCATTCGGATTTCCGTTGTGATATAATGGAGGCGGGGAGACATTAAAATTGCAATGCGTCGACCCGCTCTTGCCGCCTTGTGTGTTCGCAGCACACAGGGCGGTTTTCCATTTTTACGGTTCATCGCTTTGTATCTCCACTTGGGCCGTATGGCAGCAGCATGTGGTAGATCAGCTGCAAAACGCGTACCGGAATGCTTTGCCCGTGCTGCAGAATGGACAAAATGCCGGCAATGTATGTTTCGCCCTCCGCGGTGTAGTGGTACGGTTCCCGGCGGCGGGCACGATTGACACTTTTCATGATACACCTCCTGTGATTTCCAAAAAGCGCTGGCGCTCCTTATCGAAGGCAATTGGAATTTTACCAGTTCGCCCCTCCTTATTTTTTGCCAGAATCGCCAAATACTGTGAATCATCGTTTGATAGCAGCAGCACTGCGTCTGCATCCTGTTCCAACTGGCCGCTTTCCTTCAAATCTGCAGTGGACGGTGCAGCGTGCGCCGCGTTGCGGTTCAGCTGCGCCAGCGCAACCACAAGGATGCCGGTGGTCTGTGCCAGTTCGTGCAGACCCATGCTGATACTCGTCACCGCTTGGTAACGATCCTTCGCCCGGCCATCCGCCAACAGCTGCAAATAGTCCACAAAAACAACGTCCGCCCTCATTCGCTGGGCCTGCGCTTTAATCCACGCGGTGCCTTTGCCCGCCGCCGATTTGATAAACAATGGCCACTTGTGCAGCTCTGCCAGAAAATCCAGCTCGTCCACCGGCACGGTCTTGCGCTTCACATCGGCCAGAGACGCACCCAGACGGTTGGCAATCACACGTGTGGTTAAGGTTGCCGCGTCCGTCTCCAATGAAAAAAAGCAAGTTCGGTACCCGCTTTTCGCCATGTTGCAGGCAACTTGGAGTGCAAAAGCCGTTTTGCCTGCGCTCGGTCTACCACCAACCACGAAAAAGTTTCCGAGTGACAGACTGAGATTTCTGTCAAGAACAGAAAGGCCGGTGCGTATGTAGCGGGGCTGCTCGTCTAGATGACACACATAATCGTCCACCAACTGGCCGATAGGCTGAAAATCCGACTCGCCGCGGTCAAGAGTCAGTGCCTCGCCCATTTTTGAGTAGAGGTCTGGCAGATCAGCAAATGTGGTCAAGCTGCTTGTGATCTGCACTGCGATACCCTGAACACGGGCAAGTGCTGCCTGCTCCCTTATGATCTGCACCCAGCTTTCCACGTTTTCCCTCGTGATCCGAACACATTCGGCCTCACATTCAGACGCGCACGCCAGAACGATGTCTTTCAGATCTGGATACTTTGCACAGACTTGCACCGTGTCCAATGTGCCCCTTAATTCGCAAAAACCGGATAGCGCCGCAAAGACAGACTGCAGATCCGCCGGGAAGTCATCAATGTTTAGAGCTGACAACGATTCCGGGGCAAATTCTGGCCGAATCATCAGAGCGCCCAAAAACACCCTCGCAGTGTTCATTCCAACACCTCCCAGCGCTGTTCCTGCTGGCCTTTAGGCTTGTTCCGGGCTTCCCGGCGGGCTTCTACATCTCCCAGAGTGCGAACCCCGTCAGCCTGCCAGCCTTTCAAAACGCCGTCCACGTATCGCCACTTGCGCACATTGTTCTCGGCGGCTTCATCAATCGCGGCCCGGATGATCTCTGCCGGGTAGACTTCCCGCCAGCGTTGCAGCTTGTCCAGTGCCGAGCGTGGGAAGATGCCTATCACCCGCTCAAAGTGCTGCATGATCTCGGCAAGGCCGGAATCTGTGCGAGAATCGGCGGCAGCGGCGGTGTCATTGCCACTACTGCTGCGTTGGGTTTGGTTACGTTGGGTTACGTTAGGTTGGGGCGTCATTTGGTTGTCACTTGGTATACCATTGGTATCCAACTGGTTGCCAGTTGGAGTGCCATTCAAAATATAGCGCTTATTCGCTGTTTCCGAAAGCATTGATCGCTCGGATTGGAAGGTTGTCGGTTTGTAGCGATCATTCCGAAGATTGTTGTTCACCTTCCAATCGCTTATCACGATAACACCGGAGCGGAAGGAAATGATATAACCAGCTTCCGCAAGCATCGCCAGATCCCCCTCACTGCACCCGGTAACGCGCATGATAGAGCGCGGATTCGACACAAAGCCGTCATCATCACCCCGCATTCCAAGATGAAAGTATAAAGCCTGCGCGGTCAGCGGCATTTCCAAAAAGGAATCTGTTTCGGTCACGTCAATAGAAAACATTCGTTTTACAGCCATTCACTTACCTCGCAACCCGGCGGATGGCCGGAGCGGTCTGGTTGCCGTCTACCGGGTCTCCCTGTTCAAAGTACCGGGCCAGACTGTCCAGATTCACCAGCCAGCGGTGCCCGGCGTTCACATAGCGGATTTTCCTCTGCTTGCACAGTCGCCTGATATAGGCCGGGGAAAGCCCGTAAATTTCGGCGGCTTTTGCCACCGTGCCCATGTTTGGGTATCGGATAGAATCACCCATTCTTCCACCTCCAAAGTTGCTTTTTGTGTCGTTTTGTTCGTCGTGGCTGCATAGTATCACGACTTGAAAAGAATTGCAATACCGCCAAATTTTAACCCGGAGTCAAGGCAATGCAGCATTGTTGAAGATGAATCTTTTGCGTCAAAATCCATCTGTTGTCATCTGGTGATATCCAGTGTCTTGCTTTGCAATGGATTACCTTGTTTTGCAACAGATTTACAGGGGAACACCCGCCTGATTTATGGATTTTTGCTGCTGATTTTACATATCAAAAAGCTGTGATGAAATGTACTGCTCTTTTTGGTGAATTTTTCTCACCATGTTCCAGGGTAAAGATGGATTGTGCGGCAGGGGCCTTACTTAGACGGTTCTTTCTCTTGCTCGGCGTTCTGCTGCATTTGCTCGGCTTTGCGCTTCCAGTAACGCTGATTATATTCGCGAACTCGGTCTCGATTGGCTGCTCTCCATGCGTTGGCGTACGCTCTGCGTGCTTTTTTTGCGTTTTCATCCATGAAAAATGCTCCTCTCTACGAAAAATCAAGTAAATTTACTTTTTCTTATTGAATGTCTTGTTTACTTGTGTTATGCTTAGTATAAGCGAAAGAGAAAATAAAATCAACATATTTTAAGAAATGTTATATTTATTTACGGTTGAGGTATAGCAATGGCAAAAACAAAGAAATCATTTGACTATGGAGATCCATTTCCAAGCCGTTTCCGTAATCTAATCGAGAAAAAAGGGGCAACACTGGATGCGCTTGCAGCGGAGTTCAACACAACTCGCCAGACTGTGAGCAACTGGCAAAATGGTGTTACGGTTCCGGATGCTGTCAGTATTTGTGACATTGCACGATACTTCGGGGTTACGACCGATTATCTGTTGGGACTGACCGATGTGAAGACCATCGAAACGAATGTGCGTGCAGTAGCGGAATATACAGGACTATCTGAAGATGCTGTGAAAGAACTTCATTTTCCCTATTACCAGGAAGATGCCTTTTTACACAATATGGGACATAATGTTTATATTATAGACGAGGACAGCCCCCGTATTGATGATAATGAAACATGGATGATATCGCAACTTATTGAAGATGGAGCACTTTATACTATTGCATCGTACTTGGGTGAAATATGGGATAGCACAGTTGAAAGAACTAAAAGTATTCTTCAGGAAAAAAGAAAAATCGAAAATGAAAGATTTAATGACGAATTTTATGAAGAGCTCTTCTATTATTATAATCAGTCAATGAGTTACGAAGAATTTTCAAAGGATTCTTTGGAATTGTCAAAATTCAAAAAAAGTATTGATGGGCTTTCATTAGACGAGCTGGCACATATTCGACTGATGTTTGATAATCCGGGCGAAATAACGGTTACGGAAATAGATCAATTCCGCATCCAAAAGATTATACAAGAATTTATTGCTCGACAGATAAAATTGGCCGAAGGCTTTGCGACAGAACAAGACGAAATAAATGGCAAAACTAACTGATTGCCCACAAAGGAGGGGGGACAGATGGCGAAAATCATAAAGCGCTCAAAGAAAGACGGCACTTGCTCCTACTGCATCCGGGTCTCCAACGGATACGACCGGGAAGGGCGGCAAGTGCTGGTAAACCGCACCTTCACTCCCCCGCCGGGGCTGACCGGGAAGAAGCTGGAAAAGGAATTGCAGCGGCAGGCAGATGCCTTTGAACAGGAAGTGCACAACGGCATTTCGTTGGATGCGTCCATGAAGGTGGATGACCTGATAGAGCGCTGGTTCACCGAGTACGCCGAAAAGAAGCTCAAACCCAAGACCGTGTACGACTATCGGCGACTTGTGCCGCGTATCTCTGCCGGGCTGGGGCAACTTAAGGTGTGCCAGATCAAGCCCTCGCACCTGATGGCCTTTTATTCCAACCTCGAAGAGCAGGGTGTGCGGGAAGATAGCACCTATACCGCTGTTCCTGCCTTGCTGGATCAGCTGCCAAAGGGCAAACGCGGCCAGATCGCGGCGGCAGCGGGCGTTTCAGAGCGGACAATGGCGACACTGTACAGAGGCGGGAATGTCAGCCGGTCAACCGCCGAAAAGGTAGCCAGCGCCGCCGGGCTGCCCCTTTCCAGGGCGTTTATAGAACATAGCAAGGCAGGGGGCAAGCTCAACGGAAACACAGTGCAGCACTATCACCGGATGCTGTCCAGCGTGTTCACCAAAGCCGTGCAGTGGGGGCTTGTGGCAGAGAATCCGTGCAAGCGTGCAGAAGCCCCAAAAGCGCAGGAAGTGGACGTGCAGGCATTGGAAGAAAAAGACGTTGTGCGCCTGATGGAAGCCCTGCAGGACGCGCCCACACAGTACAGCGTTATCACACAGCTTGCTTTGCTCACAGGTGCCCGCCGGGGCGAGATATGTGCCCTGCGGTGGTCTGATATCGACATGGACGTGGGAACGATTTCAATAGAACGCACCTTGCAGCACATCCCGGGCAAAGGCACGGTGTTCAATCCCCCCAAGACAAGGCGCTCCCGGCGGTGCGTGAAAGTCGGGGCGGACTGTGTGCAGCTCCTGCAGGAATACCGCCAGCACCAAAAGGCAGAACGGTTCAAAATCGGCTCTGAGTGGGTGCGCCGGGTGGAGATCGAGGGAAAGCGCGTAGAAAACGACCTGCTTTTTACCAAGTGGAACGGCGCACCAATGGATCCAGACGATGTAACAACATGGTTCGGGCGGTTTCTGGCAGCTCATAACCTCCCGGCGGTACACTTCCACAGCCTGCGTCACACCAACGCCAGCTTGCTGATTGCCGCCCATGTGCCGGTTACAACGGTTTCAGGCCGTCTGGGTCACGCAAAGACTAGCACCACCACGGACATTTACGCCGGGTTCATCCGTTCGGCAGATGCAGCGGCAGCAGACGCGCTGACCGGTGTGTTTGACCGTATCCGGGAAAAGAGCCACGCATAACACGTCCAAAGATGCAATACAGCCCACAGGAAGCAAGGGAAACCCGGCTAGGCCTGTGGGCTGCTTTCTTTCTGTCTGCGGTTCTGAGTTGCTATCATGTCCACTGTGAACACCGTAAGGCACAATTGCCGGAAAGTGCCTTATTTGTGCCTTATTGACCGAAAAAGCACTGATACGAAGGTGAATGAGCAAGCATAAAAAGCACGGTGATTCTATATAAAATAGAACATTCAAAAACGATCAAACTCGTAATAAGACTATTTTGTAATCAGTGGGTTGCAGGTTCAACTCCTGTCACCAGCTCCAAAAAGCCGCTCAGGAACGTTGATTTCTGGGCGGCTTTTGCTTTTGTGTTTTTGCTTTCGGCACAAAAATCCAAAAATTCCGCAAAAGATGTTGACAAACTACCATCCGGGTGGTAATATATACAGGCAATCCATGGACTGCAAAAACTGAATATGGGCGTGTTCCCGAGTGGCCAATGGGGACAGACTGTAAATCTGCTGCTTTCAGCTTCGGTGGTTCGAATCCACCCGCGCCCACCAAACAAGAAAAATCCGAACCTATTTCCGATTGGAGAAGGGTTCGGATTTTTCGTTTTCTTCGGATATAACAATGAAGGCTCCCGTGGACGGCACAAAACTCCGATACTTTGTCATAGACCGTAAGCCAATAACAAGATTTGGAGGATGCGATTATGAAGTACGATGCAAGAGCCTGCCATTTCAACATGGACACTGGATGTGTGGAGCTGCGGCTCCGGGATGGGAGAAAAATCTCCATCGACTGTACCGGGGTCGAGGATGCGCTGGATGTGACCATGGCCCAGCAGACTGAACTGGACTACCTCATCTACAACAACCCACTGGGCTATGCGGATTTGATTCTGAACGGTGACCCGAAGGAGTATCTGAAAAACGCAGCCGGAAGCCACGGACTGGAAGATTAAGGGCAAAAAAATAAGAGGTGTGCCCAAGCGGACACACCCCGGTAAGAAACATCTATGTAAAGCAGGGCGTTCCCTTCTCTGGGAGCGTCCTGCTGTTTTTATGCTGCAACAGGCAATGCTTGTAGAGATTCCTGCTCTTTCAGCCATTCCTCGTATTCACGCTGGCCTTCCTCGCTGTTGAAAAACTCAACCATGGAGGGATAAAAGCAACGTGCAAGGGTCTTGATTGCTTCATCCGGGTAGCCGGATTTGTTTAACTTCTTCTTTTTGTTCAAATGGTATCCTCCGAAAATCAAAGTTCCATATCTTGCCCATGCTTGCGGTTTTGCTGCGGCACATTCATGATGCGCTCCTGCTTGGGGGCAAGAATCTTTTCCAAAAAGCTGCGCACCAGTTCAGGCGCACGGTGGAGCGCGTCCAGATAGGGCTTCACT
>ENA-ORTF01000504-ORTF01000504.1-human-gut-metagenome-genome-assembly--contig:-NODE-504-length-51370-cov-7.418844_pt1 | contig 51370 bp, 46 predicted proteins | sample MGYA00241908_ERZ509180 | MGnify/ENA primary metagenome ERZ509180 (study PRJEB26280, sample SAMEA2338814) | human gut metagenome | biome: human gut; feature: human-associated habitat; material: faeces... | reverse complement strand
GGATAGGACCTATCCGAACTTATACGCTTGTGGACATTGAGTCAGACTTAGAAAGAATTGCTTTCTAAGCGTCGATGGTTGAAGCAAGAAGCTTGATAATTATTCAAATTACGAGCAGGTCACTTAGTTGTAAATTCGCCATGACAGTTTGCTCCGAGATTGCTGTTATCTTTGTACATGATTGTTTCTTTAAATTCTTTTTCAGAATAAATAAACGCACAATTCACAATGTCTTTATTGCGTGGATTTGGAAACATTTTTCTGAAATAATCACATGCAGATGATTTATCCTCTGCATTGATAATTATCCATCCATTTTGGTATGGAAATGTTGCGGAACTACCAAAGGTAAAATAGAATTTTTGCATAATGATTTCTCCTGATTTTCAAGGCTTTTTGCCGAATTTTTCTTGACATTAATTGTCGTATCCGTTATCATATATGTGAGATAATTGAAATGGGACATAATACATGGTGTTATTCGAATCCTTTTATTTCACTTGTCCTTTCGATATAATTTTGGGTGAAAAAAGTACTCTGCGAAGGCAGGGTATTTTTTTATTCGTAACAGGCAAGTGACCATGCATATCCTTGTTCTGGATATAGACCAAATCTGTTACATATTTTTGTAATGTCACGTTCAGCATGACATTTGCTGTATGGGAATGCGGTACAGTTATAATCATGGTACAGTGGTCCTTCAAATGTCATAGTAAGTGTTTTTGGGTTGTTATACTCAATCTGAGTTTCAACATCCCATTCTCCACAGTCATAATAAGGTCCACATTTTGTGTGTAGTTCAATGTCTCCTGGGTGCTTGTTACATGAGTATTTGTGACCATTTGTGTAAATGTTTACATCCTGGAAATAGTCTTTTTTCTGAAGATATTCAATGATTGCAATCATGAGTTTTTGATTGCGCGTCTTTTCTTTGTCAGTCAATGTTATCATGTTCGTCCTCCTTTATATGTATTGTGTCAATTTCGTTTCCATGACCAACCCAGCAAGCCTGAACCCATAAAACTTTTCTTTTTGATTTACCCGGTCCATACAGATAGGTATGCCAGTGCGCAGCACGTAAATGTCTGCGTGGTGAATTGTGTGGTGTGGCTTTGCTGATTTCTTTGATTTCATCAATAGTTGGTTCATGCCCAAGGATTTTCCTATATTCTTTTACATAACGGTAGCCAACTGTCCAAAGTCGAGTTGCAGATGGCTGTCGTTTGTTTCGATGAATTCGAAATGCAATCTGTTTGCCATTGTCTTTGATGTCTGGCTTGTCACTGGAAATGTAAGACAGCAATGAGAAAATGACTTTGTATAAAGTCTGTTCGTTGCTGTAACCACCTTCGATATTAGGCATTAGTTCTGATATGGTGAGCTGGCTGCTGTAATCGAGGCAAGCGTGAAGTAATACAACTTGGTCATTGTTGATTTTTACAAGTGCTATGATTGCCAGTTGACTGGTGTCTTTCAAATCATGGATATAAACTCCGACAATTTCTTTGTTATCAACAAGGAGATGGCTTGACTGTATGTCGAAATACATGTCGTTGTATGGCAGATGAAGGTCAGCCATTGTAAAGTCAAAGGATGTTTGGCTTGCAAGTTCATGAACTAAGATAGGATGAAATTTGAAAGCTTGTCTCGTTTTTAGATATCCTACAAACGTATTGCAACCAATGAGATATTCGTTCATCATTGGTGATTGAATATCCAGGTCGGGTTTGATTTTCATGATATGGTCAGGAATGTCTTTGAAGTCAATAGATGCTGGCATTCTAAGGTCATCAAGACAGTCCTGTGCAATTTTTGCAGCAATGTATTCTTGCTGGTTGTGTTTCATATTGACACCTCTTTCGCTATAAATAGTCGTTTAATAGTTCGTGCAGTTCTGTTTTAGTATCACCGAAAGTAACATCAACTCGTCCAGCAATAGTATTATTTACATATTCGTTAAGCAAATAAAATGAGCAGTCTCCTTTATGATGAAATATAATGTATTTGTTTCCATGAGAGTGTAATTCGCACATGTCGGTTGTATTGTTATAAGGTTTCCATGATAATTGATATTGCATGTAGTCTTCCTTTCTTATGTTTAGATATACAAAAAACGAGTGATATTCTTGTTCAGAGTATCACCCGTTTTGTAGTATTTGTAGATGTTATTATTTGTTTGGTCTTTCATATGTGACAAATTCAATGAATCCATCATTTTTGGTTTCAATAAGCTGCGTTTTGGTCATTTCCCAATCGAGTTTTTTATCAAGATTCGGAAAGTGTCTGTCACAGTCTTTTGTTTGATGAATTTTAGTCACATATACGATGTCACAGTATGGTAGCATTTTTTCATAGAGACTTTGTCCACCAAGGATGAAAGCATCTTTTGGAATGTCGTCAATGTCATGAATGACATGAACATTGTCAATAGACAGGTGCCAGTTGCGTGTGATAACGTAGTTTTCACGGTTTGGAAGAGGTCTTCCAATGCTGTCATATGTTTTATGTCCCATGACGACGGCATGACCGGATGTCATGTCTTTAAAGAATTTCATATCTTCAGGGATGTGGAAAAGAAGCTGATTATCTTTTCCAATTCCCCAGTTGTCATCAACGGCTACAATCATTTTTATCATATTGATGATATCCTTTCTGTTAGATTGCTACAGGAATGTTCTTGACCTGTGGATGTTTCTGATAATTTTCGATAATCAGGTCATCCTTTGTAAAGTCATAGAAATTCTTGATGTCTGGATTCAATCTTACAGTTGGTGCAGGGAATGGTTCTCTGTTGATTAATTCTTTGATGACGTCTACATGTCTGTCATAGATATGTGCATCTGCAATCATATGTACGAACATTCCTGGAATCATGCCACAGACTTGAGCAATCATCATGGTAAGAATTGCATACTGTGCAACATTCCAGTTGTTTGCTGTGAGAACATCGTTTGAACGTTGGTTCAAAATGCTGTTGAGAACAAGTTTTCCAGATTCTTTGTCTTCTGTGACGTTGAATGTCATACTGTAGGCACATGGATACAGTGCCATTTCGTAGAGGTCGGCAAACGTGTAGATATTTGTCATGATGCGGCGGCTGAATGGTGTATTTTTTAAGTCATAAAGGACACGGTTTACCTGGTCCATACACCAGTATCCTGTTTTGCTATCTTTGACAGCATAGATTCTATATGGTGTTACGCTGTCATCAGCAAACATTTTTGGAACACTGTTGATAAATTTTCCATCAGGGAATGCAATTTGCATTTTTTCAACAGTGATATCTTTGTACATATGTTTTACACCAAGCTGATATCCATAGGCTTTGCCGATAGAACCATCTTTGTCTGCCCAGCTGTCCCAGATGTGGCTGCTGAGGTCATGAATATTGTTGGATTTCTTCTGCCAAATCCAAAGAATTTCGTCCATAGCACTTTTGAGTGCAGTTGGTCGAAGTGTGAGTGCTGGAAATTCTTTACGTAAATCGTATTTATTACATACACCGAATTGTTTGATAGTATATGCTGTTGTACCGTCTTCCCAGTGAGGTCTTACTTTTTCACCTTGTGTGTCGGTACCGTTTTCAAGAATGTCTTTGCACATGTTGATAAATACGTTGTCTGCATAACTCATATTATGTATCCTCCCTTATTGATTTGATAACCACTGGTGTGGTAATGTTCTTTTTGTTTTTTAATTTATATGGATTTTTATCCGTAGATTTGAGTTGTTGTTTTGGTTTGTATGAAGGTATCAGGTCGCTAAGCATGTCATCAATGGATTTTCGAGTATGACATACTCTGACATCAGCTCCGTGAGCTTTCATGTCAGCAATACGTTTTTTTTGTATGACCTGAAGGTCTCCGGTTGCACTTTTTGTTTCTACATAAATGGTTTTACCATCATAGATGACAATGTCATCAGGTACTCCTCGATATCCGGGAGATACAAATTTGTAGCATAGTGCATTGTGAGCCTGACATTGGTCACGAAGATATCCTTCTACTATACCTTCCGGTTTTCCCATAGTTAATACCTCTTTTCATAATAATAACAACAGGTGTAGATTATCTTACACCTGTTGTTATCTTGATTACATTTCGACATTTGCGGCACTTGCGGCTTTGTCTGACTGGTATACGGCATAGAATTCCATATCCGAATCTAATGACATATCATTTGTTAACGGAGTACCTGTACCGTCCGGTTCAGTGTTCCATTCTACGAAATTGTTAGCATGGATTGGTGCTGGATATTTTGACAAATCGGTTGTTTCTGTGTTCATTACAGTTTCTGTTGCAATACATTCTCCCAAATTGAAGAATTTGATGTAGTGTCGATTTGGCAATTTGTTTCTCCAGTTCTTTTCAAAACCGTCACGAAGCAATGTTAGATATTTGTCGTAATCGATATTGTTCATCAAGAACCAGTATTCATCTTTTGAAATGCGGGATAAATCTTTGTTCAGGATAAACACATCCCAGTTGTCTTCGATACCAGTTACTTTGGTTGTAACAATATCTTTTCCGCTTGGTGCACTGACGCCGTTTTCTTCCAAAACTTTCATTGGAATTGGGTCAATGATGATTTCACGCTGACCGTCTTTCAGACGTTTTGTTTTCATCTTGTCGTTTACAACTCTTGCAAATGCTGCAGAAAGATGGATTGTATTTTCTGTACCGTCTTTCATGTAGAAGACACGGTTGTAATGTGGCAGGATGATTGGGTCATATGGACTGTCATCTTTCAGACCGTAAATATATCTTACAGAACCTGGCGATGATGCAAGTACATTCTGGAACTGTCTCATCCATGTGATAGGGTCAAACTTGTGGATAGAGGATTTCAAGATACTCATTCCAATACTTTCGTTGAATGGTTTGTCTAATGACAAACCTTTGTATCCCTGTGAGCAGATTGTAAGGTATTCTGCAAGTGACCAGTCAATGATGGCAGGATGTGCCAATGATTTATCTGGTCTTGGTCCCATACGGCAAGCAAGTGTACCACCGGATGCTCCGATGATTTTATCACCTTCAAGTTCGATACGGTTATTGGTATCTTTTGAAATAAGATACATTGGTTCTGGTTCGATTTCTACACCGATATTTGCAGATTCTTGTGCAAGAATCTTATCATTGATAGTAGATTCCATTACAGAATACAGACCATCTGTATTTGTAGAAATGATTTTAGCACCGTAGTATGACTGAGCCTGACCAATACGCCATGAGAATAACTGACCAATGATACGCATTGAGATAATGGTATTGTTCATACGGATGTTATTGTCGAATGTTGCGTCTCCGGCACCGGATGCTGAGTTCAGAATCAACTTCGTACCTTCACGAAGGACAGAATATAATTCACGTTCTTCTGATGGACGATTCTTGTCTTTCATGTAGTGACCATAATCCTGTTTCTGCTGGAAGATTTCGGCATAACGGTCATATCCAAGTCCTGGATTGAAGAATGCCATCATCATACGAAGCAGATTTGGATAATACGAAGTAAAGTCTTCGTGATTTGCAGGTGCAGCAGATGTGAATACATATTTTGGATTCAGTTTGTAGGAACCGTCATCTGCTTTTTTGAATAATACAGGAACATCATTGTCGATGGTCTTGTAAACAGGATTGCTACCTGCTTTTAAGAATGTTGATGTTGGCAATACACGTCCATCATTCATGATGACACCAACTGGTCTGTTGATGATTGCTTCTAATTCAGCAGGTGTATAAAGTGACATTAATGTTTTCATGTCGTTCTTTATTTTACCTTTGACATTTTCAGTGTTCTGAAGTTTGATGCGTTCGTCTTCAGTCATTTCTAAAATGGCTTTAGCAGCTTTGCTGAAAATGGTCATTTTCCATTCGATGCCATCTTTAGCGATGATGGTTTTCAGTTTTGTACCACATTGCTTCAAATCCATCGGGTCTGGATATTTTATCTGAACTTCATCAAAGTCTTTCTTTAAATCCTGCCATGTTCTTAAATCTGAGTAGAAGAGTTCGTAGTTGTATTCGGCACCGTGAACACCGCCTGTTGAGAATGTTGCAAAGCAGGATGTCGGGTTACCGTCTTTATCAAAGTACGGAATACAGTTCTTTGTTTTTGCAATATCGCTCAATTTAGAAATCGGTATTGCGTTTGTGCCAAAGTCTTCTTGGTAGTTCTTTGATTCATTGAAGTTTTTACCTTCGATGGCTTTGTAATAGTTGTAGATTTCATCGAATTGAGCACGAAGTTCCGGTTGTGGATATAATCCATAGAAGAATTTTTTAGCTTCGTCCAATACGTTTACAACAGGAATGCCGAGTTCTGCAGCCTTATCAGGATGAGGATAATTGAAACTTACAGCTGGAATGTCTTTTAAGTGGTTGTATGGACACAAAGCTTTCTGTGCAAACTGTGATGATGTTGAGTCGATATATAATCGGTCCTTACGCACACGATTTGGACGGATGTCTGGTTTGTAGTTGTCTTTACCTTTACCTGGAAGTTTTTCATAAATTAATTCGGGATATGTTTTCAACAGCTGTTTCTTCAATGTGAACTGTGCCTGATACAGTTTTAAGTTGAAGAGTTCATTCAAGTTGACAACGTCGGAAATATTGTAAGCAATAAGCTCTAATAATTCCTCTTCGTTATGAATGACACTTTTGTTGTTTCCTAATTTGTCAGATTCAAGAATCTGGAATCCCATCATGCCGAGCAAACGTTTCAACCCAACCTTTTTCTGTTTTTCATTTAAGTTGGATACATCAATCTGACGACCAGTCATAATCATATTCTTGCGGATTTTCCAACGGGTACTGTCGTAACGGTCAGGACCGCTTGCAAGATATGACGGCATTGTATCTTTGTAGTTTTCAAAGAGTTCGTTGTTGATGTCACGCAGGAGTCTTGCTGTTGTCGGTTGGAATTCGATAACAGGTGGATTTGCTGCTTTAGTGTGTCCATCTTCAAGAATACGATAACCCATTTCTTTTATTACAAATGTTTCATAGAAGAAACAGGCAAGCATGGTTGTATCATAGTTTGTACTGTTATATCCAGCAAGATATGGATACTTGTCTGGATTTGCAATGTAGTCAGGGTCTGTATCACATACAGGTCTGAATTCATCAGGATAGCTACTTGTTGACTCTGGGTCGTTAACAAGATATGCATCGGATAATCCGAATGTCATAGCAAGATGTCGACATCCTTTTTCGGTTTCTAAGTCATACAACTTCATTGTACCATTAAAGTTGTGGTTTCTCATATAGATTCTATCGAGCAGTCTCTGCTGGAAACCGGGAGCTGATGCTAATGATTTATCGTCACAGAGCATGAAGATTTCAACTTCGTTTTCCTGAACTTTATAATTAGCCAATGTGAATACATTGTCTAACGACTCGATATCATAAAAGTTCATGTTCATGGTGGCTGTTACCGTCCTTTCTTGTTTATAGGTTATTTATTACAATGTGAGAATGAATTTTTCAATGTCTTCAGGTGTCCAGTCTGGATAGATTTTATATCCTGAAAATGATTCCTCACTGTTAAGACCATTCAGGTATTTAACACCACACCCACCCGCATTTTCCCATGGGATGAGGTCGTTGTTAAAGTCACTTACCAGAATGTCTTTTTTACACAAAGGTCTACCTAATAATCTTTGAGCAAATTTATATTTAGGTATGTGAATTGCTGAAAATTGTGTGTTCATATCAATAAACGGTACGTACTTATGAGTCCATTCAATTTTATCTGAGATATGTTCAGATGCCAATGTTTCTGGGTTTGTCAGTACATTGGTAAGTACATGAAACGGGAGTTTCTTGTTCAGCAAGCCATATGCTGTAATAATTTTAGTATCTGGTTTTAATGTCTTGAAATAATGAACACCAGGCGTCATAAACAGAGTGTCATTACCAATGACAGTTTTGTATGCATGGGGTTCATAGATGGCTATAACACCATCTTCGTCAGACCATAATATTTTTTGTGTATCTGTCATTGACAATAGCTCCTTTTCTTAATCGTCTTCAATATTTTCTCCAACTGCTGTAGCAGCTGATGCAATTGTGAATCTAATGATACCTCTATAAGATGCTGACAAGTTTTGTGGTGTGCACATTTTTGTCTTGTCAGGACTGCTTGCATATCGTGTGTTCATCCATGATTTTAAATCATATTCCTGGATAAGTGGTTCTGGCTTGTCCATACGATTTGATGTCTTAATTTTAGCATCTTTGCTTTTGCAGTACCAGGTGTCATTATTCTTCAAAGCAATCAAAAGGTCTTTGATAAATGTATTACGAGACTGTGGACTACCAGATGGAATGTATTTGTCGAACCACGCTCTGTATAAGTCATACAGGAATGTAAATGGTACCAAGTCCCATTGTAACTGCGGTAATACTTCGTCTACAAACTGAAGGATTGGGTCGTTGAACTCACGATATTCAGCAAGCGCATCTTTACAAGCCTGCGGTGTTGATAATTCTTCATAGTTCATATGCAATACACGATGAAGAACGTATTCCAATACCTCTTTGCGATGCAAATAATCATGTTTAATGTAACGTCGTTCAGAACCTGTAAAGCATTTTGTAAATGGAATGAACAGCTGTCTTCGAAAGAATGAATCAGATTTATCTTTGATACGAGGCATTTCATTCAGACATTGTACCATAAATCCGTAAAAACGGTATGGAATAGGTGTTTTAAATTTACGGTTTATCTGAACGACATCATTCGTAATGATTGCTTTTAAGTTTGCAGCCTTGTCAATGTATGTACCAACATCATTTTCATCGACAATGATTGCTGTTGCACGAGTCAGTGGCTCTAACATGAAATCTTTACCAAGGTCAGAGAGAGGAATAGAAGCGTAGCTTCCATCACCACATAGTTGGCGCATTAGCTCACAAAGTGTACCTTTACCATTGTTACCGGACTCTGAGTAAAACCATGCCGATTTGTTCCATGGTACGTTTGGTCTTACAATGGCTCCGAGTACTTCCCAAAGTGTATTGACGATTTCAGGGTCGTCAGAAAGTGAGTTCATCCAGCTTTCTACATCCCAGTCGGTATTATCGTCATCATTGTGAATTGTGATGTTTGATACATTTGGATTGTAGTCAATACGAGATTTGGACATAAAGACCAAATCTGGGCTGAATGGCATCAATTGTTTCGTTTCATAATTAAAGATTCCATTGTTGACTGCAATTAGGTTGCGGTCGTGGCATCTGGTACGTCTTGGTACGATGTCTCGAAGAGCAATCATAAATTCTTTGATTTCGTTTGTCTTTATTTTATAGTTATAGCTGCGAGCTAAACTTCGAAATACCTCATCAGAAGTGACATAGATTCCTTCATCAGTTCCGTCAGTCTGATAGATAGCAAGCAGGTCATAAGATGAGTCTGCACTTGTATCAGATGTAGGTATTCGGCATACTGGGTATAGATAGGCAACGATTTCTGCAATTTGCTGAAATTCCAATACGGTTGGTATTTGCCATTTCTGACCTTTTTGACGAATACTGTTTTCCAAGTCAAAAGCATTTTTGACGTTAGCTAATAATTCCGCTTCCACGGTAGCTGGACTTGGCGGATTTGAAGGGTCAAGCGATGCGAGATAATCTTGGGTTGTTGAACGCAGCACATCATTAATTGTGTGCTCCATAATTCGTTTGTTCCTTTCGATAAAAAATTTCCGCTCTGCATGAAATGAAGTTTTGGGTGATACCTTGCCAATTGGGTGTTTTGACAACGTAATTGTCTTCATTTATGAGAGTTTTCATAATGATATCATACAGCATCGCTGATGAAAAATCAATGATTTTTTGTCTCCATATAGTGTACCTATAAATATAAGTAAGTATATAACAACGTATCACTCGCACGGTTGTATGTGTGCGAATGTGTTTATAATATGTAAATTAGTTATTGGATGTTATACCAATGAATTGAGATTTTCAAGTGGTATAGTTGTTAGTATTAAAATAGATATAGTGTAAAAGTTTTATGATGTATAATTTGTAATGGTGTTTATTGATAATTTAGAATATTACAGATGTCTATATTGTGGTGTATGTGTGAGATATGATATAATAAGAGTGTTACAGATTATATTTTTAGTAAAGGAGATTTTAGACATGGAAAATCAGAATATTGTTGATTTGACAAAAGATATGGATATGGATGTTGTTCTTGATACATTGAATACAATGTGCAATGATGTAGATGGAATCTGTAAGTCAGATGAATTGAGAAAATTCGTATATGGAATTCCGGTTGGATGTTTTGTGCAAAATCCAACAGTTGTGTTTGTGAATAAAGCGAAAGATGGACGTTATGATACATTGAGTGATAAAGAGTATTGTGAACGTCTGGAGGTTCTTGAAGCTGCTGTAGATTCGTTAGGGGAAAAACGTAATCGTGAGTTTGTTCGAATGGATATGAGAGAAACATATGCAAAAGTTCTTGAAGCTGCTGCACAGTTGCAGGATGGATTAAAACAGATTTACGATATTGCTATGTTTTCGAAATTAATGAGCGATGGTGATGTTCTTGCAGATGGTCCTGCTGATGATTTCGAATATGAAGATGAGTTGCCAGTAGAATTTGAAGCATGCAATACAGCAAAATAGTATTCAATATAAAAAGACCACCAACAAAGGTGGTCTTTTTTGCGTCATACAGAGCATGTAATGTTTGACTGTGGTGGAAATGTAATTGGACCTAATCCTTGGCACAATACTGTGAACTATTTTTGTGTCCCGGACCAATTTAGATTGGACATAGTGTTTGTTCACAAGATTTGTGCCAAATTTTCGTAGACAGATGTATTTATCGTAGAAATATATTTTACAGTAAATTTGCGGATTCATATACGTGGCAATCATGTTGATAAATGTAGATGAAATGTCTGGAATTTGTGGTACCGCTTTTTGAGAAAAAGTGGTACCGTGTTTTGTGGAAATGACGTATATAAAATTGCTGAATCTGTTACTGGTCAATAGGTTTAAGCTCATGGTACCGCTTTTTAGAAGTGGTACCACTTTTTTTGAAAAAGTGGTACCGTAAAAATGGTACTTTCTACAAAAGTTGATTAAAGTTGAGCAAACATGATAAAAGTTAATAATTTGATGGGAAAAGTATGTGCCATAAATTGGACCAAATATGGTGCAAATTATGGGAAAGATTTACTTGACATCAAAGTGATACTAAGTATAAATTGCATTTTATGGTCAAATTTTGGGCAAAATATGGTCCATAAATTGGTCCTAAAATGGGCAAGATTTGACCATATTTTAATGTATCAAAATGATACTAAGTATGAACATCTTTGCATAAAAATCAACACTAAAATACGAAAAAACAGGTCAAAAACAGAAAAATGGTACCACTTTTTTGAAAAAGTGGTACCGTACCGAAAAAGTGGTACTTCGTTGCTACATAAGGGTTTTAAGGCGATTGACGGTAAAATTTTAATTTTAATGGTACCACTTTTAGAAAAAAAGTGGTACCGTAAATCCGTTGATACACAAGGGATTGAGCATAAAAGTACCGTAGTACCACTTTTTTAATAACCTTAATATAAGGAGAAAATATATAATTAATAATATATACATGAAATTATTATTTACGCATTTTTTCTTTGTATAATGCTGGTACCACTTTTTTCTGTATATAAAGGGTTTAAAAAAAAGTGGTACTCTGGTACTTGTACATATTTAACAACATTTATGTAGTGGAAATAAGATGTATATTTTTCTGTTTGTAAGATGTGATGGGTTGTTAGGTTTTTGTATATAGAAGTGATACATGAATTATAAATGTGTGTTTTAATGCTCTGTATGAGCTTGTGGTTGATGTTTTATTGTAATTTCGTAAGGTTCTTCGTTTTTCATCATAAATTTTCGTAGGATGTTAAATTTTGATGTTTTAGAGTGTATTTTTAAACATGTAGGTAAACAAAAAAATAAAGTCTCGGTCGATGTATGACCAAGACTGTTTTTGTTTAGGATAAGAAATCCCGCCTGGGTATAAACGGGATTCCATGTTTTCGTTAACGATTTACATAAGATTTGGCGGAAATACCTTCCGACGTGAAGTTCATTTCAATTCCGAATACAATTCTTATGGAATGTCATGACACTCTTAAATAGAATAGCTTTTACTATTCTTATCGGGTGCATATTTTCACCCTTTCTCTCGCTTAAGAATTTGCGTTTTTGAGCAAATTCGATTATTTTTAGAATGTGTATAATATATGTTTTATTTCTCTATTAAGTTGTGATTTATGTTGATAAATGAGGCGATTTGTGATAAAATGTATATATAGTATTGATATCACCCAATTAGGAGGTTTTTAATAAAAATGAATTATTTATTAGAACGAACTTTTGAAAATAGAGGATACGAACCTGATTTCTATCAAAAGATATCAGAGATGCCTCATGGATTTCCAAAAGATACGGATAGATTTTGTAATGTGTTAGCTTATCATTATAATAATCGAAATCGTATTGTATTGTTGACCGATTTCGATAACGACGGACTTATGTGCGGCGTTTTAGGTTTAGCTGGTTTCTCAGAAATGGGATTTGTAGTATCCCTGTTTCGACCAAATGTCAGTGACGGTTATGGTTTCGATAAAGAGACCATCAATAAGATTGTAGAGCAATATCCAGATGTCAAATGCATTTTGACAGCAGATACAGGTATTACCTGTTATGAAGGTGTTGCTTATGCTCGTGCATTAGGTATTGATGTACTTGTCACAGACCATCACGTTCCGCAGGGTGACATAAAAGCAAATGTATGGGTTGACCCTACGCGAGCTGACGAAACGGATGGGTATGCTGGAAGCTGTGGAGCTGTTGTTTTGCATCAGATAGAAAGATTTTTTGCAAAGTATTATTTACGAAATGAATTTCTGGTGCAGCAAATAGAACGCCTTCAGGTGTTTGCTGGATGCGGTACTGTTTCTGATAGCATGCCGATGTATTATGAGAACAGAGAATATGTTCGCAGTACGATTGCCATTATGAAGCTTATTTATTCAAACGGAAATCGTCAGATGGTTGATTCTATTCCTGGTTGTCCGATTTATCGTAGAGCAATGCTCGGTATTTATGTATTGTTAGATGCTTATAAACAGAATGGAAATGCCGTGATGCAGGATATGGATTCATTTAATGAAGACTTTATTGGTTATTATCTTGCTCCTGCAATGAACTCTATTAAGCGTATGGATGCAGATGTTATGCTTGCTTACGGTATTTTCTTTGGTGCTGACCCTGTTGCTTCTGCAAATGCTCTTTTAGAGCTGAATGAGCAGCGTAAGCAGTTGGTCAGTGAAAAGTTTGCTGATTTGATGGATGGAAAGTTTATACAGCCATGGGCACCTTATATTTACATTACAGATGCATCTTCAGGTATTCGAGGTCTTCTTGCTCAGAAAGTAATGGAACTTACAGGAGAACCTGTTATGGTGATGGGTTCAGATGGAGATGCATATTCTGGAAGTGGACGTTGTCCAGCATGGTATCCATTCCAGACGTATGCTATGAGTGATAAGTGGTATTCTGCAGGTCATCAGGTTGCATTTGGTATTGGATGTGATGATGAGGAAGGAATGGATGCTTTATATGAGCATCTGAAAAAAGATGTTCCTTTAAAGAAACCTTCTCGTGAAGAATTGAATGTGAAACCAGATTTTGTAATCAGTTCATTCAATGATGGGGATGCAAATCTGGATGCAGAATTGTTAACAGATTATGTGCAGAATCTTGAATGGATTCGTCCATTTGGACCTGGTTTCGAAGAGCCAGTTGCATTGGTAAAAGTTAATTCGAAGATGTGCGAATATTCTTTGATTGGAAAAGAGAAGAATCATGTAAAAATCAAACTTGGTAATGGTATTTCAGCTCTTTGCTGGTTTCAGGGGGACATTGTAAGAGAACATTGTCATTTAGTAAAACCAGATGCAAATGATGAGAATCATATGTATTCTTATTATGTTGCTGATACATTACCTTTTGAACTTGAGTTAAAAGGTAAGTTTGAATTTAATACGTATAATGGTCGTACATCATTACAGTTTGTTGGTCATATGTCAAATGTGGAGGATTAGGATGAGTAAAATAAATGATAATACACGTGAGTGGATATATGATAATTGTGTAGATGAAGGTTTCTTATCAGATTGGTATCAGTCATCTGTGAATGAAGATGATGACTCGTCTTGGAGTGATGCTCATATTGCTGAAGTTACAGGTGATTTTTACTTGATACTGAAAGAAGCTGTAGATGGTAAAAATGGAGGTAAATAATCTATGAAACAAGGGTTGCAGAGATTTGTTTCGGAGTTGTTTTCAAAACGACATCTGAATCCGAAAAAATCGAAAAAAAGATATGTATTTTACATATGTGTGCCAATGTTAGCATTGCTGTTTTATTTTGTATTGTCTGTTGTTATGACTGCTGTTACGAAGAATTCGATGGTCGGTCAGGCTGTAGCGAATGGTATTGTGATTCTGGCTGGATTATTTTGTACACGAATTTCATTGGAGCTTTCAAAACGTGAAAACAAGTATGAAAGTTTCAAGCCTGCAGCGTGGTCTGTATTTTTATTGATTTGTATGACCATATTGTTGTGGTTCTTTACACAGGTAATGGCTGCTTGTGTAGAGGCAAGTATTCAGAACACAGGTATTGATTCATATAATAATGTTGCATCTCAGAATATGAATTTGTATTTGATTACAGCCGTATGCATTTCACCATTTGCTGAAGAATTTGTTTTCAGAGGATTTATGTATAATGTTTGGAAGAAAACATTGAATCCGATAGCAGCTGGCGTATTGAGTGCATGTTTGTTTGCATTGATACATGGTACATTGGTTCATTTACCTGTGGCATTTTTAATGGGATTTTTTAATGCTATGATTTACGAAGTTACAAAACAGATTCGATATCCAATGATGTGTCATTTTTTGTATAATTTTTATTCTGTATCTGCAATCATTCCATTGACGGGTGGTATTGCTGGAAAAGTGATGATAAGTCCTGCATTTAATGTTGTGGCATTCATCGTGGTATCTGGATTGATTGTTGTTGGATATCTGAAACGTGAGCAGATTCGTAAGTTTGTTACCGGAAAACATATGATAGACTATCTGAATCGAAAATGGGACGATGATGGCGAATGGTATGACGGTAAGAAAATTGATAAGTAGAAAGTGAGGCTGGGTGCGTTATGCGAGAAAAAGTAAAGAATGAGCTTGGGCTTGTTGGAGTGATTCTTGGATTTGGTCTTGTTGGCATTCTTTTTATTATTTTGAAGCCAAGTTTCTGGTTTGTATCAAGCCTTGACACTTTTGTGTTTGGTGTATTGATGCTGATAACAGGTGTTATGTATGTGCCTGGGTTGCTATACAAAATGTTTTGTGAGAAGTAAGTAAATGATACCTCAAGTACCGTAACGGTACTTGAGGTATTTTTATGGATATAGATGTGTGAAAATGAAATGAGGATATGTTATATTGATATAGAAAAGAGGTGTTTTATTATATGTCAAGTATTAAAGATTTGGCGAAATTGTTGTTAGATGGTGGTGATGTTGACAATACTGATGATAGTCGTGCATTTGTTGATGTGGTCGATGATAAAATCACATGTGATAATTTTGGTGTGGAGAAAGATGGTGTAATTGATAAAGCTGAATTTCAGTATACAAAAGATATTGCGTTTGCCGAGATTAACAGTTTACAAACTTTTTATGTAGATGAGCTGATTTCTATGATTGGGGACCCGAAATATAAGATTATGAAATCTATCAATTTTACATCAGCCACTGGTACAGGAAAGACTCGTATGATGTGTAAGTTGATAAACAAGTTGCCTGATTATTATTTTATCATCACAACATTGTCAAAAGGTCAGTTGCATAAACAAGTTCGACATGAATTGGAGAAAAATTGCAAGTATGACAATTTTTATGTTTATGGTAGTGCTGATTATAAAATGAACAGTAAGATTCAGGCAAAGGATATTATCAGTAAGATACCAAAAGGAGTGCCATGTATCTGGTTGCGTGATGAAGGTCACATTAAGACGAATAGATTTGAAGAATTGCTTTCTGATGTTTGTTATAAAATCGTGAATTTTTCGGCAACTAATATGTATGCTGACATTCAATGTAATTTTGTATCAACAATGATGCTCCGTACTGTAAAGCAGTCGACTGGCAAACCGGAAGATGCTATTAAAAAATTGTTAGAGGTGAAAGAAACTCATAAAAGTGTACAGGGCTATAATCCATGTGCTATTTTTCGTTGTGTCAGTGGTGATGATGAATTGTATACTCATATTATTTCTTTGTGTGATACATATGGTTTGAAATATATAGATATTACAGAAGATTCTTTTGTGATGGCTGAGCTGTGTAAAGATGATAATGAGTATGATGTAATCATCAATAAGTTTAAGATTGTAGAAGGTATTGATATTCGAAGAGCACATGTATTGTTTATGGATAATCAACCTGGAAATGTTTCAACGACAATACAGTTGATTGGTAGATGTCGAAGAAATGCATTGTTGTATCGAGATGATATTGATATTCTGGCACCAGAGAATGGTGATTTATTGAAAGCCACACGAGAGTGTTATGTTTACTATAATGTTGCCAATATGAAGATTGATTCGGATGAATATGGAGAGTTGTGTTATGCTTTTTGCAATTATATTTCTTGCGAAGCATTGAAATGTCATTCAAGAATTTATGTTGAAAATGGACAGTTATCAAATGGATTGCATGTTCTTGAGTTAGAGAATTGCACTGGATATTTTGATATTGTTCAAGATGAAAATACAAGATTTAATGTAGTTGCACCGATGACTGATTTTTATGATACTGTGAATGAAGAACGAAATGACTGTATTTATACAGTGAATGATAGGGAGAGTGCTATTGTTGGTGTTGATTTAATGAGACAGTCAAAATATAGAAATGGCATTCGGTGGGTTGAGTCAACAACTGTTACGGCTAAGATTTCCAGCTATAACAAATTTAGTCAGTTCCTTCAGGATAGATATAAGGTTGAGTTGGAATCTGTAAAGGGTCAGTATTTCACGGGTCAAAACAATTTTAAATTTGGCAAGAAATGCAATTCTATGGTTGGATGTTGTGTTGAATATTATTCAAAGTATTTGTTATATGGAGAATCCTATTTGGATGGATATTGGGAAGATGATTCTGTTTGGAAAGGCTTGAAGACAGAATATATGGGTTCTTTTACAGAATATTTTGCTTATAGAAAGAAACTTAGAGTAATCCGAGCATGTATGAAACGATATCGTGAAGAGCTTGGAGATTGTTTTGGACAAGGTGCTAAAATGTATGCAAAAGGATTTCAGATTAAGTCATTGGTTCAGAAGCAGTTCAAAGATTTTGTGGATTTGATTGTTGAGCTTGGCGAACGGACTGCTGAGTTTGTTAGACAGACGTTGTATGTGGATTGTGTTCCTGTGAATGATGTTAATCCTGATTTATCTATTCGACACATCAGTGGGTTGGCTGATTATATTACACATGATACGATTTTGGATGTAAAGGTGTTAAATCATATTAATGAGCAGTGTGTCTTGCAAGTTTTAGGTTATCATTATTTATCCACAAAGAGGTCGGATTTGGATATTAAAAGAGTGATTGTTTACGATGCAACAAGTAATCGAGCTGTTACAATTCATATTGATAGATGAATTTATAATGTGTCTTGTAATGCGTTATATGATTGTGTGGTAGACATTTATTGCGTTAATTGTATAAGTTTATGGATTTTGTAAAATAGGCTTGTAGCACATTGAATTTTGATGTTTTAAAGTATGTTTTTATAAAAAAAGTTGGGTGTACCCGATTGTGAAAATCGAGTACACCCTTTTTTTCTATGATACACATTGAAAAAGTTTTGATTCGTTATTTCACTCGCACTATTTGTTAGTTTGTAGTCGAGTGTAGTTTTGTTGGTTTTATTTATGAAAAACGGAGCAGTGTGAGCTGCTCCATTTTATGTTTTATTAGTTATGTTTAATATGGGTCATAAACACGACTGATAAGTTTTGATGTTATTTGATTAGCACTGTTACCACAATAGATGATTAAGTTTCTATCTGTGTGGGCGTGGTCTTCTTGTTTTGCAAAGATTTTTTCGGTAATTGCAAACTCCATTCCACCATGTGGTGATGTATCACCCATCATTGACATAATGAATTTGTGGTTTGTCCAGTCATCATTCGTGTCAAAGATTTCTCCGCAAGAACATTTGATTTTTGTGCCAGTTGTTTTGATTGTATAATTGTCAGGTGAATAGCTTGTATTTATCGCAACATATGAATCATCATAGCTTGTACCGTTTTGGTGTTTGCAATAACTATATGTTGGGTCGTTGTGCAATCCCCATCCAATATAGAAATTGTATACATCTTTATATGTGTTCAATGTTGTTCCGTATCTCATTCTGACATAGTCATAATAATAATCCGGGTCAAAATCACTAGCTGGTCTGAATCCTTTAAACATCATGTTTTTGTAAAAGAAATCGATAACTTCTGAGTCGCTGTTTGCAGAATCAATGTTATATTTGAGCAAATAATCTTTGTACATTTTACGGACATATTTTGCACTGATAATATCTTTGTAGTCAGATTCATTGATTTGTCTTGAATAACTTGCTGTCAATGTTACGGATTTGTTAATTGGTGTCTTTTCTGTATAATGTTCTGTTCCATTCCACCAACCTGTTGAAATCCAACCATTTTTAAATGCTGCTGGAAGTGAATGAATGGTATTACCAGCACGTTTTGTGACAGATGTGTTACCTTTGACAGAACCACCGTTGGCATTAAATTTTACAGTGAATCTTTGAATAATATCAACAATATCATCAATCAGTCCATAATGTTCGATTTGAATATTGTCGTGTGATGATGATTTTGGGGTTTGTTGTTCAATTACAATGTCATCGTTAGATGTAGTGTTTTGCGATTGTTGAATATTTGCAATTGAAATATCATCGTTCGAATCATTGTATTGAATGTCAATATCTGAATCGGATGTTGTCTTTACAGGTTTTGTTGCAGGTGTTTGGAACATTGCTGCGACAGGTGTTGACGATTTTGATGATGTATATGTATTGTTGTCATTGTCATCATCACCGTTATTGTTGTCACCATTATTATCTGGATTTTTATCTGGATTTTCTGGTTTTATTTCGACGGTGTCAAATTGAGGATTCAATACTGTATATTTGTTTGGAACAAAATAGTCATCTGGTTGATATAATGTATTGCTACTTCCAGTTGACCAACCTGTAAATATATGTTTGACAATTGTTCCGTCATCTTTAGTGTCATCAGTTTTTATAGGTACATCATCCATGATGTAGTATGGTGTATCATTTTGCAATTGTACATTCATAAACATATTGTCGTTGTTGTCAGCATATGACCACGATACACCTTCTGGAAGGTTGTATGTAATTTGATATGTTTTTGGTGTCCATTTTGCATAGACTGTCATATCATTATTGACAACTGTGTTCGTTGTGACACGTGTTGCTGAACTTTCAACATATGATGTGTACCAACCTTGGAAGTTATATCCTTTTCTTTTTGGATTTGATGGTATTTTTCCGATTTTACTGTTTTTTGTAACAGTATATGTGATGGGACCTTGGTCATATTTTGATATAAATGTTACGGCATAGTTGGAACCTGTTGTATCAATGTATCGTGCCGTATAAGTCATGTTTTTTGTAACAATAACTTCATCAGTGAGTTTGTTACCATCAGCATCATACCATCCTGAGAATGTCATGCCTGATTTTGTTGCTGTTGGAATTTGGTTGGCAAGAACTGCGTTGTTCTTTTTAATGTTGAGTGATGTTACAGAACAATTACCCCCAGCAGCATCAAATGTAATTGTAAAATAGTCTTTTTCTTTTTCCCATTGAGCATAGATTGTAATATCTGTATTTGTCAATGAGGAAATGACTGTTTCTTCTGATACGGATGTTCCTGTCCCATTTGCTTTTGTATTCCAACCTTTAAATGTATATCCATTTTTCCATACATCTGGAATTTGTCCAAGAACATTGTTGTCTTTGACATTAATGTATGAATTTGTTCCTGAGTTTTTGAATAAACCACCTTGCAAGTTCAATGTCACTTTATGTGTCACCGATGCTGGTTTATCTGCAGTCCATTTTGCATACAATGTGATATTTGATGCAATTTTTGAGGAACTGTTAAATGCTTTTGTACAAGCTTGGTCTGTATACCATCCATTGAACGTATGGTTTGAACGTGTTGGTGTTGGTGGATTGCTGATTGTTGCATTTTTTTCAATATCAGATGTTTTTGAACTTGTTCCATCTGAGAATGTTCCACCATTCGCATTGTATGTGACTTGGACCATTTGTTTGTTCCAATGTGCATACAGTGTACGGTCTGATGAAATTTTGATAGATTGTTCAAATAGTACACCACCGTTGGCTTGTGTATACCAACCTGCAAAATCATATCCGTCACGTTTTACTATTGGGATATTACTTGTATCGATTGATTTTCCATTATCTACAGTAATTGTTATTAACTGCAGTGCTGGATTGTTATTGAATGTTCCTTCATTTGGATTAAAGGTTACTGACCATTTCTGAACTTCAGGCTCTTTGTCTTTTGTCCATTTGGCAGTGTACATGGTGTCATAAGAAATTACAGTATCTGTTGTTAGTTTGTTACCGTTGTCATCAAACCAACCTTCAAATGTGTAACCATTCATGAATGGTTCTGGAATATTTGAAATTGTCTGACCATTAACAACTTCGATTTGTGTGGTATCACACATGCCACCGTTAGCGTCAAACTTTACAGTTGATTTTGTGACAGGTGTTGTTTTTGATTTCCATTTTGCTGTATATGTAATATTTTCATTGATAACTGTATCTGTTGTCAATTGATTGTTGTTTGAATCATACCAACCTAAGAAATCATATTCTGATTTTGTGGCAGATGGGATGTTTGTAATTTTTTGACCTTTATCTATTGATAAAGTTGTTGTATTACAAGTTCCGCCGTCTGCATCAAATGTCACTGTGATTTTTTCAGCAGGTTCAGATGTGTTGTATTTCTTGTTGATTGAATCAGCCATGTCATTCAATCCAGAGTTTGCACAACCTGTCAGTGTGCTGCACATCATGATACCTGCAAGTGCTACTGCTGTGAGCTTGCGTAAATTGAAACTTGATTTCATATAGCATTTCTCCTTTCGTTTATTTTGGTGTCAAGTATCTAATGGTAGTATAGTATGAATGGTTGCAGAATGGAAGTGGTATGGTGGTATATAAAGGGGTTTTTATATGGTTATGTTGAAATTTGTTGTTGCAATGCACTATATTATTACAAATATAATATTTAAAGAGGTGATTTTATAGTGTATTGGCTATTAATACCATTATTTATTTCTGGTATTGCGGGTTTTGTTTATATTATTTATACAATAATAAATAATGAACGGAAAATACAATATAATAAGAGAAATGCTTTATTGCTCAAACAGAATACAGAGACTGTAATTTCTATTGCAAAATCTCGTGGATATTTTGTAATAATGGATAGAGCGATGAGAAATGTATTTGGTCATGATGATAGATATATGATTTATCATGGTACATCAACTGTAGTAAATAATTTCAAAGCTGATAAGATGTTTGATTATTTGGTGAAATATTTTAATATGAACATTAGTTTTGATACCATTCGATATTTGAGACAATTAGAAATTTGTACAGAGAATCTGTATATGGATGTTGTAGATGAGGGATTGAATACAGATATCCTCACTAGGTTATATCCCACATTTACCATGACATATGATTCTCCTGGTGGTAGAGTACATAGAACGTCTTGTGTTTATTTTGACTATGCGATGGTTCATGATGTTAGGCTTTATGTGGAGAATGCTATGTCTAAGTCTAATTTTGCAAAACGTCAGCGTAGCAAAATGACACCCGCCCTACGAGAGTACATAAAGAAACGAGACCATTATACATGTCAGATATGTGGAGATAATATTTATAAAAATCCTGACATTATTCTTGAGGTAGACCATATTATTCCTGTGTCGAAGGGTGGCGAGACAGTAGAGTATAATTTGCAGACATTATGTCGGACATGTAATAGAAAGAAGTCAAATAAAATGTAGTGTTTAATGGGGTGGATTTCTTGAAGTATACACTTTTACGAACGCAGTGAGGCGGGTTTTGTTGAAAAAAATGAGAGTAGCCAATTTTGGCTACTCTCATTTTTGGTTTTGTTGTTGAGTGTCACACTTATCTTCGAGCGTGGCAAATATCACATTCTTCGTGTGTACCGATTGTGATTTCCTGTGCTGGTGTGATGATAATTTCACGTTCAGCATCGTAAGATGTAGAACCACAGTGTTGAGGGTCACCGTCTTCAAGACCAAGCTGTACGGCAAAGGCGTGGTTGTCAAGGTCAGTTGTGTTGGCAAACCATTTACGACATCCCAGACATTGAATCTGTTTTTGCGTTACAGCTGGAATGGTTTCTTTATCTTCCACTGTAATCCAGTGATGTGTGTGACCAGAGTTTTCCTGTGTGGTAGCACTGGCACTGGTGTTACTTTTCACAACAACTTTTGCTGACACTTTTCCAATAGTTGTCTTGCAAGAGATGGTTGTAGTACCATTTTTCTTGGTGGTGAGAATACCATTTTTATTGACGGATACAATGTTGCTATTGCTTGAAGTCCACTTTACATTTTTGTTACTGATACCACTTTTGTTCGCAAATGCTTTGAGTGTGAACTTCTGTCCACGGTTCAGTTCTACGGTCTTCTTGTTCAGAGACAGCTTTGCCTTCTTGATGGCAATTTTAGTGGTACGTGATTTACCTTTGTATTTAGCAGTAATTTTCACAGTACCTGGTCTTACAGCAGTGACTACACCATTCTTATTCACCTTGGCAATTTTGCTGTTACTGGACTTGTACTTAGCAGCTTTAGTGACATTCTTGTCATTATAGGTCACTGTAAGTTTTGCTTTGTTGTTGGCAGAGTCAAGAATGTAAAGAGTGGACTTGGTGGTCTTTACACGAATGGATTTTGTGGCAGCATATGCTGTTGTGTTAGTTCCACATACCATCACACTCAGTACAAGCATGATGGTGATAATGCTATAGAGAATTTTTTTCATGATGAATTAACCTCCTTGGTGGTTATGGTGGTGAGTGATGGTATTATTTCACTCTAGTGATTTTGTTAGCAAATTTTGTTAGCAGTTTACACTATGAGCAACGCAGTTGCGAAGCCTTAGTGATTCTGTTAGCAGTTTACATTATGAGCAAACTACGTTTGCGAAGCATTTTTGTTGTCAAATGGTGGTCGAAGTGTTCTGTAGATAGTCTTTTACATCGACCACTTCTCTCACTTTTAAAGAAAAGGGAACCGTAGGTAAGTACGGTTCCCTTATTCAGTTGAAGTGGTGCTGCGCACAGTGCTTACTTCTGCCTGTGTTCGTGACAACCAGTGCACTCCTGGTAGTCGACGTAAGTCTCAGTCTTCTGGATTGGTTCGTCCCAAGCGTCTTTCACAAGCTTGTGTTCAGTCTTGGCAGGCGTGATTACAACTTCACGTTCAGCGTCGTAAGATGTAGAACCACAGCGGGAAGGATTACCAGATTCCTGACCAATCTGTACAGCAAAAGCGTGGTTGTCAAGGTCAGCTGCACTGGCAAACCACTTACCACATCCAAGACATTGGATTTGCTTTTGCGTTACAGCAGGAGTAGTAACATCCTGGTACACAGCATCGTGGTGGATGTACTCAGTGACAGTCTTTGTAGCTGTATGGTCAACCCAAGTGTGCTGATGAGCAGGCTGTGAAGGCTTAGTTTCAGCAGGCTTTTCAGTTGACTGAGAAGGCTTAGAAGTACTGATGTCAGACTTGTTGCTGCCAGTGTTGCCGTTAGGCTTAGATGGCTTGTCAGCAGGCTTGTTGCTGTTAGGCTTAGAAGCACTGCCGTTGTTGCCACTGGATGGCTTGTTAGCAGGTTTATCGCTGCTGCTGTTGCCGTCAGACTTGTTGTCAGACTTGTTGTCAGGCTTAGACTCAGAAGTCTTGTCGTCAGCTTTGCTGTCGTCATTCTTAGTCTCAGTGTCAGACTTCTTGTTGTCTGACTTATCAGTCTGTTCGAACTGACTGTTGTCGTTCGTATCAGGCTTGAACACGCCGTCGTCTGGCGTAGAACATGCGGTAAGGCATGTAGCAATCATAAAGATTGCGATGAAGGTGAAAATCTTTTTCATACAAATCGTCTCCTTTTCAATGTAAATTTATTTGCGTTGTTGAGATGCAGAACGACGGCTTGTAGGTCTTACCTCCTTTCCTCGCCAGAGGTTCTTTTCTCTCACATTTTCTATCGCGTCAGGCTGTAAGCCTGACTTTTACGTTTTTGTTGTAAAAGCTCAGTGCCGATAGAAACTCTCACACTTGCTGAATTATGCTGAATTGGGGTAAGCCAATTCTGTTGTAGAAATCCAGAATCGTAGATTCGTGGTATTTCATTTCAGCACTTCTCTCGCCATTGCCCCCACACCTGTAAGGTTCCCTCACCCTATATATGCAGGCGACTTTTGTTGGCTGTTTTTCTGTTGGAAATTTGTCCTTTTCACAGTATACAATAAATTCTTTCAAAAATCCATACTGATATATTGAAAATATATTGATTTATCAGGATTTTTGTTGTATAATCGTGTCCAACAGAAATAGTTAGACTGTATGTCTATACAGTCGATTTCTTTACACATATATAGTATCTTTTATGTATTTAGATGGCAATGGTTTTTAACTAATGATAAACGAAAAGGGGATTGGATGATTGACTCGTGTGTATTTGGGTTTTAGCAGTTTTTTCATGGCAATTTTGTTTACAGCTGTTGTCTTTAGTATCCGTGTTTATGTTAAGTTAATACGACATCGGTGTAAGGGTCGTACAAAAGGTTTTGTACCTGTGAATTCTGATATATTTCGTTATACAGTTCTGCAGAATGAATATGTTGGGTACCTTAGACCGTGTCATACGAAAGTTGGACATGTCAGTGTGCGATATAATCTTGCTGACTATCAGGATGCATATGTGGTCGGAGACTGGAATGATTTACATCGGATGCATGACTTTTTTCAGATTTTGAGCATTGCTGTTTTACTGTTTGGCTGGATAATTTCCGTAGGAATTTGAGTCAAATCAGTGTGAAAAATAATTTATGTAAATAATTTCGTGAAATTATTTTATGCTAAAACCGTCTAAAAATTCACCTGCAAAATTTATATTTTGCAGGTTTTTCTTTACACAATAATCGCTTGCAGTTATTGTGTATTTTTTTATTATTATCTAATCCTGTTAAATGTATTTTTAACAATTCGGTTTATCATGTGTTCATTGACTATCATACAATGTCTGTTATGTAGTTTTGTAATTTATATTATTCTCAGGTTTCCTTTATTACAGTGCAGACATGTATGAGTTTTTCTTTTATCTTTTCAATAAGTTTTTATGGTTTTCCGATTGTTTGAAACCTAGAGTTTCTGAGGTTTTGTTGGTTATATTTATTTGGTTTTCTCACACAATGTTTTGTTGGTTTTTGCTGTAAGTTTTTCTCGCACAATTCTCACACATTTTAGTCTGGTTTTTGTTGACTATTTTGTAGTTGGTTTTGTTGTTTATTTTACGAAACTTTGGGTGAAAAGTTGAGGCTCATTTTATTATGAAATATTATTTTTTAGTATTCGATAACTCACACAATACCTCTCACAAGTAATCTCTCCACACTTTTATGCTGTATATTGTTCTCGTACACTTTCTCTCACATATCGAATATTGTATTTATTTCATAATAAAATAACTGCGTTTTTTTAAAATGCAGTTTTAACTGAATATTGGTTTCTTGATTATCGGATTTATGAGTTTTTGATGTTTTGATTTATCAAATAAATCATATTTTTATCAAATAAAAAATCGAATAAAACGGATAATAGAAGAGTAGTAAAATTGGATTATTGACTGTATTTTATGATGAGTTTTTGGTGTTATTTGTGAATATTATTCATTGGTTTTTTTGATGAATAACATGTGTAAAAACTCTGTTTTTGTATTTTGTAAAATGCAGTTTTTTGTTGTATTATGAATCCAATTTTACGTATTTTTGACATCATTGTTTTGTATATATTTAATCATATTTCTGAATGTATGAATTGTAAGATTTCTCGCACAATCTCACACACTATCTCACACACTATCTCTCACACGAAATATGATATAAACAATGCTGACAATCTCTGATATTTTGTGCAAACTTTTGTGGTATATTTTGCGATGATTTTTTGTTGTTATCTAGCACATTTTAATCGCAAATATATGCAGAAAATATTGTAAGCAATATTCAGTAAAAACCGAAGCCTTGTAGGGCTGAGGCGGGCACCCTGGAAACGCTTGTAAGCGTTGGAATGGGCAAGCAGACAGCAAAGCTGGATGCGCAGTGAGAGTCGGGAACGAAGTGAGCGGGGAGGAGGTACCTTTAGGTACCGACGAAGGGGTATTGGCTGTGCCAATCGTGCTGAGAACGAAGTTCACAGTGCGTCACCCCCTCTTATGCCCTTTTATTCTTTTCTAGTCTATGACGCGACATACTGGTCGCGAATAGACGATTCCAGTACCAGGCTTTGTTTTTAGCGTGGTACCTGGAAAGAAAAGAATAACCGGAAACAGGTTACTCGAAGGTACCTGAGGTAACCTGTGACGGCAGAAGCGTTGGTACGACTCATTCTCAATTGCACCTCTTATCGAGTCCTTTGACGCAGATTTTCACCTCATGTTTTTGAGGTGATTTCTAAGGTACCCGGAAGGTACCTGGAGGTGTAAATTGTCTTTGGATGGACAACGCGACGACGCTGTGAGAACAGCGTCCAGAAGACAATATTTTGTACCAAATACTGGGTAATATATTTTTCACAATATCTCATAAAACCAGCAGTTTTGTGAACAGTATTGTACCCAGTATTTGGTATCTGTCTGTTTGGTTTTTCTCGCACATCTCTCACACTAAAAACAGACAGTTTTATTACAAAATATTGTCGGTGCATAATGTGTTTTTATTATGCACCAGACGGCATTCATGCAACACTGTAAGCAGTGTTAAAAATGCCTCTCACACAATACGAATAATGGAACATTATGAGGCAGTCATTTTTTATATGCCGTATTATCACAAAAACATGATATCGGCGAAGCCGAAAAACCATGATTCTTGATAAACAGAAATTGTCGAAAATACTATTTATAAAAATGACCTCAACACACTTCTCACGCATGCATATAATTACTATTTAACACGATTGTGTATATGCGGTTCTCACACAGGATTGTTAACAATATTTTGGGTGAAATATATCACACAGATTTTTATAAAAGTACAATGTCCTGTTTACAGGGTTGTGTGCAGTATTGCACCAAGTACTTGGTCCCATTTATAAATTTTTACAATACTGTATTTCTTGTATTTTAACGAACAAGCTTTATGCCATTTTTACAATAGGGATTTTCAAATAAAAATGCATTATACAAAAACCTCATTTCTCATTTCCGTTTTTTGAGCGAAATTAGCGAAAACGTAAGAAGGGAGGTTTTTCATTCAAGAAAATTGCAAATTAAGAAGGAATTGTTTTTATATTGGAGATTGAAAATCGGAAATCTAAAAACAAGGATGAATTAATTTGCAATTTTCGCAGAATAAAAAAGCCTATGGATATAGCAAGAAACAGAGAGTTTTTATCTGTATGTAAATACAAATAAAAACCTGTTTCTGGTGAACGTTTTTACAGAGAAAAACGTAATATTCGTGAAGCAGAAAAAAAAATAAACAGTTAGCAATATTTTGCTAACTGTTTATTATAGGAGGAGTATGTGAATTATTGTTAAAATGTCAAGTTGCGTAAATACATAAACTTGATATTTTCAATTGACCAGGCGGAGATTAAATCGCGACTGACCAACTTACTTTATCTGGAGTACATGCTCCATTTAAGTATTCATAATAACACCCGATGATGCCGACAGGCATCTGTATTATTTTGTTGTAATTTTACTGTATATGTGTTATGAATCATAATTCATAATTCTAAAACATTTTAGTGTTGATTTGATGGGAAAGACAGGACCAATCCATGCACAATATTTGTCACATTTTTTGAAACATTCATGTCCATGAAATTTTGATGGGTAAAATTGGACCAATTTATGGACCATATTTTTCCCAAATTTTGACCAATTTATGTGCCATGTTTTGTCCATAATTTTTGTTGGGCAAATCTTTCCCATTTTATGACCAATTTATGGACCATATTTTGACCAATTTATGTGCTATAAATTTCCCAAATTTTGACCATAGAACTTTTGTCATGAATCTCTATCAATAATAAATCGGTCATAAAAGGAGACAGGTGGTTGTATATTTTTTAGTAAAAGAGGGGTGGTGGTGGGATGTCTGGACAGTATGGACAGACGGTGAGTTTTGAATAAACTCACCAAAATAAAATAACATCTCACACTCTGTAATATATATGTAATTCTCTTCACACTTGTATGGATTGTATATCCTTTTCTCTACACACGCGGAGAGCGAAGCCCGCAATTTCTCATTTCCCCATTAAACCAGCGAAGCTGCCGAGAAAGCGAAAGATGTGTTTGTTCAAAAGCGAAGCATCGTGCTTTCGAGAACCTCTATTGCGCCCAGTAGTCAGTTCTTTAGTTGACACAGCCTTAGAAACAGTTGCCCGGAGTGTAGGAAGCTGTGTCAGGTGATAGTTTTATCACCATTACGACGTCTCTCACCCTTGAGCCAAAAGAATAAGGAGACTTGCTTGCAAGTGTGCTTATTCACGCCTATGTGTCGAAGAAGATGGATTTTATTAGAACATGTATGTAAAATCCATCAGACACATAGTGAAGGGAAAATGAAGAAACCATTGTAAGAGATACATGTATGATTGTCTTTGCTATATTTACCTGGATATCAGGATGTGATAGGTATACCAGTTTGCAGGATTGATAGGATACAAGATGTGGACCAGGGAGCGGAAGCGACCGGGACACATCGAGGCAGGCGGGTGGCGAAGCCATCCCGCCGCTCTCACACTTTCTCGTCACACTTTGTTCTCTCACACTTGTTTGGTATTTGGTTTAGAAAAAATACCTACACCGTTTTCACTCTGGTGTAGGTATCATTTATGGATTAGGAGTTTTGTTGGATGTTGTGTGTTTGTTAATTGTGAATGTTTGTATGAGTTTTGTTGTACTGATTGTCAGAGCACCCTGTTTTTTTCAAGGGTGCCTGAAATCAGAGCCAGCTTAGCGAGCAATTATGCTGGCATATGCGTTGTACGCACTTCCATCAATATCCTGCCAAGCATGTTTTTGCTTGCGATATTGCGGCAGCGGTAGCAGGAACACATGCCCCATGTGTTGTCATGCCAGTAATTGCCTTCGATAAGCTCGGTATTGCCAGTAGAAAGCAATTTAGCCATAAGACGCGGATTGCTGGTAAATTTCAAATCAACAAGCTTGCGCATGATGTCGAATTTAACAGTATCCCAGTCAGGGCGTGCCTGCGTCAGATGGCTGGCTTTCTTAGCTTCGACCGCTTTTAGCTGGGCGAAGTAATGGAAAAGGAGTTTATTATCTGACATTGACAGATGATACTTTTCCATGTTCTCAGCACCGATGGCAGCTGCAGCCTCAGTAGTCGACAGATGGGCGAACTTTTCGGCTTGAAAAGCCTGTTCGACATTGTCGAAGCGTACACCTTTATACCAGAAAGGTCCGTACGCAAAGTTGCTGAGCCAACGGTTCTCATCTCTAAACACACTAATCTTATCCATATTCAATTCTCCTTATATTATGCTAATAATATAGTTTCACTCCAGAACTCGGAGTATTGTGAAAATGATTTTTGCAGGTATGTTTTGTTAAAGAAAAAAATACAGCAACCCGGTTGAGGGTCACTGTATGAAGTACGATGCTTGCTTTCCTTCGGTCGTACAATCCGAAGTTCGAGACACAGCAAGCGGCGTCGCCTATTGTGGGCTAGGCAGCCACAGATTTAAGAGCGATAGTTCACTCGACGTATATTGTATTATGTTGTAGGCATATCAGTTTTGTATGTATAGAAAAAAATAAGTCCATACGCTGGTTGGCGTAAGGACTTTGTTGGAGGAATAAAAAGAATACATAGGAACGCTCGACAAAAAATTGGGAACCCTTTATGGGTTCCCTGTCTGCTTATCTATCAACGATAGATTTTGTGATAGCATGAAGTTTGCTTGCAGAGTAATCTGGATGAGCTGCCTTCATGTTAGCATAGACCTTTTTGTAAGCTGCGCGTTTTGCGAAATAAGTGTTTTTCATAATTGTAATCTCCTTTACTTTTTAAGCTTATTTTTTTTAATTTTCATAATTAATCCCGATGATGCACGCGGTGTAGCGGGCATATTATATGAAAAGCCGAAGGCTGCTTTTTATTATGTTGTAAAACATATTTTGTAAGCAGATATATTTTGTTGTCAGGAAGAAAAAAATAGGGAACCCTTCCGGGTCCCCATTTTGTTGAAAGTCTTTGGACTTAAGCTTCAGCTACAGCTTCTGCCGGAGCTTCCTCTGCTTCTGCAGCAGCGCGTGCAGCAGCTTCCTCTAACTGTTTGTTGTACAAATAGTTAGTAGTCGCGTACAATCTCTTCTGGCTGTATTCAGGATGCTTTTTCTTTGTACGGGCGTAAATGGCACGTCTGATGTTAGCAGCCTTGATTTCTTCCTCAGTGTAGACTTTCTTTTCAGTTGTTTTAGCAGTTGTGTTTTCTTTCATGATGATAATCTCCTTTTCTAAAATGACTTTGTTATTTTTTGAAATTCTGTAATTTTATTATTACATATATACAACCGTTGGGACGATAGTCTCTTATTACAGGGCGCATATAGTATGCGTCCAATTTGCTTTTGAAAAATTTCTGTTAGAACTCTCGAACGAAGTCTGTATATGAAATTGATTTTGTTGGTGAACAGGATAATTGTCCTGTATTTTTGTAGGGAAATATATGTTTTGTTGATTGTTTACGAAACTTCTTTTGTGGATTTTCAATAAATTTTGTAGAAATTACCATTGACAAAATAAAAAAGCTTGATTTATGAGTGTTTTTATATTACAATATAAAATGTGGTTTTTGTAGAGTCATTTACATAAAACATTTTGTTGTGAAAAAATAGTATGTTTATATTTTTGTACAGGGAGGAAGAGTGTGTATGCCGTTTGATACAAGCACGGAGCAATTTACGAATCTGTTGAAAGAGCTGATTCAGGTTGCAGAAGAGAATAACAATTCGATAGACATGTCAGCAATTATGTCTAAATTTGAAGCATTTAATTTTGACGAAGAGCAGCAGACCCAGATTGTTCTGTATTTGGAACAGACAGGTGTATGTGTGACTGGAAAGTCGGAAGAAGATATGCCTGATTTTTCAGAGGATTTGGTTGAAGAAGAGTCTAGGGATTCAGATGATGAATTTAGTGCATCGAAAATCGATGTGAGCGTATTTGAAGATGATGCATCTGATGATGATGAGTCAGAATATGATAAAGACGATGAGGAATTTGTCAAGGCTTTAGAATCATCGAAGACATATCGAGGAGATATGGATTCTTTTAAATTATACTTGAAAGAGATTGGTCGGTATGACCTTCTGACATCCGAAGAGGAGGTGGCACTTGCAAAGCGAATCCAGGAAGGAGATGTGCTTGCAAGAAACAAGCTTGCCGAATCGAATTTGAGACTTGTTATTTCTTATGCTAAGAAATATGTAGGTCGAGGACTTTCACTTCATGACTTGGTTCAGGAAGGAAACCTTGGTTTGATGAAGGCTGTTGAAAAATTTGATTACACGAAGGGGTATCGTTTTTCAACATATGCCACATGGTGGATTAAACAGGCAATCACGCGTGCAATTGCTGATAATGGGAGAACGATTCGTATTCCCGTACATATGGTAGAACAGCTGAATAAAATCAATCGTGCAGAACGCACTCTGGTACAGGAACTTGGAACAGAACCAACGCCGGAGCAGGTAGCGAAGTATCTTGGCATGACCGTGGACCATTTAATCAGCATCAGACAGCAGACGGCGGAACCTGTATCGTTGGACATGCCTGTTGGTGAGGAAGACGATTCGATTCTTCAGGATTTCTGTATAGATGACAGTAAGACACCGGAGGACGAAATCACCCAGATGGCTTTAAGAGACCAGCTGGAGAAGGCAATGTCATGCCTTATACCGAGAGAACGGGACATCTTAAGAATGAGATTTGGTCTGGATGATGGCGTTCCAAAGACACTGGAGCAGGTAGGTCTTGCATTCGGTGTAACAAGGGAACGCATCAGACAGCTGGAAAGCAAAGCGTTAAAAAAATTAAGACAACCGAAGAACAGCAGAAAATTAATTGATTTTCTTTAATATATTATTAAAAATGGCTTGTATGACGATTGTTGTACAAGCTATAATTATATATATGAATATTATAGGAAAGGTGTGTAGTAACGGATGTCACATTATTTTAATATGAATGATGACTGGCTGAAGCGATTGCTTCGAACAGGATTCTGGTTCATGAGGTCATCATTACATATGATACCAAGCAATGGTCTTGCCTGCGGAGAGAGCAGAGCAGTGATAACTGAATTCGGACATATTGATTGTGCATACATAGGCATAGCAGATTGTCGTTACGAAGGTATTCATCACGATAAGATATGTGATGTTGATTTCATAAAAATTATCATGAGATGTTTTTATGAATCTCGTTATTATGATAAAGATTGCGAATTGGATGATAAAAAGATAGAAGCCAGGAGTTTTTGTTCGACGAGTAGCTATCTGAAGGATAATTTTTCTAATGTATCGGGTAATGTTCGATATAATAATCTGTTATCATGCATTAATGAAAGATATGCAGATAATGATTATCCGGTTAGACCGCTAAATGGTACAAAATTTGAAACATTGCAGGAGGTTGCTGATGCATTGGATGTATCATACTATAATGAAGAAAATTATTATTACAATAATCGTCGCTTTCTGATAAATTTACCAATTATCGGCAGCAGGATTCGATACATGAAAGATATGAAATATGAATATCTGCCATCAAAATATTTTGGACCCTGTGAAACGTTCAAAGACTGCTGGTACAATTATATCGGTATCAGAAAAGTAAGGAAAATCTATAGACAGTTGCGAAACATGGGATACGATGTCAGGATGACATCTGTGGATTTGATTCTGTTTTTCTACAGTCATGAAGATGTAGATAAATCTCAGTTTGATTTTCCAGATGGTTCTTTTGATGATTTTTATGAAAACGTAGTTCTTCACATGCTGTATCATATACCGGATTATGAGTGTACAAGCGATGAATATACGGTAAAACTCGATATTGCTACAAGAGAAAAATATTCTATTACGTATTAGTATAATCTATTCCGATTTTCTGTAGGATAAATGTATTTGATGTATAAAAAATAAATCCCACAAAGTGTCTGGTGACATCTTCGTGGGATTTTTTGTATCTATTACTTGATAAACCTGCCGGTCTTTCTGTATCGTATGATGATGATAAGTGCAGTGACGAATAGTGCAAGTCCGATGACTTTTCTGCTGAGCATGAATGCAGTAAGGTTGATGACAAGTCTGAATAGACTGTATCCGGCAGCGACAGCTGCACCAAGCAGAATTCCGTGAGCGACAGCCTGATACGTGTCTTTCTTGAGAATGCGTTCTGCAGCGTATCCGGCGGCAGCGATAATGACGTCAAGCACGATGCGTGTGATAAGCGAGCTTCCACAGCTGGCAGTGATAAGCAGTGCAGGTATTGCTGTGATAAGTGCAATCTGTTCTAAGCTGAGTTTGTAGTTGTTGTTCATGTTTTCGATTCCTCCAATGTGTATTTATAATCAATAAGTTAACAGTCTGTCACCCGTCAGATGTGGCGAAAGACACATCTTTTTATGAGAAATGTGAATTTTTAAGAGACGGGTAAATTTTTGTTGAGAATATGTTGTTGTAAATATCATGTTAACCAATACTTTGCATAAGATTTCTGACTTATTTTGTGCAACATCCCATATTCACAGAATCTTTCTATCAATGGTAGAATACAACTGTATTTATTTATATAAAAGGGGTGAGATAGTATATTATGAAAAAGTTTCGTGCAAAAGTTGTGTCAGCAGTACTGTGCACAACGTCTTTGTTAATGGCGTCTTCAGTCGCAACATTAACAAATTCATTACAGGTCTATGCAGGAACACCTGAAATCATTATTGATGGCAAGGTCGTTCAGGAGTCAAGCGGACCGAGTGTTTCCTCAGGAGCACAGAGTGTGCTGGATAATCTGGCAAGATATCAGAAGCAGCTTGAATCTGATAAGAAGAACGGTGTTCGGTGGGTGTACTCGAACAAGAACAAATATACAGAAGAGTGGTATGATGATGCTTTGTCTACAGGCAAGCGAGGAGTGAACTGTGCACTTCTTGCACGATGGGCACTGCGAGATGCCGGGATTTTGAATCCGGGAGAGGGTGGTTTCTGGGGAGAGAAACACAGCAAGATTCACTGGCAGGGTAAAGGTGAGAAATATATCAAAGACAGATGTGATTTGATATATATCGGAGGTAAAAAGACTGTTAAACAGTTGATGGATGATGGAACGTTGTTGCCAGGAGACATCTTGACCTATCATGATATCGGACACACGAACATTTATGCGGGTGACGGCTATTTTTATGATGCGGGTCACACATTTTGCAGTGGGTCCGGCGAGCTTGCAAAGTTTAATTCGTTTTATGGGAAGCGCAGTACGAAACATAAAGTCGGTTATATTATTCGTGTAAAAGAGGATATTGTTATCGAGAATGTGGACAGTACTGTTAACAGTACATCTGACAATAACGAAAATCTCGAATTGGATGCTGTAGTCGTCGGAGATGGCAATGCTGGAGATGATGTTTCAAGAGATGAGACATCTTTAGATGTCGAAGCTGATAAAGAAATTTACTTCGCAACTGGTGAAGTGGAATGGATTCGTGAATAATTTATAGATGTATGATATTTATAAAAAAATTGAGCCAACGCTTTCAAGCGCTGGCTCGTTTTGATGCAATTTATTTTTCAGTGACTGTGATGCCTTTAAGTGTAACACCGTTTTCAATGTTCTCTGTAAGATAGAAGACAATATCGTTTAAAACGTTGCTCTTTAACTTGTCAGAGACATCTTCATCATATCGTTTGATACGATAGTCCCACTGTTTTTCAGGGTCATATTCGATTGTGTATTTGCTGGATTCCATTTTAAGTTCTTTTATCATGATATCAATGTCCTTTCTGTATATGTGAGTGTCGTGTGATGGGATAGACGCTCTACGGTCTGTGTCCGTAGAGGTCTTTGTACCAGTCACTGTAGGTGTCAAGGTTCATAGAGAGCTGAACCAGTTCTTTGACACGTTCCGGGCTGTCATTGTCTTTTGCAATGTCTGCAAAGCAGAAGCTGTCCATGAAATCGCTGAGGCTGACACCAGTCTTGCAGTCCCATGCATGATAGATGTCTTCAAAATATTCATTGCCTTTATGAATCTCTTCATTTGAGTAAGGCTTGATGGACTTTTCGTAAAAAGCATTGCATTTTCTTTTGCTGTCGATGCTTGCAAGTCTGTCTTTCTCAAAATCAAGAAGAGTATGTGCAAGGTCCTGCCAGTTGTCACAGCCGCACATGTTCATAGCTGTACTGTCAAGTAAGAAAAACTCAACCTGGTTTGGGTCTTTGCTGCCGTAGAAGCAAGGCGTTATTCTGACAGTTTCACCAGAAGGTTTCATAGTGAGAGTGATTGGTTCCCAGTTGCTGTCATTGAGTCTGTTAACAAGTTCGTCAATGATTCGTGTAATAATATCTTTCATAGTAAGGTCTCCTTTTTATAAGTATGTGTGAATTATATTTGTGAACAGGATTGTTACAAGGTTGCTATCGCATGAGATGATTCATCATCTCATTTTTGTAGCTTTCAGTGATGGAAGTCTTGGCTGTAAGTCAAGCAGGATACGATTTTTGGTATTTTAGTTTTGTTGTAATAAATAAAAAAAGGTCAGCCACAAGTCCTTAGACATGTGACCAACCTTTTTGTTGGGGTACTATATCTTAGATATAGTAGTATTCTCTGGAGCGGGTGCGAATACCAATGTGTCCGTAAGTGGTCCATGCAACAACGGTGCTGGTGCGGACGAACTCGCCTGTGTCGAGCTGAAGAACAACAGGTCTGCCGATTTCGATGTCAGACATGCTGATTTCAACGAGCTGACCGTTTGGGAGCTGATTGAAGACACGGATGAATCTCTTGTCATCGTAGTCTTCAGGAGACCAACGTTTCTGGGTTGTGTCGAACATTGCGACCTGTGGGATGTTGGCATGGATTGCGAGTAACTGGTCACTGGAAATAGGTTTTCTGTTATACATTTTCTTTTCCTCCTGATAATAAAAAGTGATGAGTGATTGAATTGCTTATTACACGCTGGCTACCGCTGCTGACGGGACGTCAGCATTTTTCTCAGACTGAGATTCAAGCATGAAAGTCGTGCTGTTCGAAAGAATTTTTTTGTATGGGAACTATGCTTTGAACTGGATACCTGCAAGTTCCAGCTGACGTTTGCTTCTGTAGAAGACAAAGTCGATATTGACATTTTCTTTGATAGAGCCGTCAGGTTCCAGGAACTGGTTTGGTATCCATACGTTCTGGGTGGTATTGTTTACATTGAATCGTTTTGCCTTGAGTCTTTCGAAATGAGAATTGGTATAGACAATCAGTTTTAATGGAACGTTCTTATAATATTGAGTCTGTGTATTATATTTCTTGAAATTTTTCTTTTCACGCATAATGTATAACCTCCTGTGTCGTGAATCTGTAAGCTATAAACTTTCTGCATATACTCCCGCCATGCGATTTTGAGTAATCGCTTTTTATCGAAGATTGGCGGTGCCAGTAGTATAGCGATATTATGAACAACATGAAAAATTGCTATTTTTGTTGTATATTACGTCTAAATTGGCTGTGTTTTGAAGATGGATATCGGAAAAACCTTTTGTGGGTGCCAAAAAGATGTGTCCTTTTTGGACTGGTTATTTGGAGACAAGAAAAACTGCACTGGCAGGAGTAAACGCCGGGAACCAGAGTGCGACGTATGCCGTGCAGTTTTTCGCCGTCAACAAATAAGAGGCTTTGCCAACAGGTAGGGTATGATGTAAAAAGAATAAAAAATATGTAGGAGCAGATGCCTATCGAAGATAGAAAGCAGATGCTCTCGTATTGTAAAAAAGTAAAAAATTCTTTTCAGGATTGGTCCTGTCTCTAAGAAACGCTTCAGCGCTTCGAAGAGCTGTGTCTACAGGAAGTCAAAAATCGATAAACCGTCGTTTTGAGATTTTTGAAGATAACAGTGGAACGGTCTTCAGCTAAGGCGTACAGCGTGAAAGCCGAAAGCTGTGACTCGTTACACTGAGATAGCTTTGCTAGACAGTAGGGCATCCTGTAAGAAAAATATATAATAAAGTAGAGAGTTTGTAGTGTTCGGGATGCCGGATGGCAGAATCACGAACACATAAGTTGTAGTGTGTCGTGAAAAAAAATCTGTTCTCTCCAAAGACTTGGAGAGAACAGATTATAGGTATCATAAAGTGAATCGGTTTTCATGATACAGGATTTTGTTGTTAACGAAATACTATGAATGACATAGCAAGTAAATACATGCAGACTGCTGACATAATACGGATTCCAAAAACATATTTTGCTCTGTCATCTGCATTCTGCCATACAAATTTTAAATCTTTCATAATATCTTCTCCGAGTATAACTTTTCCAACTGTGTGCATCATAGATACCATCCTTTCGTGATTTCTTTTCCGTGAATCATAAATACAAGTGTATAAAATCTCCCGAACACGACTGGAGTCAGTCGTGTTTTGTTGTAGTTAAGTGAAAATGTAGAGATTTGTAAGAAGTTTGTATATGTGTATGTGGATATAAAAAGAAGAATATGCCTGTGTTATTTAAAAGACATTTTAGATACATTTACCATTACCTTTTTGTATATAATTGCTAAAAATCCTGATTTTTCGAAAGAAATTCACTAGGCACTTGTAAAAATTATCTTTTGCGATTATTATTAAAGAGACGTAATCATATATGATTATATGCAAAACGTGATTAGGATGAAAGGGGTAACAATTTTGAAAATTGCGTCTAAGATTATTAGCGTCATAGCACTGGTAGTAACTGTGACAATTGGTGCATTGTTTGCTGAAATGCTTATACCAAATTTATTTGGTGTTGACCAGTATGTGGTGTTATCCGGTTCGATGGAGCCAGCAATACCTACGGGTAGTGTTGTATTGGTGAATACTCATGACAAAGATGTTAAGACAAATGATGTATTTACCTACTATGTGGAGACTGCTGACGGTGAACTGAATGTCACACATAGAGCCATAGAAGTCACAGATTCATACATCGTGCCAAAAGGTGACGCAAATGAAGAAAGTGATGGACAGATTGAGCCATCAAGAGTGAAAGGCAAGGTTGTTTTTCACATTCCATTATTAGGATACCTTGTATCCCATGTTACAAGTAAATTGAAAATCGTGCTGATTGGCTGGGTTGTCTTGCTGAATGTATTGAGCATTATATTTTCTTATTTGTTTGATGAGAAAGAATCAGCATAGTCGGGAACTATATTTAGTAATACCGGCTATTAAAATAGATAAATATAAATTAAAAGAAAGGAAAAAGGTCTAAGCAAAGCTGATGAGTTTAGATTATGGTGATAACCATGAAAAACAAAAAGGTTTTAGCCGCTGCCTTGGCATGTGTTCTGGTAGCTGGCGCAGGTGTTGGTAGTACTGTTGCCTATCTGACTGACCAGACAGATACTGTACATAATGAATTTACAGTTGGTTCAGTAAAAATTAATACGGTGGATACATATACTCCTCCAACAGATGAAGTTGTTCCAAATCAGCAGGTACCGAAGGTAGTATCTGTAGAGAACACAGGTAAGAATACAGCAGTAGTATACGTTGAACTGGATGTTCCAATGGAAATTTGTACAACAGTAGCCAACAACGGTACAAAGGGTGAAAAGACATTGCAGGATTTGGTTTACTTCCAGCAGGAAAATGACCCAATCACAATGCAGCAGAACAATTTTAATACTGCTTGGGAACTTTTGGATGACCATGTAAATCAGACTACAAAGGTTCACACTTACATCTTTGGTTTGAAGACTGTTCTTCCAGAAGGACAAACAGCAACAAATCTGTTTGAGAAGTATCAGGTGAGAAACATTGTTGAAGACGAAGTCGTTGGCGGCACAACTCTTAACATTGACGTTAAGACATATGCAATCCAGGCAGACAATATCGTAGGTGATGGTGGTGCTATTGATACAACAGGTACAATGGCTAAGGATAAACTGATTGATATTTACAATCGTCTTATCAAACAGTCAGATGCCACAAATATTCCGATTACAAAATAATCAGATAAAAAGGCTGGTTGTTGCGTCAGCCCGTGACCACCTTTGAGGAATATGCGGGTTGACGCACTTTTTATGATTTAGAAAGGATGTTGATAAACATGAGAAAATTTAATCATACTTTCATTAAATCATCAAAACTTGCTTTATTATCGTTACTTTGCGTAGCTACATTTGTGACACCTGTTTTTGCTGAAAGTAAGTCAGTATCTGTTACAAGTGAGGGTAAGCTGGGAGCAGTAGAGATTTCTTATGTGGATGATGCAAAGAAACCTACAGGTCCTGTATTACCGGGTTACGAAATGGAATTGAATGGCGCAGTTGTAAATAACGCTGAACCATGCTGGATTCGTGTAAAAGTTGAATATGATGCACAAACCGATGGGTCTGATAGCCAGAAAACCTCTGATGGTGTAGAAAGATTCGGCTTCGATGAGTCTTGTATCAATTTGGCAGATGATAATTGGAAGCATATTGGTGATTATTATTACTATCCGTCAGTTGTGGAAAATAAGGAGAAAGTTGATTTTGTAAAATCAGTGAAAACTCCGGTTGACTGGGGAAATGAAGCGTCTGATGTTACATTCAGTACGTATTACACTGCGGAAGCAGTACAGGCAAAGAATTTCACACCTGATTTCAATTCAAATGACCCATGGTATGGCACAGTTATCCAGGCGTTCGATACATCTGATTATAAGATGAAAGAAGCCGGAAACGCTCAGTTTCAGATAATCTGTGACAGCAGTTCTAAAGAATTGGTTGCCGTAGGTGATGATTTCTTTAGTAATTGGGAAAATATGATGCCTGGGGATACATTGACTGGAGAGCTGACAATCTCTAATAAGATGGAAGTTCCAGTGAAAATGTATTTCAATACAAAGACATCTGCGGATGAGGATTTATTGAAGAATCTTCACATGGTTATCAAGAATGATGATAAGGTCGTTTTTGACAGTGCCATGACAAGTGATGTTGACCCGGAAGTTTTACTTCAGGAATATGCAGCAGGCACATCATCAAAGATGACATATGAGTTGACGATTCCGAAAGAATTGGATAATGCATATGCATTGAAAGAACTGAAAGCTGTATGGTCATTCAGAGCGGATGTACCGGAACAGCATACCAATGAGCCGGAAAAAACGGACAGACAGATTCCAGATGTTGCTACAGGTGATTTTGCAATGGGCGGTCTGGTTGTAGGTATGATTGCAGCTGCAGGCGTTTTGTTAATTGCCGTATTGGTAAAAAAGAGAAAGGAGACTAAGTAATATGAGTAAGAAAATGAAAAATATTGTGTTAAGTCTTCTTGTTTGTGTATTAGCCTGCGGATTCGTTGGTGGTACAGTAGCATATTTTACTGATACAGGTGAGTTGAAACAGAACCTGTACAAACAGGGCGATGTGGACATCACGATTGATGAGAATTTCAATCCACCATCTACAATGGTCGTAGGAGATAATACCTACAAGAAAGATGTAAAGTTCGTAAACAGTGGTCATACATTCGCTTATGCGAGAGTGTCTATGACATTCAGTGATACAAATGTAGCTGAGATTACGAAACTGTCAAGTGACGGTGGTAATACATGGTACAGTGTAGCAGATTTTGATAACCATCTGCCAAATGGATGGGCAAAAGGAAGCGGTGCACTGGCTGGATATTATTACTACACAAAACCGTTGGCAAAAGGTGAAAAGACTCCAAGCCTGATTACAAATGTTAAGACAACATTTGTTGCAGCGGATGAAAAAACCTATTCTAACGGTAAAGGTATTCCGAACAATACCATCAATCATACTCCTAGAGATTATGATATTTATATTTATGTTGAGGGTGTTCAGCAGGCAAAACTGGATGGTTCAGGAATGAACCGTGATTATCAGGATGCTTGGAATGCATTCTTGAACAAGAAAGGTTAAGGTGATGCGAAATGAAGAAGAATGTTTTAAATAAATGTTTGGCTTTATCATTGGCGGCATTGGTTACTTTAACTTCTGTTCCTATGAATGTATTTGCCACTGGAATGGATGATGGCATTGAGATTTCAAAGGAGACAGAAAGTGATTCTTCAAAGAATTCTCAGTCCGATGACATCAATATCGTTTCAGATGATTCAAAGAAAGCATCAAAAACGGATGAATCAGAAGATGATATCGTCATTGAAAACAAAGATGATGGGTCAGACGTTTCTACAGATTCAGCAGATGACGATTCTGATATCACAATCGTACAGGGTGCTGACGGTGAAGACCATGTTGCATCAAGTGATGCAAAGGCAGAGGCTGAGAAACAGGATTTTTCATCAAAAGAGCTGATTGTCAAGGTTGACAATGCGAATGTTGTGAATGATGCTGACGTATCAGGTAATTACGAAGATGTATATCTGATGAAATACGATACAGAAGCAGAAGCCAAAGAAGCATTTATGTATTATTATGATAATACATCAAAAGATGATGAGTTCGTAGCATCAAATACTGTTTTTGGTGTTGCAACAAATGATGATAATGATGTGAAAGTTGTTTCTGGTGAGTATGCCACAGTTGAAGACATTGACTATGATAAAGATACTACATCTTTGGATGAGTTGGCTGATGCTGTGAAAACAGACGATGAACAGGCTGGTGTTGCTTCTCTGTTGACTATCGGTTATATGGATACAGTAGCTCTTATTGATACTGGTGCAACTGGTGTTGATGAAATGGTGTCTATGCTTGGTGAAGATACATCAGACGAAAACGGACATGGTACAGAAATGGTTAAGTACATGAAAGAAGTCAATAAAGATGTTCATGTGCTGAGCATTAAGGCTTTGGATGGTAACGGACATGGTGATGCTGCTTCTATCTATGCAGCTATCGAGTACGCTATCAGTAAGAATGTGAAAGTCATCAACCTGTCTTTGTATGGTTATAATACAAAGGACAATGCGGCGATTGTTGCAGCAATTAAAGATGCAACAGATGCTGGTATCACAGTTGTAGGTGCTGCTGGTAACGGTGGTAATGATGTAAAAGATTATCTGCCAGGTAATATCGAAGATATTATTGTAGTCGGTGCCTGTGATAAAGACGGTAACCGTATCGCAACTTCAAACTACGGTAAGACTGTAGATTACAATGTAGTTGCAAGTTCTACATCTGAAGCGGCTGCTAAGATGAGTAGCTTTGTTGCACTGAATGACGTATCTGGTATTGATGATGTATTGAATCAGGGAATGATTTATGCAACAGACTATGCTGGTGAAGATATTGTCATTGATGGTGATACAAATAAGAGTGAAGTTGAGATTACTGAAGATGGCAAGGTAAGCATTGATGGCGAAGAAGTTGGTGATGATGAAGATGGGAATGGTTTTTTAGCTGCTTTGACATTAAGCAAAACGAAGGTTAATGATATATCAGGTTATCACTATACGCTTAATAAAGCAAATATAGATTATAACCATTCTACTCTTATTGCGGGTACTGATAATTATGAGAAAGGTGTACATTCAAATTTGATTGGCAGTGATAGTATGTCTGCTGGAATTTATCATAAAACCACAAAGATAAAGGATTCTGCAATCAAAAATCATACTTGGTATGCCTTGCCGGGAAATGGATTTACCGTTCGAATTGCTGGTGGTGCTAAAAGTAGCGTAGGTACCAAAGATTTGGATATTGTGGTTTCAGCTGTTAAAGTCAGATATTGTAGTCATATCCGACGACATAAGGGAAGTTTTTCCAATATCCCAGTTGGAGTTCTTGTTGGTGGTTATGGAAATACTAATGCTGACCAGGCACAAAGGACTGACTATTTCTTTGCAACACCTAGTAATAGTACTACAAACGTTGGATGTTATGCAATTCGTTACAACATTGAATATAAAGTTGTAGGTGCTCAGGCTGGTGAGAAGCTGGCTTTAAAATTTGGTGATTTGGACCAGGACGGTTGCAACGGTCGTAAAAGAGTTTATGGTCCAGAAGTTGATGGTGATGGTTATGCAAATGGTGTAGAGGGTATTGAAATTGTATCAGGAGTTGATAAAGCTTGGGTAGAATCAAATACAGTTTTGAATATTACTGCAAGTAATACTAGATATTATGCAACACAAGATACTGGTGGAGATGGTGAACCGGCAGCCATTCGGTCAACGGTTTCACTTGTAGGTAATGCGAGTGGATTAAAATTCAAATGGTCTGGTACAGATTGTGGTACCGAAATGGGTGGATTTGATAACAGTATTCCATCATATACTGTAAACCTGTATGCACGTTATCAGAATGCAGATGGTTCATGGCCTTCAAGCTATGATAACCATGTATGGTCAAGTGGTTCGTTATTCTCAGGACAGTCTGTAAATGCATCTTGGACAGATAGTGTTGCTGGTTTCGGCAATATTTCAGGTGGTTCCGGTGCAGGACTTAGCTATAGTGGAAGAACTGCAAGTATCAATATCGGTTCATTGACAAGTAATGTCAATTGTTATGTAGACATTCCGAGAATTCCGGTAACTGGTAGAACATATGTGAGATATCAAGGTGTAGATGGTAATTATGGCAGCTGGTCACAAGTACATTCTGCAGTCGTCAATGTTGGTGGTACATATTCTTACACATATACGAAGCCAAATGATGCTGCGTGGGGAACACCTACATCAGGTTCATCAGGTGTTACATGTAATGGCAACGGCGCGACTGTAAGTGCACGACTGAGTAGTGATACCAATTTCTATATCAGTGTCCCACGTGTTACGAGAACATATTCGTTTAATTACAATATACCGAAAGCTGTTACTGATTCTGGTTTCAATGAAAGCAGCCTGAGAACGAAAGGGTATCTGACTGGTACACAGAATGCGTTTACGAAGTATCATGGTGCAACTGCTAACAGTACCATCAGTCCTTGGTTAAAGGGATATACTTTCAAGGGATGGAATACAAATGCGGATGGTTCTGGAAGCTGGTACACAGAGAATGCACAGAAGCCATCTGGAGAAGCAGGAAGTTCATTTAGGACAATGACTGCGGATAGAACATTTTATGCAATATGGATTGGACGTGATTTGAATACACTACCTAGTGTTACCGTAAAAGTTCGCTATCAGAATGCAGATGGTTCTTGGGGTGAGTATTCTACTCTGGTAAATGCAGAAAAGCAGAAGATGTACAGCAATTACTCTAAGACCTACACCGTACCGGAAGACCAGAGAAAGGCATTCGCAAGTCGAATTGATGTTGCACGTGAGAATCCAAATTCAGGAAACACGTGTTCCATGACTGATAATGATTCTACGACTGCTACAGTTGGAATCACAGAGATTATCAGAGATGAGACATTCCTTATTTCTGTATATCGTAAGCCATACAACATCAAGACAGAAGTTCGTTATGAACAGTTTGCTCCAATGACAAGTAATCAGGTGGATTATTCTGGACAGAAAGGTAACTGGAGTGCATACACAAACTTAGATACAAAGAGTGTATTGTACGAAGCTATGTATTCATATTTGTATAAACAGATTGACGGTGCTCAGTGGGGTACAAGTAAATGTACAACAACAGGTCAGACTGGCAAATCATTTACAATCAGTGAGATTGTAAAAGGTGATGCAACATATCAGATTGAGGTGCCAAGAGCCAGATATACAGTTGTGTATGACCCGAATGGCAGTCAGGATTTGACATGGCAGGAAGGTGAGAAGAAGCAGAACGTTGTAGAAGGTACAATGGCAAATTCTCAGTACATTTATGATTTGTCTGGTAAGTTGAGACCGAATACTTACACAAGAGCTGGTTATGAGTTCGTTGGCTGGAATACAAAGGCTGATGGTACTGGTACAGCATACAAAGACAACTATACAGGTGTTCTGAAATGGGCAAATGACGGCGAATCTGTTACACTGTATGCTCAGTGGAAGAAGAAGCTGGGAACAGAAACACTTACTGTTGTTTCAGAAGAAACTGGTAAACCTGTTGCAAATGTAACAGTACAGCTTTATAAGAAAGTAAACGGTAAAGACGTAGCTATTGGAGATACAATAGCAACGAACGCCGCTGGTAAGGTTGTTGTAAATGAACTGCACTGGTTCGATTACACATGGAAGTGTGTAGATGTGCCTGATGGATATGTGAAGTTCAAAGATATCAATTACGGTATCAATTATGACCATTTGACAAACGAAGATAGTGTTATTCTTAGCATGAAACATGTGAAGTTGACAATTGATTCGACAATCACGGAGGTTATTAAAGGTGAACATGCTCCATCATTCGTATACCATGTAGAAGGTATTGACGCTGCTGGTGTAAAACACAGTTACAATATCATGGTTGATGTAGATGGAAACACTTTGAGAGGCAGCAATGCTACAAAGGATATGTTTGCCGGAACTTACACAATCATACAGGTTCCAAACGAAAGATATATTCCTGATAAGTCTAAGAATGTATCAAACTGTACTGTAAGTGGTATCAATGCTACGGCTGATTTGTTACACAACACAGAAGCTGAAGCTGAGTTCCCATATTACATTTATAATTACGGATGGTTCACATCTATGCATAGCGCAGTGAATAAGCTGACAAGATAGCAAGTGATGATGGCGGAGGATGTAGAGATATGTCCTCCGCTTATTTTAAATAAAGAGAGGTTGTTGAATATTATGTTGAATTTGAGTAGAAAATCATATAATTGTTTGTTAGATATTATGTGGTTATTAAATAATATGGGATATGTTGAAGTTGGAAATGCTAGAGATGTTGTAAAATGTATTGAGGATAATCATTTGGATGCATTTATGTTTGATTTCCCAGACAATATGGATTATTCTGAATTTAAAGATAAAGTTCTTGCTGGTGAATATGATATTCCTGAAACACGAGTTACTGATGAAAAGAGGGCTAGATTAGATGCTGCAGTAAAAGCTGGAAAAATGAAACGATTATGATTAATAGGAGTGAAAGCAAATGTCTCGATTGAAATTAAATTATAAGGTTGCAAAGAATGCGATAGATTATGAAATTGAAAAGTCAAATACGCATAATGCTGTATTTGATTTGGATTATGATTTATCTCTTTATATGGCTACATCTTATCTTGATGATTCAGATGCGTATCATGTTCGTGTGAGTGATGTATTTATTGGATTTAAAGATTTCCACTCAGACAATGTTTTTGCAAAGTTGATGGATGTTGATGATGTGAAATTTGCAAGAGTTCTTTTAAATATATATCACGAACAGGAGCATGTGAGACAATCAAATGAATATTTTCAATTGCAGATGTCATCTGCTGAACATAAACGACAGGCTATAGAATATATTGCTCGATTTGATAATGCAGAGTATTACGAAGATAATTTCAATTATCATATAAATTCAAATGAAATAGGAGCTGAAAGGGCAGGATTTTTGGGTCTTAGAAATTATATGAATGAGAATTTGAAATATATTAGCATTGCCGATAAAAATGCAGTTATTCTTGACCTAATGAATGAGATTTATCAGAAAAACAATGGTGATTATTACATCAAACCGGAAGGTGATAAGTTTCAGTCACTCGATGAAATTGAGAATGCTTTTAATAAAGCATATGAAGATTCTTTTAATACAAAGAAGACCTATTTTGTTTCGAGACCTCAGTCAAAAGAAAAGAAGAATAGAGGTTTGCCACCAGATGCATTTAAAGAATACGTCAAGACAGATAAGAAAGCTCGTACTGTTTACGAACATGCCAGAACACGAGAAGAGCAAGATTTGGTGGTAGCAGCTATTAACTGTAAGTTGCACCCTGAATATAAACATTATTTCAAGTGTCTGGAAAATGTTGATTTGTCCTATGAACATGTGATAGAGGAGCGATACACAGAGCTTGTAAATGAAGGAAAAGCAGAACCTGATAAGATATATGATAGGAGGTATCAAGAAGTCAACCAAAGATATTTTGGTGATAATAATAAAAGAGAATCTGAAAAACAACGTGATTCTCAAGAAAGAGTAAAACCCAAATTGGATAATGGTCGTAAATTGCCGTATATTGATTATGGTGACAGGAATAGTCAAAACGAGCATGGTGGTTTAGAGTGATTATGATAATGAGAGATAAGGTGATTTGTTATGGATAATAAAGAAAACAATACACAGAATGTTCTGCAGGAACAAGATGGTGGAAAATTGTTTGCATTTGCATCAGTTGTTCTTGGTGTTGTTGCAATTGGCTGTATGTTCGTTTCCAGTGTGATTGGTTTTTTGTTTGCTATTGCAGGCATTGTTATGTCATATATGGCAAAGAAGCGAGGCGGTAAAGATAACATGAGACAATTCGGATTTGCTTTGTCATTAATAGCATTGGTATTGATGGTTATATTTATTATTGATATGATTAAGTATTACAATATGGACATAACCAGTATCTGAGAATTATAATAGATAGGCATCTGATTTTTTAGGTGTCTTTTTTTACTGTAGATTTCAGTTTTACAGTAAATTGTGAGGTAACACAAATAAGCGTAATCATCCATGGGAATCTATGTACGGATTTCTATGGATGATTACGCAAACGGGAAAGGTTTGGGAAACCGGTAGAGGTTTCCTGAGATAAACGGCATATGTATCTGTAATAACAAGCATTTATTACAAAATAAACTCCCTCTCGGCTGCTGTATGAGCAGAAGAGAGGGAGTTGCTTGTATATGAATGTTAATGATTAGTAACGAGTTTCGACTGATTTGATGTATTTCTTTGGAAATTCAGCAAACCAGTTAGCAACACCACCAGAGTTACCCTCAGCGATAGTTACAGTGTCTTTATTGACTTTAAGTACAACTGCAACATGGTCACCTGCCGCATTTGTGCTAGTAACTAAATCACCAACATGAATATCATTTAGATTATGATGTTCATAAGTTGGTGCGTATCCAAATGCAGCATCACTGAGTTCGCAAGCGAATGCATCGCACGCTGTTACAGTATCTCCTTTATTAGTTGTATACTCACGGTCAAATCCGAAAGGTGAATCCTGTGGATATTTACTCTGGAATGACATCAGAATATTGTAGACTTCCTGCTCTGAGCGAACAGGAACAGTGAGTTTTGGAATAGTAGTACTTACATAATCATCACATCTTTTACAATGTTTGACTTTTTCACCTGTAATATACATAGTTGGCTGAACAGTGACTTTTTCCTCACCGTAATCATGACCAAGGGCTGGTGTATAGTCGGTTTTCATTTCCTGACATGTCTTACAAACATATTCTGTGAAACCTTTGTTTTCACAAGTTGGAGCCTGTGTGTCGAGAAATTCCCAGTCGTGGTCTGCTTTTGATGTGGTTACAGTCTTGGAATTCAAGAGTGTATGGCAGACTGTACAATATGTCTTTAATACATAAGAGCCTTCATACTTACAGGTGGCTGGCTGTTCATTTTCTTTTACAGGAGTACCTGCTGTATGGCTGGTCTTCGGAATAGTTGTAGTATCAGCAACATTACCGCAAGTTTTACATTTATACTCTTTAGTGCCTACTGCTGTACAAGTCGGTTGACTTGTCACAACCCATTCGTAAGAGTGAGTGTGAGTTGGTGTAGACGGCTTCGGTGTTGGAGTCGGATTGCTCGGAGTAGATGGCTGCGGCTGCGGTGTTGGCTGCTCACTAGGTGTTGTTGGAACTGTGTTTTTCTTCGGAATCGTCACAGTAACACCTTTGGTATTATAGCTGCCCCATTTCTTGCTGTTCTTATTATAGGCACGAACGGTGTAGACATATTTCTTGCCAGCACTTAAAGATGCTTTCTTATTGCTTGTGTGTGTGTAGCTTGTAGTATTGCTACCCACATTGGTAAGTGTAGACCATTTCTTTGCACCGGACTTCTTATAGTATATACGATAAGAAGTTGCATTTGTGGTTTTGTTCCATGTAATTGTTACTTTGTTCGTAGCAATCGCTTTAACACTTGCAACATTGGTTTTGCCTGGTACAGCTGGAATAGTAACAGATTTGGCAGAACCATAATTGCTCCATTTCTTGCTGGATTTATTATAGGCACGAACTGCATAAGAATATTTCGTACCACCTACAAGAGGAGTTTTCTTATTGCTTTTGTGTTTGTAGCTTGTCTTTTTGCCACTTACGTTGGCAACAGTAATCCAGTCGTTTGTGCCATTTGGCTTGTAATAGATACGGTAGGATGTGGCATTTTTAGCCTTTTTCCATTTTACCGTGGCTGCATTTGTAGATGCAGAGACTTTGGTTACATTTGCTTTCGAGGGGACCTTGTTGGACGCTGCGAAAGCGGTCGTTGGCAGCATAGTCATAATCATCAATGCTGTCAGTAAGACTGTAAACAGTGACCTTACCTTTCGTTTCATGACTCATGAAACCTCCTTCTTAATTATTTATATGATTTATGGTGCTGTAGCCCTTGAGCTTCAGCTCTCACAAATTCTCTCGTCGCCAAGACGTAAAGCATAGAGCGAGATACTAGAATAGGAGACATAACAATTTTTCTTTTTATTATTACTCTCACATCTTTTCTCACATCTTTAGGTCTCTTACACGGTTTTAATTTTGTTGGCAAACAAAATTTCTTAATAATAGTCATTATATCATGTAAGATTCCTGAATTAAATGAATTTCTTCGTGTCTACTTTAATACACATAGATATAGAAAAAACTATACATAATTGTTTTTGGAATTATTCTAACGGTTATTCCGTTAAAATTCAAGGTAAATTATATTTTTCTGATACGATGCTAATAGAAGGAGCAGTAGTGATGAATTATATCAAAAGGATACGAGATTTGCAAGAAGATAGAGATTTCAGTCAGAGTGCTGTGGCAAAAGCAATACATGTAGCACAGACAACATATTCTGATTATGAGAACGGAAAAGTGAGGATTCTGGTAGAATGTCTGGTTGACACTGTAGCGTAAGTGCATTCTCGTGACTTTAGTCGTGAGTTAACGCTACATTTTTCTTACATATTTAACTTTTTTTCTGTTCATTTATGTGTTAAAATTACTATATCAGTTAGAACAAGTCTAACAGAGTATCTTTAGTAGAAAGGAGCTGCAATCGTATGAAAACAACATCAAGTTATGCTGTCGAATTAAAACATACAAGTAAGATTTTTTACCCTACGATTAAAATCTATCAGCGTGCAGTTTCTTTCTGTGTTTCTACATTCGAAAATGAATGGTCATCAATCAGTTCAGTTACGGATAGTAAGCAACGTAAAGGTTATGCTGAAAGACTGATACATTCTACAAAGAGCAATCAGGCGAAATATCCAGAATTTGATAAGCAGTTTTTTAAGCTTCCGAGTTACTTAAGACGTAGTGCTATCAACACAGCTTTAGGACACTTACAGAGCTATCACTCTAACTTGGAAAACTGGTTAAATTCTAAGCAGACTGCTAAGAAACCAGTCTTGCAGATAAATCTTAACAAGCTGCCAGCTTTTTATAAAGATGGTTCTTATAAAGGTTCACCTATGGATGCTGACAGTGTAAGCTTAAAGCTTTTTGTCAACAACGACTGGATATGGGTACCGTTTACGCTCAAGCATACGGACATAGATTACATTCGTAAGCAGTCTGCTGGCAGCAAGCTGTCAGTACCGACGC
>ENA-ORTF01000503-ORTF01000503.1-human-gut-metagenome-genome-assembly--contig:-NODE-503-length-51393-cov-3.733803_pt1 | contig 51393 bp, 45 predicted proteins | sample MGYA00241908_ERZ509180 | MGnify/ENA primary metagenome ERZ509180 (study PRJEB26280, sample SAMEA2338814) | human gut metagenome | biome: human gut; feature: human-associated habitat; material: faeces... | reverse complement strand
AATTTAAGCACCATACGAGGTTTTGGTGCAGGCTCAGGACCATTTCGCGCCGCCGAACAAAGAACCATTACCCGAGGTTTTACGTTAGCCGAGGTATTGATAACCTTAGGAATAATAGGTGTTGTCGCCGCAATGACACTGCCTTCTCTAATACAAAAGAATAACAATAAAGTCGTTGAAACTCGTTTAAAAAAATTTTATTCATCAATAAATCAGGCAATACTAATGGCAGAGGCTGATTACGGAGATAAAAAAATCTGGTATGAAGATTTAGCCGGAGCTGATGTGGACGATGAAGGAAATGTTATAGAGGGTTCTTCAGAGGCGGAAGCATGGTTTAGAAAGTATTTTGCACCTTATATGAAGATTACGAAGATTGAAAATTTAAAAAGCGGTATAAGTAGTGGCTCTTTAATAGTATATTTTGCCGATGGAAGTGCATTACGCATAAGACGAAAGGATAGTACAAGAGATTGGGATTTTTTCCCTGGGAATGTGAACAAATGTATTAATTCTCAAAAAGCGGCAGAAGGTTTTCGTGATACCGGCGGAAGATGCTCTTTTGCATTTAACTTTATGCCGTCAGCCACTACTGAAAAATGGAAATACCATTATAACAGGGGCTTTGAACCATACAAGTTTAACTGGGACGGAAATACCGAAACGCTTTATAATGATAGTAAATACGGCTGTAATTCGACCGGCAGCAGCTGGAGGCAGTACTGTACTGCAATCATCCAGATGAACGGCTGGAAAATCCCTGATGATTATCCATATAAGGTAAGTTATTAGCTAAAAAGGGGGCTGTATTAGAAGCCCCCTTATCTTGTATTATTTTACATTTGCGGATAAACAGGTTTTCTCGTAATGAAGCCTGTTGTTAAACGTATTTATCCTTGCCATAATATCTTTAAACATAGGGATTGAAAGGCTCTGTTTTCCGTCAGAAAGTGCATTTTCTGGATCATTATGAACCTCAATCATAACACCGTCAGCACCAACAACAAGTCCGGCTTTTGCCATTGGTTCAATCAAGTATCTCTGACCTGTTCCATGGCTTGGATCAACAATTATAGGCAGGTGAGAGTATTTTTTTATCACAGGAATTGAAGCTATATCCATAACATTTCTTGTGAATGCACTGTCAAAACTTCTTATCCCGCGTTCACATAAAATAACTTTAGAGTTTCCCTGATACATAATGTGTTCAGCTGCAAGAAGAAATTCTCTTATTGTGCTTGCAAGTCCGCGTTTAAGAATTACTGGTTTGCTGCATCTTCCCACAGCCTGAAGAAGCTTAAAGTTCTGTACGTTCCTTGCTCCAATCTGCAAAACATCAATGTAATCAAGCATCATTGGAAGATCAGAAGCATCCATTATCTCAGATACTGTTAAAAGTCCTGTTTCATCACTTGCACGTTTTAAGTATTGCAGAGCTTTTTCACCATAACCTTGAAAATCATACGGTGATGTTCTTGGTTTGAATGCACCGCCGCGAAGAAACTCACAACCCATCTCTTTTGCAGCCATCGCAACTTTCAGTAACCCTTCATAATCATTTTCAACAGAGCAAGGTCCAACCATTGCAACCGGTTTGTTATTCCCGCCTATTTTTACCCCGTTTGAAAATTCTATAACAGTATCCTCAGCTTTTCTGTCGCGTGACGCCAGTCTGAAAGGTTCTCTTATAACCTTTACTTCTTTTACCCCTTCAAGAGCAGCTAATCTGCCAGGAGTAACTGATGTTTTATCTCCTATTGCATCAATAACGGTATGCACATTACCAATATTGCATCTTACTTCAAATTCATTATCCTTTAATAAGTCTATAACGCGTTGAACTTGAACTTTGGTGGCATTGCGCTCCATAATTATAATCATTCTTAATCTCCTTAACCTGTTAACAATGTAGTAAATGTATTAATTAGTGTAATATAAACAATTTTTATTAGCAATCAGATTTTAACTTTCTTTGAAGATTTATTGCAGGAAAATATCCCGGCAGAACACCAAGACATTTACCAATATATTTTATAGTATTTTCTGTTTCTTTTTTGCTAAAGTAATATTCGGCAAAAAGATAATGAAGTTCAGGATCGTTGTAAAAATAATCTTCTGCCTGTTTTAAAAAATAAAGTCCTTCCTGCTCGTAACCGCATTTTAAAAAAACACGACCTATATATTTATGCACTTCAGGATTTATGGTACAGAGCCAGTCTGAATATTTTATAATATTTTCTACATATTCGCCTTTATAATATTTCATCAAAAAGTTTAAGTCAATTTCCAAAAAGTTTCTCAATTGGAAATAAGAAGGATAGGTGCTGACTTTTTTATCAATTAGCCCGCAAAGAAATACTCCCCAGTTTGCTCTTATATCTTTCTGTGCATAACGGGCAAAGAACTCTTTTGCATTTGTGATGTCATCATCTACAAGGCAGCAGTATGCAGCTTCAAGTAAATAGCCGTTTTGCTCAAAAAATTGTCGGCATCCTTCCGGGTCGGATGCCAACAATTTATTTTTTGCAATTTTATAATTTAGTTCCATATATTGTCTAATTATTATTGTTAACAGGGTTCATACTGTTCAGGCTGTTCATCATTGAATTCATCATCATTGATTGGATAACTTTCGGATCAATATTTTGCCCGTTATTAGCATTCATCATATAAGGAAGCATATACATCATAGGATCTGTATTATTGTTGTTCCCTCCGTTAAGCATCATGCTCATCTGCTGAATTTGCGGATCCGGAGTATATGCCATCGGGTTTTGTGCAGGCTGAACCTGCGGTTGTGCAGGCTGGGCAGTCGTTTGGACAGGTACTTCTGTCTGAGCTGTTGTTTCTGTTGCTGACGGAGTTTCTGCTGAAATGTTCAAACCTGCACGTTTCAAAACATCTAAAGCTTCTAAAATTTCTCCGTTTGAAGGTGTTTTAGAGTTTTTTTTTGAGCCGTTATCTGCAAAAGCTAATTTATTAGTTGAGAAGGTTTCTGATTTATTTAGTTTTTTCATCTTTTCAACTTCTTGCGGAGTTAGTGTCCCGCCGTTATTAATTTTGTTTTGCAAATACTTCAGCTGCATTTTCTTCCAGTTTGTGTTTGCTTCTTCAGAGAAACCGTTGCCATAAGGTGATGAGATAAACTTATCCATTTCATCTGTATTTTCATCATTACCGGCACCTGTGCATGAAGGATCTCCTGAAAGGCAAGCCTTGCCTTTTTGCGCGTATTCAACAAGTACTTCATTTCTGTTCAGGTTTATTACTTTTTGATAAGCTGCCTGTGCCTGATCTTTTTTGCCGGCTTTTATGTATGCCATTGCAAGGTAATAATAAGCAAGCGAGTTCTCTTTATCTTTTTTCAATATTGAATATAGTTCCTGAATACATCCTGAATAATTATGTTTTTTGTATTTTGCAACAGCACTTTTCATTGTAGCGTTAGGATAGTATAAAGGTAATTCAGCTTCACTGCCGAAAATTTGTTCATCGCTTACAGGTTCATATTCATCAGTAGAGGTTTGGGCTGCCTGCTGCGCTTGCTGTGCCTTTTCACGTTCTTCACGTTCACGTTTCAACTGTTCTTTTCCTTTGTAAAGATTTTCTCCGGGAATACCTTCTGCGCATGATATATTGGCAAGCTGAACGCTTGTTGCAGAAGCGAACATTATTGCAGCAATTAATAAAGCAAGTTTTTTATTCATTTTCATCATCCTTCTCTTCCTAATGTAATGATTTTTCGACAGAAATCAAGTTTCTCTCTTCATATTATATAACATTTTCAGGAAAGTTTCTAGTATAAATATATGATTTTATCTTAAACTGAATTTACAGCCGCAGTAATTCTGTCTGTAAAGTCCTAACTCTTTTGATATTTTATTTGTTTTTAAAAATCCGTCTTTTTTCTTAAAATCTATATCAATATATATCAGATTATATTCTTCAGCAATTTTTCTGCCGATTTCTGATAGTTTTTGGAAATTTTTATGCGGACTTATCACAATTGAGGTAGTAAAAAGATTTATTCCGAGTTTTTTGCAGAGTTCTGCTGTTTTCCTCAATCGAAGCTCAAAGCATTTGCTGCAGCGTTTACCCTTTTCCGGTTCGTTTTCAAGTCCTTCTGCGGATTTGTAGAATTCTTCCGGAGTATAATCTCCCTCTATTAATTCCACTCCGAAATGCCTGCAAAGGGTTTTTTCTGCTTCAAGTCGTTTCTGATATTCCGTATCCGGATAAATATTAGGGTTGTAAAAATATACACTAACAGAATACCCCGCATCTTTTAGAAAAGATACGGGATAACCTGAACATATTCCGCAGCAGGCGTGCAGTATTATTTTATTATCTTCTTTGTGCTCCTGCATCTAATAACCATTTCTTTAATTCACTGTAAGGTTTTATTCCGATGAAAACATCCTGTCCGATTTGTGAACTTGGTGTTGCATTTATACCGCGGGAAAAGGCATCATCTATTTGTTTAGTAAGTTCATCTTTGACTTCTTTGCTGTTTGCATCTTTTTCAAGTTGTTTTACGTCAAGTCCCTGAATGTTTTCAACAAGTTTAAGTATTTCTTCATCACTATTTGGTTGTTTTTCAAAGAACAGGGAATTTATATCCCATAGTTTTCCCTGTTTTTCGGCAGCGATTGAATATCTTGCCATTCTGCAGGAGCCTGTATGGAAAGGCTGTTTAAGATATTTGTTGCATTCCATATCAAGCGGAAGGTTTTTGTGTACTACTCTCACACCTTTAAGTTCCTGCGCCACCTTATGTATCATAATGTTATATGCGAAACAGATAGGACAGCGGTAGTCTGTGTAAGTTATAAGAACTACTTTTCCGTCTTTGTCCCCGAGTGTGTTTCCGCTGACAGCGTACTTATTTGTTTTTGCTTCAACAAATTCTTTGAAATCTTTTGCACTTTTTACCTGAGGTGCAAATTTCAGGGTTATTGTTGTATAAGCCAGACCGCTGCCTGCAGCTAGCATTACAACGATAAATGCAATTAAATAAGCTTTATTTTTTATTGCATCAAGAAAGTCGGCAACGCTTTGTTTGAAGGCTTTTATAACACCTCCGTTTTTATAATCAAGTGCGACTAGTGCAATAAGTAAATTTAATACATAAGTAAATGCACATAGTATACAAATTTTATTAATCTGGAATAAACTTACGCAGAGTAAAATCATTGAGATTGCAAAAGAAATAATTCCAAGTGATGCAATATAATCCAGCGGATTTTTAAAGACTTCCATAAACTTAAATAGTCTGAAAATTTTCAATTTGTCCGCAATAAGCATAAGAAACATAAATGCGTACAAAAACATTCCCCAGTAAGCCAGAGGAATACCTAAGAACTGGGATTCAGTTGTTTTAGCAACCCCGTCACAGTCTATTAAATCATTAACGGTACAAAAGCTTGGCAGTGCATATGGGTTAAAGTTTGCATCATAATAAATCATTGCCAGTTTTATTGTTGTTATAAATCCAATTAATGCTAGTAAAAAAATACTGATTTTTTTCACACGTGTATTTTCCATTATTATATTCTCCTATTCCATATGGCTATTTTACAATTTTTATTATTATAAATCAATACCGGAAAGTAGTAGAAATTTTCTCAAAAACATTGATTAATCTTTTGTTTTTATTTATAATATATTTTGAGGTTTTATGAAGAAGAATATTTTTAACTTATTTTTAAATAAATTGTTGGAATATCCCCTCTGGGTTAAACAGGTTGTTTATTGGAAATTATTTCAAGATATGCGGAATAATCACTGTGAAAGGTATGTTATAACACATTCAGACAAGCTGTTTTCTACATATGTTCCGACTGTTACTTTTGTCGGGAAAACTGAAATGTGGAATAAAATCAGCGGTTTGGATACTAATATTTATAACTTCCTGAATCTCTGCTATGAAGGTTACAGCATTCTTGAAATTTCGCTTAATACTTTCCTTTCCATGGAAGAAGTTGCAAAGCATTGTATCTTTTGTATAGAGCAAAATTATATTGAAATACCTGACAGTCAGGAAGTATTTGCAATGGCAGGATTTATTGCAGGAAAATTTAAGACCGGGGAATATTATAGGATTAACGGGTCTATTACAATTGACCAGCTTGATTATGCAATTATGGAGCAACGCCGTCTTGATGATAGGATGGAGCATAAACTCTTTGGCAAAGTTCTTGTTGATCTGGGATTTGTTACCCAGGAGAATGTTAAAACCCTTTTTGTATTAAAAAATGATGCAAGAAGAAGGTTTATTCTTGACAGTGACCGTATGGTTACTGCCCAGCTTCCGGATCAGGAAAGAGATGATTTTAATAAAGAGATAGAAGAACTGAAAAAAGAGAATAAAGCTCTTAAACAAAGGCTTATGCAGCTGCTGGATTTAGTAAAGGATAAATATGATTAGCGCACCTGAACTACTCGTTAAATACATACGTGACGGGCTTGTTGAACAGGCTCATTTTGGTTTTGTACTTGTTTTTGACAAAACTCATATTATAGACAGAAACGGCGAACCTAACAATTATCCGTTTTATCTGCGTTCCTGTGCCAAACCACTTCAGGCAAGTCTTATAATAGATTACGGTATGGATATTAAATATAATATGACCGAAGAAGAAATTGCGCTGTGCTGCGCTTCCCACGCCGGTGAAAAAATTCATGTCGAAACTGCTGTTAATCTTTTAAAAAAAATAGAACTTGATGAAAGCTATCTTCAATGCGGTCTTCATAAACCTATCTCTAAAACCGAACAGGAAAGGCTGCTTTTAGAGGGTAGAAAAGAAAATATTTTTCAGAATAACTGTGTAGGTAAGCATATTATGATGCTTGCACTGTGTAAGATGAATAACTGGGATTTGGCTTCATATGAAGATGCTCAACACCCGTTACAGCTTGCAATAAAGAAAAGAATTTCAGAGCTGTGCGAACTTAAGAAAGAATATCCTGTTACAAAAGACGGATGCGGTGTGCCTATTATGTCAATGCCGTTAGAAAATATGGCTAAGGGATATTTGAATTTATTCTGTAATTCAAGGTATGAAAAGATTAAGCGGGCATTTTTGAACTGCCCTTATATTATAGGCGGAGAAAACAGACTGGATACTAAAGTTATTGAAAATTCCGGCAAACTTATAGCAAAAGTAGGAGCCGGCGGTCTTTGTATTGTTGTGAATACCGAAACTGAAGAGGCTCTTGTTGTTAAAATCTGCGATTGTGATATGAAAGCCAGAGAACTCGTAGTATTAGACAGCCTCAAAAATCTTCACTGGGCAAATATTGAGGCTGACCATTCTATAAAAACACTTCACGATGAACAGGTTGGCGAAATCGTTACTTGCTTATAGGTTTGATTTTCCCTTCTGAAAACTCCAGTGCTTCTTTATTATATCCGGCAAGCTGGTTTAGAAAATACTGCTGTTGTGATATGCCTGGATTTTTAAGTTTTTTGTAATCATTTGCTGCTTCAATGCGCAGAAGCGCTACCCCTCGGTTATAAACTTTTTGTTGTGTGTTTATAACTGATTGCGGCGGTTGTCCTTTATACATTTTAGCTGCAGTTGAAATATCAAACAGCCTTCTTTTGCTAAGCCCGCTTAATTCTTTGCCTTTTTGGGTTTTATTATTTGTCATAAGATTAATTGCCGCCTCGTATTTACCCTGCTTAAGTGTCCAGACAAGACCTTTAGTATCTTCAATTATTGATGTCCCTTTATTAAAGGTCATATCAATCAATGCTTCTTTGATACTTTGAGGAAGCTTTTCATAATTCTTTCTTCCGCCCAAAACAGTCCATAGATTTTCTTCCATTTTAAGCATATCGTTTACGAATAGTTCAAGCACTTCTTTGTTTGAAAGGTATTTTTTTTCGCCTTTTTTTAGGACATGACCGATACCGATTGTTTCGTTACCGGCTTCATCTATATAAGGTGTATTATGAAACTCATTCACTCCGTAAGGTTTGCCGTTGTTTTTATTGCCGTCTTCAAGTGCTTTTAATCGTTTGATAAACTCCGGGCTGACTCCCATGGCTTTTGCAGCATCGTTTAAATTATTTATATTTTTAGCATGTCTGCTGTCAGGAATTTTTAAAACATCACCTGGCTGAAGTGTTTTTGCAGTTTCTCCGTTAAGTCCGTTCAGCATTAGAATATTCCGCTCCTCAACGTCAAACTGTTCTGCCAGTTTTGCAGGGTAATCTCCTTTTTTAATTGTATAATCAGAATGTTTTACTGTTTTAATATATTTATTACGTAGATTGTTTTTTTCAAGTTCCTCATCTGAAATTGACGGCATCATTGAAAACCCTCGTGTTTCAGGTTCGTTTGTTCCTGACGGAATAGTCAATATCTGCCCGATTGACAGGGTATTACCTTTTAGTCCGTTAGCTTTTTTTAAATCTTCAACTGAAACACCCATCGATTTAGCAATAGAATACAATGTTTCGCCGGCTTTGACTTTATGCCCTTTTGGCTGTTGCGGAGAAGCCGCAATGTTAAAATTAAAATTTATCTCTGTCACTTGCATCCTCTTTTAATTAAGCATAGTTTCTTCTATTGCATTTGCAATGCAATTAGCGTATTTTTTCTGGTCGTAATCTGAAAGAAGGGAATTGGTAATATTCTCATTTGCTATATTGCCTATTTCGAGCAGAGATGATGTAATTCCCTTTGCTGCTCTGTTCACGTACAAGTTATCTGATGCAGTGTTAGGTGTTAGTGAAATAAACCCTTGCTTTACATGTTTATTTATATTATCGGCAAGTTCTTTATCAATATCTTTTGTGTATCTTACTGTGCAAAATTTTTCATCAGGCTTGCTTTTTGCTGATTCCACATGAACAGATAGGAACAGCATATCTGATTTGTCTGTAGAAGATATTACTTCTCTGACATTATCATCACCTTTTTTACCTGCCAGCATATTTTCAAGATATTCCTGTGCTGCCATACCGCCGTTTCTTACGGCACCTGATACAATAACAACCTGTGCGCCGCGGTTTCTTAGGTTATCAGAAATTTTTTCAACGTAACTTTGGGCAACGCGCCATTCTTCTATCGGCATTTCTTTACCTTCGGCATTTTTAACAGAAAGAACTGTACCGGCATCAAAGAAACCATTATTTTGCTGATAGCCGCCATGACCGGGGTTAAGAATAACTACTTTGCCGCTGAGGTTTCCTTCTGATATAGGATCGAGAACTTCTGTCACTGCTTCAAGTTTTTTCGTTTCAGTATTGTAATTCGGCAGCGGACGCATTATAAAAGGATCTTTAACATCTTTGAAACCTTCATCTTTTTTCCCGCTGCTAAGAGCCCAGGATTTTAGAGTGCCGGCATTTACATAATTCCCTTCTCTGTCTTTTATTGTAGTCATAGTTGTCGGGGTTATGTCTTTGCTTTTGCCGCCGTTTGTTGAGTAGAAAATCTCATTCGGATATACTTTTCCGCTAAGGTGTGATGCGTTGCTTCCGGTATTATCCGTACGCTTTTTACCGGACTTATTTACTTTTCCGGATGCTTCTTCAGGATTTATCATCCCGTTAATCATTTTATCCATCTTTTTGGTTGATACAAAACCCCAGGAATCGAACTCATCGTTAAGTTCTTTTATAAATTCTTCTCTTAACTCTTTGCTGGAATTTTTTGTTTTTTCTGCCACAAGATCGAAAATTTTTGTCATAGCTTTTTTTCTAACGTCTTTGTCGCTGCTCCATTCATCAGAAATCATATTTATTAAGCTTTTATCGTATTTTTCTTTAAAGTTATTAAAGACATCTATAACGTTATCTTTATTAATTTGTTTAAAAACACTGTCAAAGGCTTCTTTACCGACTGCACCTTTGTAATCATCAGCTGCTTCTTCAAGTTTTGTTGCAATTTCACTTGCGCTCAACTTTGTTGCAGCAGGTTTTGTTTCTTTTTTAGGTTTAGCTTCAGGTGTACTATTCGGGAGAACTTTTTTTGCAGTTTTTTCAGGGCAGCTTTTTTGTTTTTGCGGATATACATAAAAATATTCGCCCTTTTGAGGTTTGTAATTCTCTTTAATCCCGTTGAGTGCAGTAAGTTCTTTTAATGTCATACCGTTTTTACGTGCAAGTGCGGCAAGTCCCATACCGCTTTCGATTTTTGCAGTAGGAACATTTTTTATTACTTGTCCTTTTTGCAGTGCATCTTTTGTAAGACCTGTCATATTTTTGAAATCTGTTAAAGACATACCGAATTTTTTTGCAATAGCGCTTAACCCTTTTTCATCGCCGCTTACACTTACAATATATTCTCCTCGTGCTTTTGCCTCTTTCTTTAACTTATCGGTATCAGCCGCAGTAGTTTTTGATACTTCCTTTGAAGAGGCTGTGTTTTCGATTTTTAAATTCATAATATACACCTTTTCTAACTTCTACACCCAAAAAATAACGGCACTTTTTAAATATTCTTTAAAAAATACCGCTGTTTTTTTACATATTTTTACAAATAATCTTATGTATTAAAAATTCTGTCCCCAGCATCGCCCATTCCGGGAACGATGTAGCCTTTTTCATTTAGATGATCATCAACTGCTGCCGTAATAATTTCAATATCCGGATAGTGTTTTTGGATATTTTCTATACCCTCCGGTGCTGCGATTATGCAGATTATTTTAATATTATCAACAGGGATGCCTTTATCTGCATATAGTTTTATTGCTTCTATCAAAGTATTACCTGTAGCAAGCATAGGATCTGTCAGGTAAATATAGAATTTTTCCGGATTTGGTGCCTCCATTGGAACCTTATTATAGTACCATACCGGCTTTAGAGTTTTTTCATCTCTGTACATTCCGATATGCCTGATACAAGCCTGAGGAAGAATATCAATTGCTTCATCTGTAAAGATTAAACCGGCGCGCAGGATTGGTGAAATAATCAGATTGATACCCGGATCAATTGTTTTTGTTGTAAATGTTTTTAAAGGGGTTGTAATTTTGGTATCGACAAGCGGAAGGTTTTTAGCGGCTTCATATAAAAGACATCTTGTAATTTTTCTTGTTGCTATCCTAACTCCCTGACTGTCAGTTTTCTCATCGCGCATAGTACAGAGATTTAGAAGAATTACCGGGTTGTTAATTATTCTTACCTTCTCTTTGTTCATCTTTTTTAAACTCCTTTATCATTTTGTTTATTTTTATTCTGTTCTGGTTATACAGGTTAATTTTGTCATCTATAGTTTTAATATTCTGCTGTTCATCTTCAATTGAGATTTGTCCGCTGTCAGGCATAATATCTGCAACTTCTCCCATAAAATGCGAGCATCTCACAAGAATTGAACCGAGTTTGTTGAACATATCATCAAGCAAGCTAAGAGAATCGCTTAATCTCATCGGCTTATTAACAACGATAAGCTTGTTGGAAGCAAGACTTTCTTTTGTTGGTTCATATAATTCCAGTGACTTTGATCCGCCAAGGCCGTTAAATTCTACAGTTGCAATTACCCCCTTAGGAAGCGAAAGATTTTTATCTTCAAGGACAAATTTTACATAGACATGATCAGATACAATTTTAACCCTTTCGACATGACCTATTTGCAGCCCCATCATTCTTACCGGAGAGCCGACTATAAGCCCGTCAACATCCTGAAGAAATATCTGATATGTTTTTAGTTCTGCTTTCTTTTTATAATTGTGATACCTGATACCGCCGATTACCAGTGTCAGTATAAGCATCCAGACAACCGCTTCTAACCATAAAAATAATTGCAGCTTAGCTTTTTTATCCATGCTCCAATTATACCTTAATACATAATTTTTTACTACTTGCGAAAAATTTTTTTATATTATATTATTAAGTTAATTAATAAGAAATGTGAGGTTTAGAATGGAACAGATTATAAAAGTAGCTTGGGATTTGAATGAAAATACTGAAAACAGATACCAATTAGTATATGAAATTGCTGAACTTGCAAAAAAACTGGTTGATGAAAATCAGGCTAAAAAAGCTCATGACGAATTTGTATTTGAAGAAAACTATGATACCGGCTACCCAAGAGAAAATCCGGTTGAGCACGCTATTATGGTTAAAGCGTCAGAAGCAGATGACAACCGTTTGGTAGGTTAATCTGAATTTAATAACAGTTTACAGCGGAAGAACAGCCTTAATGTTGCTATTCCGCTTTTTTAGTGATTAAGGGAGTGTTTATATGGAAGATACAATTAGATTTATTAGAGAAAGAACTGGTGATTTTACGCCTGTTATTGGCATTATTTTAGGTTCCGGGCTTGGTGAACTTGCCGATGAATACTGTAACACCGCAATTCCTTACAGTGAAATTCCAAACTTTATTTCTTCTACTGTCCATGGTCATAAAGGAAGACTGGTTTTTGCCGAGATTTCAGGTAAAAGGGTAGTAATGATGCAAGGCAGAAATCATTTTTACGAAGGTCATACAATGCAGGAGATTACATACCCCGTAAAGGTTATGAAGAAACTCGGCGTTGAAACGCTTATTCTGACTAATGCTGCCGGAGCTGTTAATGAAAGCTACATACCTTCGGATTTAATGATAATTAAAGACCATATTAACTGCATGGGCTCAAATCCGCTTATAGGTCCTAACAGTCCGGAATTTGGCGAGAGATTTCCGGATATGTCGGAAATTTACAAAAAGGATTTAATTGCTCTTGCGAAAAAATGTGCATCTGAGTTGGGACTGGAAATAAAAGAAGGTGTTTATCTTGCAAATTCCGGACCATGTTATGAAACTCCGGCTGAAATAAAGATGGCAAGAATGTTCGGTGCTGATGCTGTCGGAATGTCTACTGTTCCTGAAGCTATTGTTGCAAACTACTGCGGTATGAAAGTGCTTGGTATAAGCTGTATCTCAAATACCGCAAGCGCCCAGAATGGTGAAAAGCTTTCCCATGCAGAGGTTATTGATACAACAACAAAAGCTAAGGAAAAGTTTAAGTCTTTAGTTGTTAAAATAATTAGCGCCTGCTAAAATTATCCCAACAATCTATAATGTCAGACATGTAAAGTTTTGTAAAATGTCCTAAAGTCCTGTTAAATCAAGCTTTATGCAGGGAATAATACATGTATACAGGCAATTTTTATATACTTACTCGTTTTTAAATATATATAAAGTATATAAATAGGAAAAGGATATTATGACAGGCGTAAACGGATACAGCTATGCCCGTCCTGCAGGTTCAATGGCAAGTAAAGGTATGCAGTACGGCGGTGCAGCAGGAAATATCACTAATCAATATCGTAACGTTGGCAATACCGGAATGAGTAAGGCTGATTTGCGAAACTCCGGTATGGCGGCATCAGCCCAATATAGAGCAAATGTCGATGCCCAGAAGACTGCCGAATATTCCCAGCAATTATCGCAAACTGCTCAAATGTATGGTGTCAGCAACTTTGATCCGATGATGGCCGATGCTGATAATAACGGAGTTATTACTAAAAAAGAATATAACAACATGGAAAAGCAGCTTCAAATGTATGCTATGCAGAATATGCGCACCGGTTCAAACGGGCAAAGTAGTTCAAGCGGTAATGTATTTGGAATGCTGAATAGTATCACTGATACAGCTGGGAACATAATCGGTGCTGTAAAAGGTGACGGAACTTCGGGTACCAGCGGATTTATAGAAACTGCGGGCAACTGGGTTAAAGGGCTTTTCGGATAAGCATTTTTTCTGATTTGTTAAATTACGTAAATTTTTTAGCAGCATGGTCTTGCCAATTTTTTCCATTCGATTAAAAATATCTGATGGGAAGGACAAGAATATGCAAGTAGGAAAAACGCAATATTTAATACGACCAAAGCAAAAAGATTACGGGATGCTATCCCCAAATCAAGGACCTGTTCCTTCCAATCAAAAATTTAATAGAGATATTGAGAGACCTTTAAATCATAATTCCCAGAATTTATCATTTAAAGGTCTTTCTATATCTAAAGTTATTAATAAGATAATGTATGCACAGGATAAGGAAGTTACTTACAGTGCAAATGTTCTTTTTGACAAAACAAAAAATCATCTCGGTGAAATGGTTAAAAAGCATTATGACCATGTTAAGTCTTCCGAAATGGCTAAAAAACTCGTCAAATTTGACGGTGATAAAATCACTTTCCGTAAGAAGACCATCCCTCATCTTATCTGGGATGGTTTAATTTATCCGTTCAAAATTCTTCCGTTTGATATACTCAACGGAATGGTTGAACTTATCGGCAAGATTAAACCTTTCAAAAAATGGGCGCAAAGAGTTCTTGAAAAACCATTTTTCAGAAATATCAGACAACGTTCAAAGATTGAATCTGAAGTAAGCTCTTTAAAAGGTTTGTGTGAAACAGCTACAAAATTAAAAGACAAACCGGATGCAGAAATTTCATCAAAATTCTTCCAGCAGTCTGTTAAAATGTTTGACCCGAGAACAGGAAACTATGATACCAAACACGAACGTGCTCTGTGCCGTATGGTATCAGGTTTGCCTCCGGCAATTATGCTTGCAACAGATGCCTATAACCTGTCAAGAATGATGGATGACGATCCTGCAGCAGCTAAAAAAGAAAAGAAAGCAAGATTCCGTCAGGAAATGAGCCGTCTGGTTATGAACGCTTATTTAATGCTTGTAACGTTTGGAGCTTTGAATAAATTTATTAATCAGTCAGCAGCAGGTAGTATGCTTATGACAGGTGCAACAACACTTTTAACCGAAACTTACTCGCGTTTGAGAAACGGAAAACATATTAAACGCTTAACTCCGGAAGAAGCAAGAGCTGAAAATGAAAAAAATAATGCTCCGGAAAAAGATATTAAACCGCTGACATTTAAGTCTGATATGAAGCCTGCATCGCAGCCTAAAGAACAGCAGAAACCTCTGCTTTCATTCAGTACAATTATGAAAGCATCAGCAGGTGTGATTGCTGCAGGTTTTGCAGTAAAAGGTGCAAGAAAATATATTCCTGGTGTAGAAGATGCTTTAAAAACCATTACAGAACCGTTCAATAAAAAATATAAATCCTTAACTCAGATAGCTGATTTTAGAATTTCCGGCGATAAGTTTGACGAAATAGTAAGAGTTCTCAGAGAAAATGACTTTGGCAAACTTGCTGATAAGTACGAACAGGTTGCAGCTACCGCACGAAATGCAGACGGTTCAATCAGCCTTGGAGTGAAAGATAAGAAGGTAAAACCGCTAATAGATTTTGTAATTGCTCCGTTCAAATTTGTATGGAATACTATCACTCTTCCTTACAAGTTAGTTGATAAAGGTGTTAAAGCTGCTATTAACAAAAAAGATCCTAAAGCTCCGGTAAAAGATATTGAAGCTCTGGCAAAAAGTATTGAAAAAATTGGCCGTGAAGCAACCAAAAAAGGTTACAGCAAAGAAAAATTCCAGACTTTTGTAAAAGACAATATAATGAAAGCCTTTAATACAGACACAATGTCTTCTGTACCTAACCACGAGCTTGCAAATCTTGCAAAAACCGCAGCAACTGCTGCCACTATGTGGTTCTTGATGACAGATAACTACAATATGGTAATGCTTAAATCCAACGGTAATGATAAAGAAGGGGCTGAAACCAAGTTCAAAGAAAGATTTGTTCAGGAATGTTCAAGATTGTTCTATTCAACATTGCTGATAGACCTCTTCAATAATACATTCCAGAAACAATACAACGCATCTCTATTGGGTATGAGCTGGATAACACTTACTGATACAACAATAAGCGAAATCTTAACAAGAAAATCTGTGGGTATGACAATTACTCCTCATACAAGAGATGAACTTATGGCAATTGAAGAAAAACAAAATAATGCTACCGGTGCATTGAAAGGATACTATAACTTTATGCAGAGACTGACCGGCAAGCGTTCAATAAAATCTTATGAAGTAAAGCCTAAGAACACCGGAAACACAGCTTCTCAAAATACAAAAACGGCTGCAGCTCAGGAACCTTCAATGCAGGGAAGCAGTATTTTGAATAAGATGATTAAAGGTTAAGATAAGATTATTTCCTGAGAAGTGCCGGTATGCTGTCCGGTCGGGTTTTCGCTATGGGTGTTAAACCATAAAAATACTCCTGCGGTTACAATTGCAACCAGAATTATAATTATTAACATTCTGGTCAGAATTGCAAAAATTTTTCCTATTATGAAAAGAGCTGCAATAATTCCAGCACCGATAAGTATTACGGTATAATCCATTTAATTACCTCACTTTGTTTTCTTCACCTTTAAGCAGACGCTGAATGTTGCTTCTGTGAAGCCATATAATATAAACGGCTCCGAGTGCGCAGTAAATTGTATAGGCAACAGGCGCTTTAAACCACCACATTAAAAACGGTGAAACAGCCATTGCTATAATTGAACCCAGTGAAACGTATTTTGAAGTATAAGTTATAACCGCCCACACAACAGCAATTAAAAGTCCTACAATCCAGTTGAGAGCAAGTATTGTACCAACACCTGAAGCAACGGATTTCCCGCCTGTAAATTTCAGGAATATTGACCTGCTGTGCCCGAGAATTACTGCAACTGCCGCAACAACCGGCAAAAGTCCTATTCCTGTAAATGTTGTTGCAAAAAGTTTTGCTAATATAACAGGCAAAGCACCTTTCAAAGCATCAAGAAGCATTGTTATAAAAAACCATTTTTTGCCCATAACCCTTTTTACGTTTGTAGCACCGGTTGAGCCTGAGCCGATAGTTCTTATATCCTGTCCTGTAAAGGTTTTAACAATAATATATCCGGTCGGAATTGAACCTATTAAATATGCTGTCACAAAAACCGTAATAAATTCTAAAACTTTTTCCATACTCTCTCCTTATTTGTTATCAGATTATAACACAATTAAAAGCCTTATGGCAATATTGATTTAAGTCAAAAAATATGCTATAAATAATCTAAGAAAGAGTTGGTATTTATGAACAGAAAATTAATAATTCTAGGTATTTTAATTCTTGCGGTATCCATTGTCGGAAAACTTTTATGGACAGCACTTAAAAACGTAAAGGTAGACGATTTTAAACCAGCAGCAGTAATTTTTGTAGTAGATTCTTCTGCTTCTAATCAGAAAGATTTGCCCGAACAGAAAAAGATGCTCAGACAAATCTGCAATATTCTTGATCCGGAAGATTTGATTAAGATATTAAAAGTTTCCGAGGATTCTTATTTAATATATGAAGGTGCACCGTTTAACGGGTCCGGCATTGATAAAGCGATGGATGCTTTTACTGCATATGATGATAAAGATTACGGCACTGCATACGGGGTAGGCTTGAAGAAGGCTTTTTCTCACGCCCTCGAAATGAAAAAGAACGGCTACCTGCCTGCCATTGTTGTCATGGGTGATTTGGAAAACGAAGGTGCAATTGAAAAACAGATTAACTGGGAAACTCTTCCTGAAAATGTTCAAAATGTCCAAAAATATGCACCGGATCTGGCAATGATGTTTTTATATGCACACCCGGAAAAACTTGATAAAGTGAAAGAAGCTCTCACTCCTGTTTTGGGTGAGAAAAAACTTATTGTGTCACCAAAACAAAATTCAGATAAAGCAGTTAAAACATTTATCCACGCTCTGGACAGATAAAATTATGAGGTAATTTATGGCTATTATAATTTCTTCTTCAACACAGGAAAAAGTTTTTGAAGATAAAGATATAATTAATATCGGCAGTAACGAAAGATGTGACTATCGTATAAATGTCGGCTATGATGTTCTTCTTACCGTACAGATTGATCGTATAACGAACAAATGCTTTGTTACCAATAATTTCCGTAATGAAAAAATTCTGTTTAAAGGAAAGCCGCTCCAGAAGATTGAAATTAACAATATTTGTAAAATTGTTTTTGCAGGAACCTCGGAGTTTATCAGTGTCAAAGTTTCCGAGGCAGATAAAATGAAATCTACAGTTTCAGCAATTGAAAAAGAAGAGCTCACAGAAGAAGATTTGAAAAGACTTTATGGCAATGATGCCTCTACTATAACAAAGGTTAAAATAGAAAAGCAGCGTGAACCTATTGAACAGGCTCGCGTCGCAATTATCAAACAGGTTGCATATTCTATTAACGAATTGAAAAATAAAATATCCGCTAATTCGAGAAACAGTATATTTCTTCATATAGCACTTGCGGTGAGTGCAATTTTCAGTTCGTTCGCAGTCGCTAATTATCTTATGGGGCTTACAATTCAGGAGGCTGAAAAGTATCTTTACCTGCCGACAAATATAAAAGTTTGGGCAGCTTATGCAATAATTGTGTTTGGAATTTGCCTAATGCTTAAGCAGGGTGTTTATTTGTTTTTACAGAATAATGTCGTAAAAGAGCTTGCGAAAACAACAAGATTTGCGCAGAATTTTATGTTAATTCTGTCTACAATATTCATTCTTGGTATATATGCTGTTAACCTTGTATATTTTATGAATTTAAATAATTTTATATCGTTTGCACTATTTATCTCGCTGTTCTTTGTTGGAATTATGGCTACACTTGCAATAAGCTGCGGGTACTTTAAATGTAATAATTCCGAGTGGAGTGCAACTTTAAACAAGTTTGAGTATAGAGAAGATTTTGAAGCGGTTTTGAAGGCTTACAGGCTCTGGATAGAGCGCTACATAAACAGCTTAAGCAGAACAAAAATCCGTAATATAAAAGACAGACTGTTTAATCTCCAATTAAAATCTGCCGGAGAGATTATCGTAGGAATTTTAACCGCGCCATTCCTTGCATATGGTGTTTCCAACACTCTTGCAATGTGTTTTCCTGAGGCAGCCGGCTGGATAAGAATTTCAGGTCTGCGTTTCAGTCCTATTTTTCTGGTACTTGCTACATTCTTGATTATATTTGCATTTTTCGGATTTGTAAGTGCGTTCACAGCTTCCAAGAAAATTCAGGCATCTCAGGTGATTAAGCAGGATGGTTTCAGCGATTACAGGCAGCATTCGGTCAACATCTTCGGGCTTGAAGGTGTGCGTAAGCTTACGCTTGATAAAAACCGTTATCTTGCTATTGCATGTTCAATTATTTTTATAGAATTCTCAATGAACGTTTCATATTTTATGACTGAAATCGGCGGTGATCTGCAAGGGATTGCTCTTAGTTTGATAGCCGCACTTGTTCCTACTGCGTTATTAATTGCTGAAACATTGATGCTCAGTCAGACACAATTTGATATTTATGCTTGTGATGAGCTGCTGGCAAAAATAGATAAAGATTAGTAGTATGACATGGCTTAAAATATTTGTAGTAATTGCATTTGTATTTATAAACTGGTGCGTTCTGGCATTTGAACCTTCTGTGCACGCACCTTTTGTAATGGAAAAGAAAGATTTTAAACTTGCAAAACATTACCAGGAGCCAAAATCCTCATCAGGAACAATTAATCTTTTGAAACTGGGACTTTCCCAAATGCCTCCGGCGCAGGAAGCTAATGCAACGCTCGCTGACGCATCCGCTGAACAAACTGTTAAAAGAGAAGTTCATATTGAGCCGTCCGAATTTTACAGGCAGGCAAACGGACTTGGCATACGAAATGTTTCAAATACACGTAGTGAAAATTTTAGTTTTGGTAAAAACAAAGAAAAGAACAAGCACCTTGAACAAAAGATTGACGCTGTTATTTCAGCTACAGAAGAAAAGCCTAAGAAGCTTTCACGCAGAGAAGAAACTATTGCCTGGAACCGGTGGCGCAGTGATTTGCAAAACAGAATAATGGCAGAAAGTCCTGTTAATGCTCCTATTGGCACTTTTATTACTTTTTCGTTCAGGGTAAGCAGCAAAAAAACAATCTCAAATGTAAAGGTTAATTGTTCAAACTGGAGTTATACAAAAAGTATTCGTGAGGTTATGGTTCCTTTAATTAAAAGTTATGCGGGAAAAGAATTTCTTGAGTTTCCGGCAGGTTCTGAGAGAAAATTTATTGATTTTAAAGGTGCTTTTCTAATCTGGTATGAGGAAAGTTTTTCTTCTCCGGATGATTACAATGATTTTGAAAGGGTGCAGTGGTATGAGTAAAAACGGGTTAATTATTTTATTAATATGTGTTGTAGCAGGCTTGACTGCAATTACAGCTTTTGTTGCGGCTGCAAAACCGGACATTAACAAATCAGTTGTTCTACAGATTATAAAATACAAAAAGTAATCTCAATAATTAAGAGGATTGCCGGTTTCAATGTGTGTAATAAAATTACTGTATGTTTAGATGTACTGTATGCCAAAAATTACACACATCACGCGTTGAATACTGCGACTGCGGTAATGATACTTTCGAGGAAGTAGCAGAAATTGTTTATCCTGCCCGTAAAGTTGTTTCAGTACCTGAAATTTTATCCTGGATATTTTTTACGGCTTGTATTATTTTATCGTTGTATGTAATCTTTTTTACCGGTGCTAAAGAGGTCAAAAAAACTCCTCATCAACCTGTAAAAGCATCTCAAACGCAGTCTGTTCAAATTCCCGATATTGATAAAATATGGGACAATACACCGGCAGCGTCGGAAATATCAGGCGGCGGAAGCGAGATGGATATTTATAAAAAAGGATTGCAAAATCTGCTGTATTCCAATCTGGAAACTAAAACCTCAGAATCCCCGGGAGAATGTGAAGTTGAATTTCGAATAGGTTCAGACGGAACTCTTACCGGCAGAAAATTGTATAAAAGACAGGGCAGTAAAGCTTTTAATAAAATAGTTTTAAATATGCTGAAAAAAACATCAAAATATAAAACCCCTCCTGTTGATTACACCGGCGAAAAAATAAAGGCATATGTCTATACCAATAATGATGAGATAAAAATATTTATAAAGTAAAAAAGACGGTTTTTAAAACCGTCTTTTTTATCTAAAGTGATGTAACGTTAAAATCCCGTTCGGATTTGGAGGAAGAGTTTTCAAAAACAACCTTCAGGCATTTTTCAATAAATGCTTCAATTCCTGAGATTTCAGCTTTTAATGCTTCATAATCTTCGTGTTTTCTTCCTTGGATAGTTTGTTTAAAGTTTTCATAATCGTACATAAATCAAATACTCCTTTTACTTCACATAAAATAAGACGGAATATATTTGATAAATCTTTAATACCTTCAGGCTAAACTTTACAAAACTTTAATTAAATACCGGCAAATATCTGGCATCAATCTGGAAACCCTTGCTGTAATATTCTGAACGGCTGTATTTACAATTTTGCGGGTTTTGCATAGCTTTTTGCCATATTTCTTCTGTTTTATTTATTCCACTGTAATGGTCAGGTTTTATTAAAAGAGCACTGTACAACTGCCGGGAAACTGGTTCGCTGAAAGAACAGTTTACGGTTAACATTCCGTTGGCAGTTCCTGTTACCTGTAAGTACTGGCAGGCATTTCCGGTTTTGCCTAATATTTGCTTGCTGTCATGGAATACTGTTCCTGCCATATTAAAAGTTGCATTTTCAATATAAACATCACAGTTTTTGAATTTTTGAATAAACTTTTTGCTGAAACCGTTGTCGGTGCGTTCATTTGCATTTGCCGCCAGACATGAAAACAGCAGGGTTAGTATAAAAATTTTCTTCATATTTTAATTATACAAGCAATTTTTTTAAATGAAAAGTTTTATATTAATTAGCGGGGAAACTAAGGGGATTAATATGCTTAACAAAGTTGATAAACAGAAATATATTGATTATATGCTTGCAAAACTTCCTGATGTGCAAAGGGGCGGAGCGCATAAACTTAAAAAAGGTGAAAGCCTCTGGGGGCTTGCAAAAAAAGAATTAAATAATCCAAAAGCTTCTAACAGTGAAATCAGCGAATATATGCTTTTAATCGCAAAGCTGAACAAGCTGGATACTATTGAAAAAATGAATGGTCTTAAGGTTAATGATGAAATTTATCTGCCGTCTGTACAGTCCAAAAATGCTGCTGTTAAAGCTGCTAAAACTCTTACTGATGCAGAGCAAACATTAGCGGATATTAAAGAAACTTTATTGAATGATAAGACGCTTCATGTTACGCAGGCTTATCCTAAATCTATAAGGATGTTCCATGTTTATAATCACTACACAAATGAAAAGACAGGATATACTACACAATACCATCCGGTGATTAGTTTTAGTCTTGATAAGAACGGAAAGTTTAAAGACGCTTCATTTGAAGGTAAAAATAATATCTATTCATTCGGATATGACTATGACTTTGGCACCGATGGTGAAATTAAACAGCATGGAACTTTTCGGCGTATTAAACATGGTCAGATAGACCGGCAGGATATGGATGTATTAAAAACCCGACTTGAAGAGCTATCTCAAAAGGCAGTTATAGCTTATTAATATATCGCAATTATTTGTAATATACATGCAAAAATTTTTATTTACGGGTTTAATCTTTTATATGCAAATTACCCCGTATAATAACAAACCATCATTTAAAGGTTATGACGCACGACATATACGCGCGCTGGTTATGACTTCTAATAAAGGCAAAATTGCACAGGAAATGAAAGCAATCGGTGACAAATCCGGATTTAAAGTTCTGCTTGCAGGAGTAGAGGATTTGTTTGAAAGCGGCTTTGAGAATGTTTACGAAAGATGTCCTTATACAACTGCCTGGGCGCAGGATATAGCAAGTGTTACTCCTGATAATAAAGTTTATTATCCATGGTCTTATGATGGGCTGGGATGGTTGTTAAGCCAGACAAAGAAAATAAAGGGTGTTCTTGCTCAAAATCACATTGCAGGCGGAAATTATTATATAGTTAAAAACGGCAGTAAGAATGATTTGATTATTGGTAAGACATCAATGGGCGGAATTGATGAAAATGTATTGAAATCACGGTTTTGTGCAGATAATATACATATTATTCCGCAGATGGATTATCATATCGACCTTGGAATCCGTCCACTTATAAACAAAAATGTTCTTGTATGTAATGATGATTTAATGATTGCTTCTATAGAAGCCGGTATTGAAAAAACTAAAGAATTTAAAGATGTTAATTTATCTCTGAAAAAAATTTTATCGGATTTTAAAAATGCAATTTCACAAAATATTTATGAAAAACCTGATAAAGTTGCCGGCATGCTAACTGATTACGGATATAATCCTGTTCCTGTTCCGGCAAGAATTTATGATGTTAAATTCAAACCTGCTGCAGAGAAAGCAGGACTGGTATACAAAATGAATTTTGCTAATGCCGTGGCGCTTGAAAATTCAAATAATGAGCTTATTTATATAACAAATAAATCTCTTCTGGACAGAGAATGCGGAATAACTCCGGAAATTGAAAAAAAGACAGGTTTTAGTTTTGAGAAGATTTTTAAAAGTAGTATTGCCCCTTTTGTTGAAGAGAAAAATGTCCATTTTGTATCAGGTGAAAATGATGTAATTGCGGATTACCTTACAAATATGGATGCAGGTATTCACTGCCTTTGTGCTGAGATACCTTAACGGTTATATAATTTTTGTGTGAGCTCCGGCAGCTCCATTTCATCCGTAAAGATTTCAATGTAGCAGAGTTTATCCTGATGGGCAAGTTCTGCCTGTTTTAGTACTTCATCAAGCTCTTTATTTGTTTTAGCCTGTGCAGTCCAGATGTTACCGCCAAAATCCGAGGCGATTTTAGTATAATCCCAAAGCGGTATATCATTAAAACCTGCATTAGGTGTTTTGGATAATACTCTTTCTATTGTATAACCAAAGTTGTTTAATACAATAATAACAGGCTTAATTTCATAGTGCAGCATTGAGCTTAAGGCTTGAAATGTCAACTGGTGTGCACCTTCTCCTGTTAATAAAATCATTCTCTTCTGCGGATCTGCAATTTGTGCTCCAAAAACAGCCGGAGTTGCCCAGCCTATTGAAGCCCATAAAAGCTGTGCATACCATACCGCACCTTCCGGAAGTGTCAAAGCAGGAACTGTACATGAAAAAACTCCTGTATCAGAAAAGATACAGTCATATGGTTTTATAAACTCCTGAAGTCTGGAGGTAATATATTTAAAGTCCAGCTTCCTTTCTTCTGTTATATCAGCCTGCAGTGGTTTTACTTTATCTTTTATCAAATCAATATTACGGTGGGTGATATTTTCTGAGAGTTCTGTGAGCATATCTTTCATAAGAACATTATCGTATAATTTTTCCTGAATAATTGTGTAAGTTCCCTGGATGTTAATGCTTTTGGACGGATTAACCTGTATGTCAAAGTTCAGCGTATTAAAGTCGCTGAAAATAGTTCCAATACAAACCGGACAATCGGAATTATTAACCTGATAATTTACATTCGGATTTTCGTAGCCTGCAAGATAAGTCCCTATAAAGCCGGGGTTATTTTCACTCAGTAAACCTTTACCCATTAACAGTGTTGTTGCCGGCAGTCCGCTTTTTTCAATGAAGCTTAGAAATTCTTCTTCACTGTCGTATCTGACTATAAGGGAATCTCCTATTACTATCGGCGATTGTGCTTTTTGTATTAGTTTAAGCGCGTGTTCTACTGCTTTTTTTAATTTTTGTTTGTCGCTCTGGACGCTTTTTATCTCTGGTGAATTTTCTATTTCCATATCACATATATCAGCAGGGATTGATATATATACAGGTTTTTTATATTTTTGAAAAATATAGAGCAGTCTTTCTATCTCAGATTTAGCATTTTGCTCGTTTAATATTGCAGCACTCTGGGTAAAACAGGAATAGGCATTATAACTTGCAAAGTAATCCGGCGTATCAAAGTTATGGTGAATTAATGTATTATTTTTTATATATTGGGTAGCAGGTGCTCCGACTATATGTATTACAGGGACATTTTCTGCCATAGAACCGCCTATTGCATTTATTGCAGAGAGTTCTCCAACATTATAAGTTGTTACAAGCGCGCCATAACCGTTTAATCTTGCATATCCGTCCGCTGCGTATCCCGCATTAAGCTCGTTTGTACACCCTACCCAGGCTGTTTCCGGGTTGTTGTCTATTGCATTTATAATTTTAAAACAGTAATCTCCGGGCAGTCCGAAAAAATGTGTAATGCCTAGTTTGGATAATTCCTGTATCAAAAAATCAACTACTCTGATCTTTGCCATTTAATACTCCTGTTTTTTCTTAGCATTACATATTCTATTATTGAAATAAAATTTTAGATATTAGAAAAGAGGTTAATCTTTTTTGGTATATAAGCTGTCCGAAAAAATTCCGCGATAAGGAACGTGAGCGGGATTTTTGAGTGGCGTATTAGATAGCGCAGCTGCACGCGGTCCGCGTAGGCGGGGCGTAAGCAGCGGAGATCTGCTTTTGTCAAAATGGCGCAACTGTTTAAGCTGCGCCATTAATTATGTCAGATTTCAGCTTTATTTGACAGTTAATTTTTTAATGCCTTCGTTTTCTGCTTTCATTTTTGGTGCTTTAATAGCAAGTACGCCATGTTCAAGTTTTGCTTCGGTTTTATCAATATCTATGTCCATAGGGAAGTAAACTGTTCTTGAAAAATCTCCATATTTAAATTCAGATTTTCTGTAGGCTTTGGTATCTTCTTCGTGTTCTTCTTCTTTTCGGGCATTTATTGTCAGGTGATTTTTATCAATATCTATATCTAAATCTTCTTTCTTAACTCCAGGAAGTTCTGCTTTAATAAAGTATTCTTTTTCTTTTTCCTTAATCTCTACCGGCATCGCAAATTTGTCCATTTCTTCGGAGAAGATGTATTCAGGGAAAAAGCTGTCAAAGTTACGGCTTAGAATAGAGCTGATTTCGTCATTGACTGATTTAATAAAACCATCCGGTGTTTTTTTAATTAGAAATTTCATAACCATACTCCTTTCATTTCCATTTCTTTTCACATAATTATTATTACTCTTTTTTGGCAAAAATCTTTTATAATTAACCAAAATTTAACAATCTAGTTGAACAAAAATTTTTATGTTATTATAGATGTAATATTTAGGAACTTGTGTATGAAAGTAGAACTATTCAGCAGTAAACCTTTAAATAAACCGGTATTTGCTTCTGCAAACATTGATAAAATGAATACGCTTGCCCAAAAACTGGAGGCAAAAAATTCTGTGTATGCGAAAAAGTCAAAGCCTGTTGCTGATATTTATAATAATAGTATCAGTTTTCTTAAAGGTATTTTAAATAAAGACGATTACGTTGATAAATTAAAAATTTCTCTTGAGCAGATTTATAAGGCTAAGGATTCCATCAAAGTTTCACGCGATAAAATTAAATTATCAGAAAAAGAGAAGGCGTTCTTTGAAAATATGTTCATAACTTTTGATAATCTTGAAAATAAAAACAATATTACTAAAGAACAGCTTACAAATAATCTGAGAATTTTAGCCTGATTAAAATATTGTATGAATTTTTTGTTTGTCGTTTAGAGTAATTGTATAAACTCGCTCATTATCTGTAATTTTAAATTTTGGAGCGATTATTGAGCCGTCTGTTCCTGACTGGAATACTTCTATCATGACATTATTATTCAAGCTGTTTTGTATAGTATTATTAAAATAATTAATATAAGCTGCGCATTCTATTCTGTTGTTTATGTCAACTCTGTCATTCAGCATAAATCTTTCCAGAAATCTCATTTTACAGTGCAGGCTTGATATTGTTTTATCAAATTCTTCTAGGCTCAAAACAGAAGATATTTTTTGCAGAGTTTCTTCCTGTATTGCTGTCAGATTGTTAAGCCTATATGCAATTTCATTTGAGGTCATATTTTCTGTATCAATATCAAGCAGCCTGAATATATTTTGATATTCTGCAGGATTGTTAAATATGGCATTTTTTTGTGTATTGTGTGAAACCCGTTTTGTTAGTTCGCTGATTATACTCTTAGGACTTGTGTCGGTATAGGCAGAGGTGTCGCCTTCTTTTAATGTTACTTTTCCGTTTATATTTTCAAATATTTCACAGATTTCATCAAAACTCTGGCTGACAGTTTTATCTTTATTTTTAAAGCTCAGCATAACATTATGATATTTTGATGCACTGTTGCTATGGTTTGAACCTTTTATTCCAGCCGGCTTTGTAATTATTGAGCTTTTTATTTTAAAATAATCTATATTATGTTCATCCAGATAATTCTTTAATCCGTCAACATCTTTTTGCCCGAATGTTTCATAAATTATTCTGGCTTTATTAGCAGATATACCTTGCACATTAGAGCTAAGGAGGCTTTCAAATCCGTCGTAATTTTCAACGCCCAGGACTTCAAAAAGATTTGTACTGGTTGAATATATTTGCTCCGGAGTAAGTTTCATATTGTTTGTTAAGGAAAAATATTCATAGGAATTTATATCAAAATCTTCAGGAATATTATGTTTCCACCTGTTATATAGTTCAAGTTTTTTGTTTATATTTTGAATACCGTTGCTGCCTGTTAAAGATGTTATAAATTCACTTTTATTTTCTACCGGCTCTGCATCATAAATTTCTGCTATGTCAGACAGTTTTCCTTTAAAATTTCTTGATAAGCTTTTTAGTGAGGCATTGATATTTTCAATATCTACACTTTCTGCATATTTTTCAATTATGCCCATAAACAATTTTGCCTGCTTGAGATTTTCCGGTGTAATTCCATCTCTAGCCGGAATTCCAGCATTTCCCATAAGCTCCTTGACCTCTTCTATGATGAACTTGTATTCATTATATGAAGCTTTTAAAGAAGAAATTTCTGCTGTTTTATTTATATCAGCATATTTTTCGTATTTTTTAATAATATCTTTTATAATATCTTCGTTTAGCAGAATACTTTCTTTGTTGAACTCGCCGTCAACATCTGTCATTTTAAGATCTTCCAGAAGTTCTCCTGCAATTTTGTCATTTTTGTTTACTCCGCAGTACCTGTTATAAAGCTGAACCAGTTCATTGTACGTTTTAATTGTTTTTACGGAGTGAAAAGCTTCTATATATTCTTTTATTTCATTCTCGACAGGAGTTCTGCGTCCGCGGCGGTCTTTATATTTTGCTGTTTCTATAAGGTGTTTTGTTTTGTCAGGAGCACATTCAATTCCTAATTTTTCATTGACAACTGCAATAAAATTTTCTCGAGAAACCGGTACATACGGATTTGCATCCTGAAGTATATTCAAAGTTTCTTCTGTACAAACTTTGTTGTAGAAATTTTCTCTGTATAAGGATTTTATTTCTTCTATAGATTCTGCAATTTTTTTAGTGTCAAAATGTTTTTTAAATTTTTCAAAATCCGCATTATTTTGCGGAACTTTTTTATCTTTATAAAGAATATTTTCAACAAAGTTTTCTATATTAATTTTATCAATTGCTATCGGGTTATAGCCTTTTGAAGGTGTAAATCTTATGAAGTCGGCTAGCGCATTATCGCCCTTAAGTTTTAAACCGAGAAACCTGTTGTAAAGATAAGCTTCTGTAAGTTTTGATGAAGGGTATTTTTCTGTATTCTGCATTGTTTTTATAATGTTTATTTTTGCCCCATAATCTGATTGGATATTGGAGATAAGTTCATCAAATGCTTCGTCTGCTTCTATTTGGATTTCAAAACCTTTGTCAGTTTCTTCAAATTTAAGTTCCCGCGCAGCTTCTACCGGTTCAGAAAGTCTTTCAAGCAGTTTGCTGCTGTTTGGAATTTCACATTTTGAACTGAGCGCGATAAGATTTATGTCTGAAAAGTCGGAAGGCAGAGATTTGTCGTTAATTCTTTTTGTGATGATTTCTTTAAAAATATCATTCAGAGAATCCAGCTGCAAATCTGTGAAACCTTCTGTGTTAATAATTTTCCTTGCTGTATATGAAATATAGCTGTCAAAATCTTCCGCAGAAATCTTTTGTATTTCCTGTGCATTTATATAAGTTTCTCTGCCGATAAATGGAAGAATTTTATTTTGAAGGTTTGTTTTTCCCTGTTCCAGTTCTTTTGTTGTCATTGTTTCATATTTTGCTTTTGCAGCGTCAGTATATTTTTGGATAAATCTTCTGTTCAACGGATTTGATAAATCAAATTTGCCGTCTTCGCCGCGGACAATTCTGCCTTTATTCATATGATAAATTACAGGAGTATTTGTTAAACCTGTCAGGGCTGCAAATTCTGTTAGAGTTACCATATTAGGATTAACTTCTTCTAGTGTTTCTGGTTTTACTTCTTCTGTTTTTGGCGGTTTTGGAAGTGTATCTTCATATGGAATAAACTTTTCCCCTTTTTTGAATGTTTTCATAAAATAATCATTAACAGGGTTGTTCAAATCAATCTTGCCTCTGCCGGAAGATACAAGATGTCCTTTTGCTAAGTGGAAAGCTAATGTAGCCTGGGTTATACCTTTTTCTTCTGCTATTTCTTTCTGGGTTCTATAAACGGCATTATTATCCTCAGTGATATTTTGTTGAGGTGTTTTTTGTTTACTTTGCCTTTGTTTTTCATATGTTCCGTTTAAAATTGATTCAATAAAAGATTTGTTTGGTTCTTTTGTTATATCAATCATCCCGTTGCTTTCTCTGACAAGACGATTATTTTTCAGATGGTAGTTTAGTCCGGCACCATTTGAATATCCAAGCATATCGGCAATTTCGGTTATGGTTTTCAAATTAGGGTTGTATTTCTTTTCGCGGTTAACCCTTGAGTATTCTTTATTCACAGAACTGTTGACGTCAATTCTGCCTTCTTCATCGATTTCGATTTTTCCGTTTGTTATTGCTCGTATAATTGTAGTTTCTGTGTTTTCATTTCTCCTTGCAAATTCTGCTACAGAAACGAAATAATCTTTTACAGAAAGTTCTTTATTTCTGAATTTTTCGACAAAAGTTTTATTAGGCTCAGCATCATAATTTATCTTTCCGTTTTCATCTGCAATAAGAAGCTTATGTCTGATGCAATATTCAAGCGGAAGCTTGCCAAGGATTGACTGGATATTTTTATCTGTTACCGGTTCTATAACTTTTTCTTTTTTCTGTCTTTCGCCTTTCTGAAAATTTTCTACAAATTTTTTGTTCAATTCGTCTGTAAGGTCAATTTTTCCATCTGCATTTAACTTTAAATGACCCTGCTGAATATGGTAGTCAACAGAATGTATATTTATACCGAGAGTTTTGCCAAGTGCACCTCTGGTGGTTATGTTTTCATTCTGTAGATTAAGCCTTTTTTCTATAAAAGCTTTGTTCTGTTCGTTTTCTATATCATATTTATTTGAAATATCCTGTATAAGCTGTCCGGAGCGAACCATAGAAGATAGTCTTTCCGGTGCAATACCAAGCATTTCGCTAAGCTCTTCTTTTGTAATAAGCGATGGTCTGTTTATTTCTTCTATGAACTTTATGTTGTCAGGATTGCTGCTGTCTATTTTGCCCTCAGGGGTTAAAGTGATTTTCCCGAGTTCTATATATTTTTTCAGCATATGGGAAGAAATTCCGTTTTCTGAGGCAAACTTTGCAGCGCTTTTTAACGGATTGTCCAAATCTTTTTTACCGGCAGGAGTATTGCGGTGAATTTGTCCGTACTCATCTATTGTGTATCTTTGATTAACATCTGTTTTACTTTGTGAAGTCAGATTTAAGTCTTCTCCGTTTTGAATTTTTTGTCTGAAACGTGCTATTACGTTAGAGAGTGCAGCATCATCATTTTTGTTTATGTATTCTTGATATGCTCTGTTGGAACGGTTGTTTCCTAGATAATATGCTTCGTTCTCAACAAGCTGTTTAGGATATTCCGGATTGTCGCTGTCTTTATAATCTATCATTTCGTCAGTGTAAATTCTTGACATATAATCATCAAGACCGTTTTTAGCGTGCGGATTTTCCTTTGCATACTGTAAGAGTTTTTGGGTATAAGGGAGGCTGATTGTATGCTCAAAGTCTTTCTGCGGAGTTTTACCGGTTTTACAAAGCAGTATCAAGCCTTCTTCTCCGTATTTTGTTAAAATATCCTTGTATTGGATAACATGCTGAAATTCGTGGCTTAGCATTTTTAAGGCATCTGCCGGGTCATTTATATCTTTGTTAATAAGAAGTTCAGCGTTATTCCAATCCCAATAGCCGTCATTGCTGCCTGTGCTGCCAAATCTTACCGGAGGCTCATAACCTTTTAGCCCAAATTCGTTTGACAATATGTTTACAACTTTTTCTGCAAAGGCCTGTTTGTTTTGTGCGAAATTTTTGCTTAGTTCTTTGAGTTCTGATGAGTGATTTTTTATTACCTCATCTATCCTGTTTCCAATTTGAGCGTAGTGTGCTTCCATTATTTCCGGATTAAGGTGTTTCAGCACATTGAGAAATTCCTTGTCCGGGGCATTGTATTTCATTGGTACGGCTGGAAAACCTTTCTGTGGATTTTCTTTGGAAATTTTTAGACCTACTTTATCCTGTAATTTTTGTGCTGCATTTTTCCCCGGATTAGGCATATTCATAGTTGTATTACCAGCTGCGGCTTTTGGAACTTCTGTTCCGGAGTTTTCCAGAGCCCTGCCAAGTAGGAATGTAGCAAGAATATTCTCATCTGAGGCTTTAAATATAAGTCTTCCGTCTGCATCTTTCAGGGTATAGCTTCCATCTATATTTTTTTGCACATTCATATCAGGGTTATTGTTTCTGAAAGCTTTTGACAGCCTTCCGCCGGCAAGCATCATACCGATATTCATTCCGCCGTTTGTTTGGAGAGAAGAAATTATATCTCCGTTCTGGGTAATCATATCCAATACAACATCAGCGCTTGTTTCAGCTGTTATCCCGCCGGCTTTGGCAGCGGCATTCAAACCTTTTCCGTTAAAAGCCTTTTGGACTGCTCCTGTAATTATTGTTGGTTTTGTTTTTAATAAAGCTTCTACCGAATTTCCTATCGGACCTGACACATATGCACCTAAGCCGCCATATAGCAAGCCGTTTTTCCATTTTGCTATAATTTCAGCTTTCTTTTCTGAAGTTAAGCCGTTTTCACTGGTAACAGCGTCAATGGTTGTAATTGCCGCAGGAACTGAAGCCATAGTTGTTGTCATTCCTGCTTTCAAAATCTGTCCGGCAGCTTTTTGCCCTAAGTTTGCTGCCATTCTGCTTCCTGCAGAGGATATAACACCTGAGCCTGGCAAAAGCAGTGAGGCTGCTATTGTTACTCCGATTTCAGCGTAGGCTGCATATTTTTTGGCATTTTCTATGTAATTTGCAGCCATTTGCTCTGCATCTTCGCTGCCTATAGCTTTCCGGCATAGAGCATTATACTCTTTTGTGTGCTGAGCAAAGCTTTTTCCGCCAAGTTCTCTGTCTAAACTTGTTTTGCAATCTTTTTCCAGCTTTTCGAGGCAGGTTAAAAATTGTGCATTTAATTCTTTTTTATTTGTAATTCCTTCAGAACATTTTTTGATATAGGCGTTTCTGATATTTGTATCTCCGCTGCAAAATTCATCAAGAACTTTTATAAATTCTTCTTCAAAATTTTCCTTTCTTGCAGGGATAATTTGACCTCGCTCACGAGCCTGTTCAAGAGCCATATCCGTTGCATAAACAGTTCTTACATGTTTTAATCCTTCTTGAAGTCTGTCGTATTTCTCCTGAAATGCAGTCAGCCTTGTGTATTCTTCTGATTTAGCTTTTAATTCTTCAATGTTTTTAGGGTTGAAGCTTACTTTCCTGTCCTTCTCAAATCTGTATTCAAATTTACCTTCGTGTACGGCATAATCTCTTAAAGTTTCAGCCTTTTCTAGTTCGCTGCTCAATCTATTCTCAAGTTCACGGCTTGTTTCTGACCCGATTAAAGATTTAAAGTTGTTTACTCCGTTGTGCAGTGATATAAAGCCTATACTTTTATTAAAGTTTTCGATGTCATTTTTTGCATTAGCAGTTGAATTATAAATAAACTCTCCTGCAAATTTTCTTAATTCCAGTTTTTCCTGCGGAGTATATGTTTTTTCTTCTGTTTCTGTTTTTTGGGGGCTGCTTTTTTCTGCTTCCCAGCCCATAATACCGTAATCATTCTTGAAACTGAAAATTTTTTCACCAGAGTAATTTTCTTTATTTTTCAGATTATCAAGCCCCCAGGTTGGGGTTTCGGCAGCAGATTTTTTACCGGAAATTAGAAGATTTAGTTCTTCTGTTGTTAAATTTTCCAGCTCTTTACGCTTTAAGTCAGCTTCTTTACCTGTTAAACCCAGTGATTTAATATATAAGTTTATTTGAATAGGATCTGCCATCTTCTGCCTTTACACACTAATATATATAATGGCTTACGGCAGTGTTACTAAAAACTTTAGGCTTTTTTTCTATTTTTTTACTTTTTTTAACATTGGTTTCATAATTTTGTTTTTCATGAAATTAAATGCTTTACGGAAGAAGCCTCTAAAATAATCTTTAACTGTAAAACTTTTTTTGTCGGAGAGGCTGCGCATATAATCAAATCCTCCATATCGGGGGGAATTTTTATTTAGAATAATCATTTTTATATCTTTTTGAAATTCCTCCAGATTATCTTTGTTCCAGTAATTATATGAGCTTTCCAAAAGCGGGTTAAACTCTAAAATGCCGTAATTTGGCGGCAGAATAAGTACATTTTTATCAAGTATGTATTTATTCAGGTGGCTTTCATCATGGAATACTGCTATTATTCCTTTATCTAAATCTTTTCTGGTATTTACTGCCAGTTCATGTGCCATTTTTAAAAAAGCTCTCCTGGTTCCGCCGTTAAAACCTCCCATTACATCTTTATGTTTGGTTCCGTATGGTATATATGCTGTAGATTCCGGATTTCTTTCATAATTTATATAAGTGTCCGGTTCCTCTTTATACCTCCACTGGTTTTCAACTGTCATTAATCCCTGTTCTTCTGTCGGCAGAATTTCATCACCGACTTCTGAAACTGGCTTCATTGTTCCGTTAATAAAATAGATGTAATCCATTTTTTCAAGCTCTTTTTCGACTTTTAGAAATGTTTCAAATCTTAGCAGTGTTTCATTTGGCCAGCCAAGACAGTTATGTTTGACAAGAACCACATTCTCCGGTATCTTTTTGAGTTCTGCGTCAGTAAACAGAAAATATGTTTTTTCATGATTTTTTAATAAATATTTTTCACAAGCCTTGTAGAAATCTTTCCAAAAGCAGATGTATCTTCCTGTTGCTATAAATAATATTCCGATTTTCATCTTTTTATTTCCATATAATTTTTTACCAATTTTGACAGCCCTGTTTTTAAGTCAGTGTCAGGATAATAAAATTTTTTGATTTTGCTGTTATCAAGAACATTTCTGTTAATACTGCCAATTTGGGCAGGCATATAAACAGGTTTTTGGTTGTAACCTGTAATTTTTGATAATTCTTCAAAAAGCAAGTTTATCGGGGTTTCAATTCCGCTTGAGCAGTTAAAAATTTCGTTCTTTATATTTGTTTCAAGTACGCGCAAGTTTGCTTCAACAACATTATCAATACAAATGAAATCTCTTGTTTGTGTACCATCGCCATATATAATTATCTTTTCGTTATGCAGCATTCCGTTCACAAACTTTGTTACGACACCTGCCCCCCCCCCCATCTCCAAGAAGCCCATCCCCGTAGACGTTTGAGTATCTGAATATAATATAATCAATACCTGAAATTTTTATATAATTTTCCATTGCGAGTTTTGAAACAGCATATGGGGATAACGGATTTGGTATTGCATTTTCATTTAACGGAAGTGATTGGGAATCTCCGTAGATTGCAGCTGTTGATGCTCCGATAATTTTTTTGATATTATATTTTTTACATAAGTTTATAAGGTTTAGTGTTCCAATAATATTTTCACAGGCATCATGCTGCGGGTTGTTTACCGAATTATTCACAGAAACCTGTGCTGCAAGGTGGATTACACAGTCAATATTATTCTCCAAAAAGACCTGTTCGAGTTTTTGTGATTTAATATCAGTTTGATAGTGTTTTACTGGTATATCTGAACAGAATTTTTTAGTATCAACAGTAACTATGTTATATTTTTTATTTTCACAAAATGCTTTTGTGAAACGGCTCCCTAAGAAACCTTCAGAGCCGGTTATTAATATAGTTATCATTTTGTTATTATATATTACTTTTACACTTTTGTAAAATTATTATAATTCCTCTTTTAAATACCTCATTGAGTAATGCAATTTCTTACAGGCTGCAATCAATATAAGACATAATTTGTTAATATTTTTTGAAAATTAGAGTAAGAGGAAAAATGCTAAAAAATACCAGACACTTTGCAATCTTAGCTGTTTTGCTATGTTTAAATTTTAATCTTGTCTTTGCTGGAGAAAACCCGGTACAACAGAATGTTAAATACCCTGATTACGCTTATCAGTATTTAGGCAATGACAGGTTTGAAGGGTTTAACAGAAAAATGTTCACATTTAATTCAAAATTGAACAAGTTTGTTATCAAACCGGTACATATTTTATATGCTTCTATAATGCCGCAATATGGTATGGACAGGATAAAATGTGCCTGTTCAAATATTGAATATCCAATAAGATTAACAAGCTGTCTTATCCAGCGTGATTTTCCCACATCAGGACGTGAAACCCTGAGGTTTCTTACAAACACTACAATCGGGCTAGGCGGACTTTATGATCCTGCCAAAAAACTTTTTCATCTCGAGCCGATTGCAGAGGATATGGAGCAGGCCCTTGCCAAATGTAAAATTAAAAGCGGCCCGTATCTTGTAGTGCCTGTTTTAGCTTCCACAACTCCAAGAGGACTTGCAGGCAAGGCTCTTGATGCTGCGCTAAATCCTTCATGTTATATTGCAACTCCTGTTATTGCTCTTGTTAAGGCCGGGCTTACTTTGAATAAATCTACAGCAATTCAGCCGCTTGCTAAAGTTCTTGAAAATAACTTTGCGGATCCGTATGAAGTTGCAAGGAAACTTTATGGATTGGATAATTTTATTAAAAATTCAAACCTTGACCGTAAAGAAGTTCTTGATACTGAAATATCTATATTTGACAATAACGAACTTGTAGATATGAATAATGACAACGAAATTAAGGTTACGGTTCAGCAGGAAGAGAAAGTTCCTGCCGGAGAGGATAAAATTGCGCTGAATGATATTCTAAAAGGCGGGGCTAATATTGATGATATTATCTTGAAAAGTTATGACAATAAAAATTCACAACTCCTTGCTGACATGATATTATTTGACTACAATCCGCAAAATCCGGTTGTTGATGCAATGCGCACCGCGCTATTTGATTTGCCGGGAATAAACGATTCAATTTGGAATGAACTTTCTTTGTGGAACAGATGTTTCAGCAAAAAAATCAAAACATCATCTGTTTCAATTGATCCTGAACGGGAAGAGTATAGGTTCAGGTATATTATGCAAAAAGACAAAAATTCTCCGGTTGCTATTATTTATCCTTCGATAGGTGAAGGTATCATGTCTTACCATTCGGTTGTGCTTGCAAAACTGTTTTTTGAAGAAGGGTATTCTGTAATAATTCAGGGAAGCCATTTCCACTGGGAATTTGTAAAAAGTATGCCAAAAGAGTACAAACCGGGAATCCCGTCACAGGATGCTGATTATTTAAAATCAGTTACGGCAAAGATTATCAATAGTCTTCAGGCAAAATATGATTGTAATTTCAGCAGGAAAGTCCTTATCGGCACTTCTTTCGGAGCTCTCGAAACCCTTTTTCTGGCAGATAAAGAAGCCAAAAATAATACTCTCGGCATTGATAAATTTATCTCTATAAATCCGCCTGTTGAACTTATTTATGCAATGAAGCAGATTGATAAAAACAGCGAAGAATGGAATAAAAATACAGATAATAATTTTAAAAACAAAATTGCAGTAACTGCTGCTAAAGTTATGCGTCTTTATAAAATGAAAGAGGAAAATCCAGATACAAAAATTGCTGCACTTCCTTTCTCGGAGGCTGAGGCTAAACTCATCACCGGTTTTATTATGCACCAGAAGCTATCTGATGTGGTTTTTGCAATAGAAGAAAAGTCTAAAAGTAAAAAATGTAATGATTTCTACAACTCGATTAATAATATAAATTATCAGGACTATGCTGAAAAATACCTGCTATCGGATGCTTATTCTACTATTGAGGATTTAGATTACGATGCAAGCCTGCATTCAATAGCAGATTATCTGAAAAATAATAACAACTATAAAATTTATCACGCAATTGACGATTATCTGGTAAGTCATAACCAGCTGAAACGTTTGAAACAGTATTCAAAAGACAAAACCCTTCTTTTAAGTAACGGTTCGCATCTGGGGTTTTTATACAGGCAGGAATTTATTGATGATTTGAGGAGAGAAATTTCTTTGAAAAATATTAGTATTGCTTCAAGAGGTTATTAATTTAACCTCTTTTTTATGAAGTACTTTATATGGTGGATGACAATGGCGGATTAGTTTTCGTACGATATTGGTAGAAAAATCTACCGTTTTTGAACTTACAACTAATTTTGGAGAAGAGTATGAAATACAGTTTAACAAGAAAACAATGGGCAGTATTAATTCTGTTGGTAATTATCGTTCCTATTATATACAATAAAACCTCTGGTTTTATTTCAGGTATTATACAACGTCGGGCAATGATGATGCCTAAGGAAGTTGAGGTTGATACTCCGCATTTGGAATCTGTAAATGTATCTGCAGAATCAACCGGAAGAGTTGAGGCAAAATATTCTGTTGACTTAGTTGCAAGAGTTCCGGGATTTTTATTGAAAAAGTATTTTAAAGAGGGTGATTTTGTTAAAAAAGGTCAGACACTTTTCCAGATTGATCCGCGTGAATACCAGATTGAGGTTAATAATTCCGCTGCAAATGTAAACCAGTACAGTGCATTGTTGAGAAATGCCCAGCAGGAATTAAACAGAGCGAATGCTTTAATCAAAGAAGATTTGATTAGCCGTTCAGATGTTGATTCCAGCCTTGCTGCAAGAAACCAGAACAAAGCTCTTCTTGATGCTGCAAAACAACAGCTTGAACTGGCAAAAGTTAACTTGAGCTATACTTCTATAAAATCCCCGATTGACGGAAGGATTGGTAAAGTTAATATTACTGAAGGAAACTATGTTACTGCAACTTCAGGTTCGCTGGTTAACATTGCCAGTGTAAATCCTGTTTATGTTACTTTCAGTCTTAAAGGTGATGATTTTGTAAAATTGCTCAAAGCCAGCGATGAATTTAAAGATGTTGAAGTTAGAGTTCAATTCAGTGACGGAACCTGGTATGACAAAGTAGGAAAAATTAATTTTGTAGATAATAAAATTGATAAAGATTCCGGTTCGGTTTATATGCGTGCAACTTTTGATAATTCAAAAAGCTGGCTTGTTCCGGGTGCTTATATGAAAGTTCAGCTTACCGCTCCTAAACTGGTTAAGTTTATAACTGTTCCGCAGTCATGTACAAAAGGTGATGCTATGAGCGGATACTATGTCTGGACTGTTGAAGATAATAAAGCTGTTAAGAAAAATATTAAAGTTTCTGAAAATATAAATAACAACTGGGTTGTAAATAACGGCTTAAATCTCTCTGATATGGTTGTTGTTTCAGGTATTCAGAATATTTCTTCTGAAGGTCAGAAGTTGAAAATTATTGATAAAACTAAGAAGTCAGAAAAGTAGCAGGTAGAAATTAATGAAAAAAGTATTTGACAAAGATAAACTGTTCTTTTTTATAAGAAAACCGAGATTTGCACTTGTAATCTCTCTGTGTATAGTTATTTTAGGTTTAATCTCTCTTTTAAGCTTAAAACAGGAAAGCTATCCGGATGTTACACCTCCGCAGGTAAGAGTTTCTGCAAATTATCAGGGTGCCAGTGCAGAAGTTATTGAGTCTTCAGTGGCAACAATTCTTGAAAATAAGCTGAATGGTGTTGAAAATATGACATATATGTCATCAACATCTACTGACGGCAGTTATTCTTTGACTTTGTACTTTAAAGTTGGAACAGATAAGAACATTAACCTGATGAATGTACAGAACTTAATTCAAAGGGTTCAGTCACAGCTTCCGGAAGACGTTCAAAGAACAGGTGTTACAGCTATAAGCCGTTCTTCAGGGTCTGGTGCAATTATCTTAACCCTGTATCCGGAATCCGGCAATTGGACACAGCTTGATTTGACAAATTATGGTTCTATATATATTAAAGATGAATTAAAACGTGTTGAAGGTGTTGCTGATGTAAACGTATTCGGCGGCGGAAATTATTCAATGAGAATATGGCTTGATCCACAGAAAATGGCAGGGTTAAATGTTTCAACCGGAGAAGTTGCTTCTGCTATAAAAAACCAGAATACTCAGGTTGCAACCGGTGCTCTCGGTCAGTTACCTACAGATGAAGATCAGGCGCTGCAAATTACCTTGAAAACACCGGGCAGACTTGATGATGTTAAACAATTTGAAAATATAATTATTCGTTCAAATATGGATGGCTCTAATGTTAAAATTAAGGACATTGCCAGAGTTGAACTTGGTGCAGAATCTTATTCAAACTTAGGGCTTGTAAATGGTAAGCCTTCTGCGGTTGTTGTTATTTCACAACTGCCTGACGCTAATATAATTAACCTTTCAAAAGCAGTTAAGGCTAAAGTTAATGAATTAAACTCAAGACTTACAAATGGTATAAAAATTTTATATGTAAAAGATGACGCTGATTTTATCCATGAATCAATGAAGGAAGTTGAATTTACAATTCTTCTGACCGCATTAATCGTTGTTATAATTATTTATTTATTCCTTGGCGACGGAATGGCAACACTTGTTCCTTGTGTTACAATTCCTGTTTCGCTGATTGGTACATTTTTTGCCCTTAAAGTTATGGGAATGACGATTAATCTGTTGTCGTTATTTGCGCTTGTACTTGCTGTCGGCGTGGTTGTTGATGACGCGATTGTTGTTATTGAAAACGTTAAACGTCATATTGATGAAGGTAAATCTGCAATAATTGCTACCCAGCTTACTATGGAAGAGGTAGGATTTGCTCTTGTTGCAATGGCAATGGTGCTGATGGCTGTATTTGTTCCTATTATATTTATGACGGGTATGACCGGTGTTATGTATAAACAATTTGCAGTTTGTATTGCCGTATCAATTGCTATTTCTGCAATTTGTGCGTTGACATTATCTCCGGCAATGTGTTCTCATTTCTTCGGTCATGAAAAAGAAGCTAGAGATTATTCAAAATACCCTTGGCTTGCGCATATTGACAGTATTAAAGAAAGAATAAACAGAAGAACATCTGTTCTTGTTGTAAAATTTAATGAAGTATTTGAGAAAATCGAAAACTTCTATATGGAATATGTAACAAAGTTTGTTTACAATAAGAAACTGGTTGCAATATTCTATGTATCTATCATTGCATTAACATTAATTTCATTTAAAACAATTTCAACAGGATTTATTCCTGACGAGGATCAGGGTGTATTGATTGCAAGTATTACTCTGCCTGATGGTGCATCACTTTCCAGAACAGAAGATGTTGCCAGAAAATTTACAGAACAAATTAAAGACATACCGGGAGTAAACCCTGAAAAACTTACCGTATTCGGCGGTGAGGGTGCTGTAAATCAGGCAAACGTAATTATTCAGCTTCTGGATTACAGCGAGAGAAAAATGAATCCTGTTAAATGGGTTGAAAGAAAAATAAAAGGTCAGGCTACTGATATGTCACATGTAGCTGTTTTGAATCAAATCAGAGCAGTCGCATCAACTATAAAAGAAGCTTCTATTGTTGCATTTTCACCGCCTGCAATTAATGGTATGAGTATGATGGGCGGGTTTGAATTCCAGATGCTTTCACAGGGTGAATATACTCCTCAGGAACTGGAAAGCTGGGCTAATAAACTCGTTGCTGCGGCAAACCAGGATCCGTCTTTATCAAGTGTATATACTTCATTCCAGGCAAATGTGCCTCAGTATATTGTTGATATTGATTACGAAAAAGCAATGGCGCAGAATATTGATTTGCAGGAACTTTATACAACACTGTCATCAATGCTCGGTACTAATTATGTAAATGACTTTAACAAATATGACCGTGTATTTAAGGTTCAAATGCAGGCTGAAAGTGACTTTAGAAATAAAGCTTCTGATTTGTCCGGCATATATGTTAAAAATACAAATGGAGTAATGGTTCCTATACTGTCTGTTGTAAAACTAAAACAGACTGTAGGTACAGCTTCAATCTCACGATACAACCAGTATAAATCAGTTCAAATTCAGGGACAGCAGGCAGCAGGAAAGAGTTCCGGTGATGCTATGACTGCAATGGAAAATGTTGCAAAACGCGTTCTGCCTTCTGATATAACATTTGACTGGTCCGGTACATCAGCCCAAGAACGTGAGGCTTCAGGACAGACTGCGATGATTGTCGGTATGGCTCTGGTATTTGTATACTTATTCCTTGTGGCATTGTATGAAAGTTATACAATTCCGGTTGCAGTCCTTCTCATTTCACCAATTGCGGCGCTTGGTGCGTTAATATTCCAGATGATGATTAATCAGTCATTTGATATTTATTCCCAGGTTGGTATGATTACATTAATAGGTCTTGCGGCTAAACAATCAATCCTGATTGTTGAGTTTGCGAAAGAAGAACACGAAAAACATGGACTTTCCGTTAAAGATGCTGCTATAAAAGCTGCAAAGCTAAGATTCAGGGCGATTATGATGACTGAATTGGCGTTTATTATAGGTGTATTGCCAATGCTGTTTGCAACAGGTGCAGGTGCTAATTCAAGAATTTCTGTAGGTTCAACAGTATTTGGCGGTATGATAGCCGCAGCTACACTGGGTGCAGTTCTTACACCGGCATTCTACGTAATTGTTCAGGAATTTGTTGACCTGTTCCCTAAAAAAGAAATTACTGAAAAAGATTTGGAGATTTCAATAAGATGAAGAAGATTTTGAATTTAGTTTTAATATGCTCTGTTCTTACTATATCTTCCGCTTCTGTTCTGGCAAAGGATAAGGCTGAACAAGCCAATGTTAATATTGCCAAAAAACCGGAGGAAATACATATTGTTAAACCAGAGAAAAAGAAAAAGGTTAACAAACGCGAAGAGCGGAGAAAAAATGCTGAAAATGCCAAAAGCAAAAAGGAATCATCCAAGGAAGCAGAAGGCATGTATGAAACAAAATTCCCGGTAATTAACAGCCAGATTGAATACGCTGATATGAACGGTGAGGTAACTTTGAGCGACTGTATAAAGCTTGCAATCACCCACCACCCTACAATTATGTCCGCAATCAGCAACGCTGAAATTTATAAAACACGAATCGGTCAGGCATGGTCAAATTATTTTCCTACACTGAATGCCGGAACAAGTTATTCAAGAAATGATATGTTAATGACAATGGGCGGATCATATTCAAGAATGATGAGCCAGAAATACAATATGTATTATGTTCCGACATTATCTGCAAATATGCTTTTGTTTGATTTCGGAAAAACAAAGGCTGCCGCTGACATGGCTAAGAGAAATTATGAAGCATCACGATATGATGCAGAAACAAGTATCGAGCTTGTTATTTATAATGTAAAAGTTGCTTATTATAATCTTATATTTGCAGAAATACAAAAAACTGTCTATGAAGATACAGTGAAAGATTTTGAACTCCAGCTAAAACAAGCTCGTGCACAATACGAAATTGGACGAAAAGCAAAAATAGATGTGACAACTGCTGAATATAATCTTGGTAACGCAAAAGTTAATTTGATTAAAGCAAAAAATACTCTTGAGCTTGCGGCTGCCGAACTCGCAAATGCAGTAGGTATTCCTGAGTTGGAAGGTGTTGTTTTAAAAGATAAATTGAATACAAAAGCTTATGAAGTAAATTTTAAAGATTTATTATCAACAGCACAGGCATCCCGTCCTGCCTTGCTTGCTTCTAAAAAGCTTATGGACGCTGCTGAAATGAATGTGAGAAGTGCAAAACGTGCGTTTGCACCGGATTTAAGCGCATTCGGCTCCTATAATCAGGGTGGAAGACAGATTGATTCTGATTACGGGTATCAATTTGGTGTACAGCTAAACTACTCTGCTCTTAATCTTATGTATTTGAAAAAGCAGGTAGATGAGGCAAATGCTACTTACAAAAAATATGTAGCTGATTATGAACAGCAAAAACAAAATGTTTATCTTGAAGTTAAGAGTGCATACATAAATCTCTTAAATTCCCACGACAGCCTTGATGTTTCCAAACTGGCGCTTCAACAGGCTAAAGAACGTCAATATCAGGCTTTTAGAAGGTATCAGGTAGGTCTTGGCGATGCAATTGAATTTAAAGATGCTGAAAACTCTTATCTGAATGCACAGCTTGATTATTATTCAAATGTTTTAAATTATAACGTAAACGCAGCCGAAGTTGAAAGGGTTATCGGTGCTCCTATAAAAGAATCTGATAAAGATCTGTAAAACAATTAAAAAAGAGTTCATTTTATAAAATGAACTCTTTTTTTGTGTGGAAAAATTCCTCAATAAAAGAAGATTATCAGAATTTTTGAGTGATATTAGAAAAATATTAACGGCTCGCGGTGATGTTGAAAGTTTGAAAATCTGCAACACTATATTAATTTTGCTGGCTGTATTTGCTTTAATATTTCTTATACCTTCGCCGAATATTTCAACCTGAGTGTCCAGTCCCTTTCCATAGCGAGTTGAAGCATCTGTTGTACTCTGGCTTTTTAGAGGAAGTTTTATTTTATTCTTTTTAAAATTACTTATAGAGCGATTGCTCTTCAATCCTTTGGCTTGTGCTACCTTATTTATATTTATATATTCTTCGTTTCTGATAACAAACACACATTACATCGGAGTCTCTCAAGTTGGAACATCATTTCCGACTATTTTGTTGTTTTTGTATCAATTATTTATTTCTATAATTATAATAAATGAATTTTACCAAAATTGACAAATATGATAACGGTATATATGCCCACAAATAAGCAAATGCACTATTATTTAAAACAAAACAAGTGATTAAGAAAAAGAAAAACGCATTAATTAGAGGAATAAGCCAAATTATTTTTGTTTTAGTTTCAAATCTTAGTGGGGAAATTATAAAATACAGCGGAATTATAAACATTAAAAGAATAATAGTATTACTAAGACCGAATATCAAAAAATAAAATATGAATTATCTGTCCAAAGAGAAAATCTTGAAGCTCAAATTACAAAATTAAATGATGCAAATGATGATTTTGAAATTACAGTAGAATACTTACTGGATATAGCATCTAAGTCATATTCTCTTTTCAAAAGTTCGGGAATTGATAAAAAACGAAGAATTTTAAAACTTTTATTCCCGAACTTTATTTACGACGGTGAAAATCTGCATATATACTTAAATAGCGCCTTTGAGGGTATGCTCAAAAACGCTATTTGTCGTCTAAATCTGGGACGGAAGGATTCGAACCTCCGAATGGCTGGACCAAAACCAGCTGCCTTACCACTTGGCGACGTCCCAATATTGGTCACATCTATAATTCTATATGATAAAACTTTATTGTCAATAATTATTTTCCCTAAAGTGATTAAATGGGCTTTTTTCAACAGCTCTTAATGTGTTTATTCCTTCTAAAAGTTTCTCAAATACTTTTAACACAAGGATTTCACTCTCAAAATGCCCAATATCAAACAATACAATCGGACTTTCAAGTGCGGTATGAAATTTTATGTCACCGGTTACAAGAGCATCTGCCCCATTTTTATATGCTTCATTAATAAATTCAGAGCCGCTTCCCGCACAAAAAGCAACTTTTTTTAAGCAACGGATATTTTTATTATTTACATAACGTAAATTTGGTGAAATTTCAGACAGTTTTTGGCAGAAATCTTCTACACTAGTGTGCACATCTGCAAACCTCAAAAAGTCATCTTTTTTATTTATCATTAAACCAAGTTCTGACATTAATGTATCGGTGGTTCCACCGTCTGCCCGGTCAAGGTTTGTGTGGGCGCTGTAAATATCAATTTTATTCCAGCTTAAAGGTACATAAAATAAAGGGTGATGGGAAATTATCATATCACAATTATTTTCCAGTGCCTGTTTGACAATATCATCTGTAACTGTAAGGCAAAGCATTATTTTACAGACTTCTGTTTTCCCGGTTTCAACACCCCATCCTGAGCAGTCCCATTCTTCTGCAAGTTCCGGAGGTGCAAATTTTTCTATTTTATTTATAACGTCATATTTATTCATGGATTTCCTTTAGAATTTCCCGTGCAATATTGGATTTTGAGGCTTTTTCAAGTTTTTTCATGCCGCCTTTTTTATCGAGAATTAAAACTTCGTTATAGTCGCTTGAAAATCCTATGTCAGTCCTTGAAATATCGTTTGCTATCAAATAATCGCATCCTTTTTTTTGAATTTTTTCTTTAGCATTTTCAATTAAGTTTTCGCTTTCAGCACAAAATCCAATTACAGTCTGATGGGTTTTCTTTTTACAGAGTTCCTGTAAAATATCGGGATTTTTTACAAGTTCAAGCGTAATGCTTTCTTCCCCGGTCTTTTTCAATTTTTGTTCTGATTTGTTTTTAACCCTGTAATCAGCAACTGCTGCTGCCATAATTACAAAATCCGCAGCCGCAAATTCTTTTTCTACAGCCTGCTGCATTTCTTGGGCAGATTTTATTTTGATTACCTTATAAGGTCGTCTTACATCCACTGTTGTAACCAGTACAACATCGTTGCCCTGGTGAAATGCTTCATCTGCCAGAGAAATCCCCATTTTACCTGATGAATAGTTTGAAATATATCTTACAGGATCAATATCTTCAATTGTTCCACCGGCAGTTATTACATATTTTTTTTTGTTTTGCGCAGTTGATAAAAGACGCATTGAAACTTCATCAAATATTTTATCCAGACTGCAAAGTCTGCCCTTACCGTCATATCCGCAGGCAAGAAAGCCGTTTTCCGGCTCAAGGATTTTATATCCTAAGGAGGAGAGTTTTTTAATATTAGCCTGTATCACCGGGTTTTCCCACATATTACAATTCATTGCAGGGGCAATGATTACAGGTTTTTTAAAGGCACAGACAACAGAGGTTAAAAGGTTGTCGCAAATTCCGTTTGCTATTTTAGAAATTGTGTTGGCTGTAGTAGGAGCAATTACCATAATATCAGCTTCATCGGCATAAGAAATATGCTCAGGCTTAAAGTCTTCAACTTCAAATTCTTCAATGCCTACTTCATTTTGGCTCAAGTTTTGCAATGTAAGTTTCGTTACAAAATTGAGAGCATTTGGCGTACATATTACGCGTACATTTGCATTATTTCTTTTAAACATTCTGATAAGTTCACAGATTTTGTAAGCTGCAATACCTCCGGTAAGCCCTATCAGGATATTTTTACCGCTTAACATTTTATTGTTCTCCGTTTATAATTCTTTCTAAATCTTCGATTGCTTTATCAAGGTCATCATTTACAACTTTATAATCAAAGTTTTCGGCGCGCTCAAGTTCTGTTTTAACTTCGTGCAGGCGCTTTTGGATGGTTTCTTCGTCCTCGGTATGCCTTCCTCTAAGTCTGTTTTCAAGTGTTTCCAGAGACGGTGGACAGATAAAAATAAGTACAGCTTCCGGCATTTGTTTTTTTACCTGAAGAGCGCCCTTTGTTTCTATTTCAAGAATAATATCCTTGCCTTCATCAAGGCACTGCCTTATGTATTTTTTCTTTGTGCCGTAGCGGTTTCCTGCAAACTCAGCCCATTCAAGGAATTTATCATTATCAATGCAGTTTTGAAATTCTTCTTTTGAAATAAAAAAATAATTTACACCATTAACTTCACCCTTACGCGGCTTTCTGGTTGTACAGGAAATGGAGAGCATAAAATTGGGGTTTTTCGCCAGAAATCCTTTCAGAACAGTGCCTTTGCCGACACCTGATGAGCCTGAAATTACAAATAATTTTTTTGTTCCGGAATTTTTTTTCATATTATAATTATACAATGAATATTTCACATGAAAAATTCTTAAGTAAATTTTTGAAAAAACTTAATACTATAGATACAGTAAAAGAGTTATGTGCAGAAACAGTGCAGGGAGTTTTAAAGTTTACAAAGGCGCAGGCCGGTTGGATTTATCTGCCAAATCAGGAGCTGAACAGCGTTTCAGTCAAAAAAATTTATTATACGCCGGATATAAATAAAAAAACTGATGTTAAAAAGAGTGTAGAAACAATTTTTACACTGGGAGAAGATTTATTTTCCAACAATTATGAGATGGAAGATACTCTTGATTATTTTAAAAATCTTTCAAAGGAGAGGACAATAATTATTCCTATTATAGTGCGGGGGTTTTTGCTTGGTTACTTTGCACTTATTGGAAGACGTATCGAGTTTAATTATAACTTTGGCGAAATGCTTCAGATTATTACTGATTTTTTAAGTGCGCGGCTTGAAATTATGCTTTTGAGGGTTGATTTAGAAAATCATGATAAGCAGAAAATTCAATTTCTTGCAAGTATATCTCATGAGTATAAAACTCCTCTTAATTCAATAATTGGTTTTTCTGATATATTAAAAGACCGTCTTGATGATACTGATGAGTTTAAATATATTGATAACATTTCAAAAAGTGCGAAGTTTCTTCTAAGTTTAATTCAGGATATACTTGATATGTCGCGTGCGGAAATAAGCAAGCTAGAGCTTCATAAAGAAACTTTCAGGACAAAAGAAATTATTGAAGATATTTCTTATAGTTTTGACGAGATTGTTAAATCAAAAAATCTTCATTTTTCATACACAGTAGTTGATGTAGAGATTTACGCGGATTTGAGAAGGTTTAAGCAGCTGATTTATAACTTAATTTCAAATGCTGTAAAGTTTAATAAGCTTAACGGTAAAATTACAATAGTATCATACCTGGATGAGAATAATGATTTTGTATTTGAAATAAAAGATACCGGTGATGGTATAAGGAAAAAAGATTACGACACAATATTTTCATTCTTTTCCCAGGTTAACCGGAGTGTCTTAAAACGCCAGCAGGGATCAGGTATAGGTCTTGCTTTATGCAAAAAGATAGTAGAAGCTCATGGTGGTGAAATCGGATTTAAGTCAAGACTAAACAGCGGAAGTACGTTCTGGTTTATCATTCCGCAGCCTGAACAGTTGAATATTAGTGCAGAATAGTTTATAATAAAAACAGAACATTTGAATGTCTATTATAGTAACAGTATATCTTTTCGAAACGATAGCGGGAACGGAGTGGAAGCGTGCTTGAGAAAACATATATCTATTCTATCATGTTTTCATCTGGTTTTTATTATAAACTATTTTAACAACTTTTTCAACACACAAGTTTTGTGATAAAGTTAATGTGAGGGATTTGTTATGAAAAAATTATTTATTTTACTTATTATGTTAACGGGGTTAATATCTCGTGTGTTTGCTGATGAAAATTCAGAATTACCATCTGTTACGGGAATTGTTGAAAACATCCAATATGAAGATGTTCAGGGTTTGCAGCAGGGAGATAACAGTGTAAAACAGGTTGTATTAATAAAGGTTCTTTCAGGAGAGTTCAAAGGAACTGAAAGACTTGTTGATAATATGCTGACCGGTAACCCTGCATATGACATCAACCTTAAACGCGGTGACAAAGTTATTTTACATGCTGAAGCCAAAACTGAGGATATAACTTCAGCTGATGATGTTGATTTTTTCATTGCTGATATTAAAAGAGATAATGCGCTATTGGGAGTATCTGCTATATTTATAACTTTATTGCTGCTTATAGGCAGAAAAAAAGGGATTTACAGCTTAATTTCAATTATAGCGACAGTTGCCTTAATATTTTTTATGCTTATGCCTATGATACTAAATGGGTTTTGCCCTATAGCTTCGGCAGTCCTTGTCGGCATTTTATCGACAATAATAACAATCTATCTTGTGGGAGGGCTTAACTCAAAAAGTTCTTCTGCAATAATAGGAACATCTCTAAGCCTTGTTTTTGCAGGTGCTCTTTCTCTCTTAACCATATGTTTAGCACACTTGACAGGTTTTGCGGGTGAAGAAAGCATGTTTTTATATTCAGCACACCCGGATTTAAACTTTCCCGGACTTTTATCAGCTTCAATGATTATAGCTGCGCTCGGCGCACTTATGGATACAGGAGTTTCCATCGCAAGCGCAATAAACGAAATTTATGAAACAGACAACTCGCTTTCAGTCAAACAACTTTTTACTTCGGGAATGAATATTGGTAAAGACATTATAGGTACAATGTCAAACACTCTGATTTTAGTGTACTTAGGAGCATCTTTGCCGCTTGTTTTGTTATCAAGTAATATTGATTTGCAAAAGTTTTTTAACTTAAATCAGGTAGCAACAGAAATTTCATCTGCTGTTATAGGAAGTATAGCAATACTTCTTTGTGTTCCGCTTACTGCAATTATAAGCGCATATTTGATAAAAAAACAAAAAACAAAAGTTGAATTTAATTTTGAAGAAGAATAAAAAAGGAGAGTTGTTTAACTCTCCTTTTTTAAATAATCCATATATGTGTACTTACTTAGCACAAGAACATAAACCGCAAGCCTGAGATTTCAAAGCTTCAGCTTTTTCAGTTCTTTCCCAAGGTACATCAATATCGGTTCTGCCCATATGACCGTAAGCTGCTAATAATTGATAGAACTTACCGCCGTTTTTAGCAGGCAATCCGCGCAAATCAAATTGCTTGATAATTGCAGCAGGTCTTAAATCAAAGTTTTTGAATACCAATTCAGAGATTTCATCATCAGAGATTTTACCTGTACCGAAAGTATCAACCATGATTGAAACAGGTTCAGCTACACCGATAGCGTAAGCCAATTCGATTTCGCATTTTTCAGCCAAACCGGCAGCAACGATATTTTTAGCAACCCATCTTGAAGCATACGCAGCAGATCTGTCAACTTTTGTAGGGTCTTTTCCTGAGAAAGCACCGCCGCCATGACGTGAATAACCGCCGTAAGTATCAACAATAATTTTACGGCCTGTTAAACCTGCATCGCCCTGAGGACCGCCTACAACAAATCTTCCTGACGGATTTACAAGAATTTTTGTTTCGCTGTCAAGTTTAATTGCTTCATTTGCAAAAACTGCATCTATAACATATTTTTGAATATCATTTCTAATAATTTCCTGAACTTTTGAATTGTCAGTTACGCCGTTAATCTCAGGATCATGCTGAGTTGAAATTAACACAGTATCAATTCTTGAAGGTTTACCGTCAACATATTCAACAGTAACCTGTGATTTACCATCCGGTCTTAGATAATTTACAATACCCTGTTTTCTAACCTGAGCAAGTCTGTAAGAAAGCTTGTGTGCAAGACTGATAGGCAAAGGCATCAATTCAGGAGTTTCGTTACAAGCGTAACCAAACATAATACCCTGATCGCCAGCACCAATATTTTCAGTTTCTGAAGTTGAAGTATCAGCATTATCGCTTCTTGTTTCAAACGCTTTGTTTACACCGCCGGCAATATCGCATGATTGTTCATCAATACTGGTTAAAACAGCACAGGTTTTATAATCAAAACCACCGCCTTCACGACCGACATAGCCGATATTTTTAATAGTATTTCTTACAACTGAAGGAATGTCTACATAACAATCAGATGTAATTTCTCCGCAAACGAGAGCCATACCTGTGGTAACAGTAGTTTCGGCAGCTACGCGTGACTGCGGATATTTTGTCAAAAACTCGTCCAAAATTGCATCAGAAATCTGATCGCATACTTTGTCGGGGTGACCTTCTGTAACTGATTCAGAAGTGAATAAAAAGTTTTTTGGTGTCATTTCCAATTTCTCCTTAATTTGTTTTTGTACCGGCCGGTAAGTTTTTTAATTCCAACCCGGCCACATCATTAAAATACAGTTTAACTCTAAAAGTTTTTAAAAGCAAATAATGTATTAATATATATTAATCTAAATTTCGCTAACTGAGCAATGTACTTTTACGCAGGCGGGAGTTTTAATAATTTTGTCAGTAAAAATTACGGGGAGAAATTTATGTTTTTTAATGTACTTAAAATTAAAGATCTTGTTGATTTAGACGAAAAAAAGTTTGACAGAGTTCCTTTAATGGAGAGCGAACATGGAAGCCTTAATGCTATTGCAATAAAAAAAGATGAAATTATTGATACACACACTTCTGCAAATGATGCTGCGGTATGTGTTTATGATGGAGAAATTGAAATTCATTTTGATGCTGAAAAGTTCAAAGTCGAAAAAGGAGAACTGCTTATGTTCAAAAAAGATAAGGAACATAAAGTTGTTGCACTTAAAGACAGCAAATTTCTTCTTATAAAAATTTAAGCGTTCTTTTCATATGAAACATTAACAATGATTTCATTTTCTGAAACCTCTGTAATTGCCCAGCGTAAAGGATTAATACTGTGTTTTGCAAACTCTTCCTCTATATATGCAGGCTCAAGCGGAGGTTTCAGACTTATTTTAATATTCTCGGAAACTATCATATACTAAATAATATAAAAAAATATGCTTCCGG
>ENA-ORTF01000485-ORTF01000485.1-human-gut-metagenome-genome-assembly--contig:-NODE-485-length-52682-cov-8.819617_pt1 | contig 52682 bp, 56 predicted proteins | sample MGYA00241908_ERZ509180 | MGnify/ENA primary metagenome ERZ509180 (study PRJEB26280, sample SAMEA2338814) | human gut metagenome | biome: human gut; feature: human-associated habitat; material: faeces... | reverse complement strand
CTCACCACTTAACAGTGTTTGAAGTGGGAGTGTCTTGCGTTAATTAAGAGAATGAATGGAAACTCATTTCATTCAACGTTCAGTATCCTGAATTCAATTTTGCACCGGAAGGCTACAATTTCACCATCGATGAAATCTGTACACTTATTAACTGGTGGAACAACTCACCAGGTGCCGAAGGCAGCAAAATCTTGACCATGTCAGTTGACGATGCAAAAGACAAACTTGAAACGTTGTCTCGTATCGGCTTCTAGCACACAAAAATCATCAAAAAAGGAGGATTTCCACCCATGGAAACAGAATCAATCATCTGGAAAGATACCAAACGCATAGCGATTGGTCTTCCACTCACATTTACACATTACAGTCTTACAAACACTCGTTTCTTCGTAAGCTCCGGCATCTTCAACAAGACCGAAGATGAAGTCAGACTGTATCGTATCATGGACATTTCATTGAAACGTTCATTCTTACAGCGAATCTTTGGTCTTGGAACCATTGAATGCTGTTCTGCAGACAAAACACTCAAGGATTTTGAAATTAAAAATATCAAAAATCCAAAAGTAGTGAAAGAAATGCTGTCTGAAATGGTCGAAAAAGAACGTGACAGAAAGAAAGTCACAAATCGTGAATTCATGACTCATGATGACGATACGGATAGCCTTGATGACGATATTATGTAACACAAACTTTAACACACAGAAAGGATGTATCAAACATGTTAAAAATCACAAATATCAAATGGGACGTTACTGACGGAGCAGAAGAAACAACTCCTGAAGAAGACGCTGAGACACTTGCGTCACTTCCAAAAGAAGTGTGCATTGAAACATCTGACATTGACCCAGCTGACTATGATGTCAAAGCCCCATACACTCGCGAAGACATCCTAGAAAACGATAAACTTTGCGAAGAAATTTCAGACTATCTGTCTGACGAATACGGATTCTGTCATGCTGGATTCGATGTCGAAGTTCCGAAGGAACAGACATATGTTATCACTGTAACAGATACAGCAACATATGCTATCCGTACAGACAATCCTGAGTTTGCAAAAGAAACAGCCATGGACTGGTTCAATGAAAGAAAACCATCTGTCGACATTGAGATTGATGATTCTGAGGAACCAGAAACTACTCTCTAATTGCATATGACAACTTCACAACGCATTGGCTGAATACAGCCGATGCGTTATTTTTTGAATAAATTTATGTTGATAAATCAACACATTTACGATATAATGAGAAAAGGAGATGATGATTTTGAGCAAATTTACATTCATATGTACGCCAGATAAACATTGGTTCCTTAAGATAACAACCATTGAAGAATTACTTGAATATTGGAAAGTTTTCAACAACACTGTACAGGAAGCTCTGGATACTATTAATCAAACTAAAGAATTTGGCAGAGGAATGTACCATGCAACATATCTTCAGTCTGTCATCGGTGTTCGTGCACAAGCCGAAAAGCAGTCTTACAAAGAAGCCTTTGAAGATATCACCTTCGATACGAGAAAATCTCAGTATCAAGCTCTGTTAGAGCACTCTGCTATCTACATTAATCATAACATGGGCTGGTCCATTGACGATAATCGAAAAACAGAGCAATTTATCCATAAATCGGAATTCCAATTCCCTCGTATGAAAAACGAATTTTTAAAAATTGAAAAATTTCCACTCGGTCAGCATTACTATGTGTTCATTGACGGAGTACAGCTCCGTAAAGATGCCAATTTAAAATTTGACACATATGACGAAGCTGCAGCGTTTGCTCAAAATTATCTTAAATAACATCTTCGTAACAGCACCCGTGTAAACAATAACACATATGATATTGTTATATCACGGGTATTTTCACGCACATAAGGAGTATATATTGCTTTGAATCCAAACACCGAAAAACAACTTACTGAGACATTATCTCAGCTCGATAAGGACCAGCTCATCGAACTGATTATCAATCTCATTGATAGCAACATGAAATCAGCCAACACTGTACTGAACACAGAAAAAGAGCTGATGTCAAAAATGTTACCAGAAAACATCACCAGGATGTTTATATCTGACTACTATCCATCTGAAAAAATCATTCACATGATAGAAAAATCCAATGGTCCAGAAACCCCGGACTACTCTCTCATCCCAGAGACATACGATAAATGTCCGAAGTTTCACCGGGTATCTAAAACAGATGCTGAATATCTCACGCATCCTGAATACAGATACTACTGTCTGGAAGGATATCAAAAACGCTACCTTCCATCACCGATAACACAATGTGCACGCTGCCTCACAAAACAACGAGTGCAACTTGAAGAAGAATTTGAAAGACAAAAAGGAGAAATGAAAAATGATTAAAACTTACACAGCCATGCCTGCAGCTAATCCACAGGTAGCACTGAACACACTTATGTGTGAACCATCACAGCCTATGAAAATTCACGGAATCATTCAGATTGTTCATGGAATGACCGAACATATAGACCGATACGAAGCTTTTGCTGAATACTTCACATCCAAAGGATATGTCGTTGTAGGACATGACCTGGAAGGACATGGTCGCAGCAAAAACCCAAAATCCAGCGCACTGTACTTCGAACACTGGGAGAACAATCTTGCTGATATCAAGACGGTTCGCAAAATGATTCGTAAGAAATATCCGAAAGAACCAATCTTCATCTTAGGATTCTCACTTGGTTCCTTTCTTGTTCGCTGTATGGGCAATGACCTTCAAAATTACGATGGTCAGATTCTTGCTGGAACAGGATACCAGCCAACAGCTGTATTATATGCCATGAGATTTTATCTCAAGACAAAATACAGAAACCACATGTCAATGCCATGTGAAGAAATCAAGAAACTTGCCTTTGACCAGTATAATGCACAGTTCAAAGAACGTCCAGACGATTACTGGCTCATCACTGATGACAAAATTCGTAACGAATATTATGATGACCATCTTGTTAACAAATCCTTTTCGCCACAATTCTTTTGTGAGTTTTTAAAAGGTATGGTCATTGCGAACCATAATGTTAAACATCTTGATTCACAGCCACCGATTCCAACACTTCTCATCCATGGAAAGGATGACCCGGTAGCTGGTACCAACTATGAAGCAAACATTGTTGACAGATACCGTAAACACTGCATCATGACATCGAAATCCTATTCGTATCATACACATGATATCATGCATGATGTAGAGTCGGAACTTGTCTTTCAAGACATTGAAAAATTTATTGTCAAGCACGCAATTGGATAAATCACCGTATTTTACGATTACAAACGTGTATCCAGGACCATTCACACAGCCAATTGAAGCCCAGAAAAAGGACTAAAATCATGAAAACAAACACCTTATTCTCACAAATACTTGCTATGGAAAACATCGCTTACGGCATGTTACGACAGCACGAAATACTTACACAAGTGAACAACGGATTCATGAATCCAATCTGCTAACGCATAAGAAAAACGCACTATGATTATCATAGTGCGTTTATTTTCTATTCGTATTCGATATCCATCCGACACTCATCTGTAAGATTACCAAACTTTTCATCCAGTTCTCTTACCCGATTTTTATGAACTTCCTTGACATCGTCTTTTGGAAGAACTCCACTTTTTGTCAGCTTTGTCTTGAAATCCCTCAAAACTGCTTCTTTATCTACACCTGACAGATGGAGCTGATGGGCTTTGCTGATTAGCTCACTAAACATCGGCGATGGTTTCAAACCAAGATTCATCAAATCTTTTCCACCAACCTGAGGCTGTTTCATACGTTCGTTATACATATCCAATCTGTCAAAACACCATGTCCTAAGCGATGTTTTCTGCTTACACCTGAAACCTTTTCCAGCTGTATCAGCACATGATAACAGAATCAAATCATTCGGACATACAGACCTGTCATACAATGCATTTGTCTTTTTCACCTTTGAATTTGCTTCATACATCTGAGCTGGAGACATATGCAACTCACACATGTTGCAGACGTATTTCGACAATGCTACATCATTGTTCAGATGCTTCAGGAATTGCCCAGCAACCCGGCTTCCAGCCGTCTCATGACCGTATGAATGCACGATACCGTGCTCGTCTACAGATGTTGTCGCAGGCTTGCCCATGTCGTGGCATAATGCAGACACCATGAAGAACTCAGGATGCTTTGCATCCGACTTAAGTCTTGCAGCTTCATCCAGAACCTGCATTGTATGATTATAGACATCACCCTCCGGGTGAAACTTTTCATTCTGTCTACAGTCCATCAGGTCATTCACCTCATGGAACCATGGTTCCAGCTGGTTCACATCACGCAATGCATCGAAAAATACAGAAGGTCTATCTGCTTTCAGCAAAGCCTTCTGCAGTTCTCCATAGATTCGTTCTTTCGACAAGGCTGTCAAATCCATTGATTTCATAAATGATTTCGTCTCAGGTGCAATATCAAAACCAAATCGTGCTGCAAACTGTGCTCCTCTGAAGACTCGCAAAGGGTCCTCTTTAAAAGATTCATCATTCACATGCCGAATCACATGATTTCTAATATCATTCTTGCCACCATACGGGTCAACGATTTCACCTGTCAGAACATCTTCCATCATCGCATTGATTGCAAAATCTCTGCGTTTTGCAGCAGCTTCATAACCAATAAACGGGTCTACAAACACTTCAAAATCTTTGTGTCCACGACCTGTTGCACGTTCTTTTCTTGGCTGTGCAATATCAATATCATAATGAGCAAGATTGTATACACCAAACGAAGCACCCTGGGTTCGCAATTCGCCTTCTGTCTCAAGAATCTGCCTCAGTACATCCGGTGTCACACCGTGTACTTCGATATCTATATCTTTATTCTGTCTACCAAGCATCTTGTCTCGGACATATCCACCTACGTAAAATGTCCGACCGCCATGCTCAGCTACTTTTCTTGCAATGGACTCTGCCATCTGCTTATCTTTTTCTACAGACATTTTTTACACCTCCTGTTCTCATTTTTCTTTCTTTATTATACACTACGACCAAACAGAACACAACGACAAAAAAACCTCATTTATGAACAAAAATTATACATCGAGTGCTAACGTATAATCCTGTACAATACTTATATTCTAATATGATTGGAGCATCACTTATGAAACAGAAAAAACCTTACATTAAAATAAATCTTGACAAAGAAAACCCGTTAAAGACAATTGCCAAAATGGGTAAAATTCCGGTCATTCGCCGCAGCAAGGACGGCTTTCATAACTATGACCAGAAAGAATACTTTGACCATTACAGCGCCAGGTTCAAAAACACAACACCTCCAAAAGGATGTTTCTGTCTACTGGGCGGAATCTTTGGTCACTGGGTGACTGGCAGTCACTGGAAAGAACCCCTCCACATTGGCTATGTAGAACCTGACACACCTGTCGTGGCTACATATGCTTTTGATGACAAACTTGGCTGGAGATGGGTCACAGCAAAAGAACGCTATGCGGATGCCATGAAAACATTCATACATGATTTCAACTGCGGCATCAATACACAGTATGACCTTGAGGACTTTGAACTAAGTGAAGAAGCTATTATTGACAGCAAATACATTACGCATGTAGCAACCATCAAATATGAAGACTATTACAAGCTTATTCGCTTTGCAAACAACAGCATGAATACACTCTTCGAAGATGTATCCCTTATCGACTGTATCGAGCTTCCAGAAAAGGTTCTTCACAGATACAATGTCAATACCTATGATGAATTTAAAAGACTGTTTCTCATCAACCCTGAAAAAGATAATGACGAATACTATTTCGACAGCTTCCAGCAGCTCAAGCATTCCATCATCAATGACCTCAGGGAATTTGTCATTAACCACAATACATCGACAGCCTGGCATACACTCATGTTCCTGCGGGCATGCAAGACCAACCCTCTGTTCTCGCTAGGGACAGCCGAACGATGGAATTCCACATCGGCAAAGCTGGAAGAGACAGTCCCTGCATACAACGAACTGATGAAACTGTTCCCACTCTTCAAGGAACGTCACAACTATATCCATATCACATCTACAGATGTGTATTTCAACATCAAGTTCTATCCAGACTGGTGGACAAAATACTATACACAGTATCATTCCACGGATACTGTCAGCATTTCCTACATGACAGCTGACCGTAAGCTCACCATCACATCAGAACACAATAAGTTCGACAGCCATTCGCATACTGAATACAAGACAACAGAAAATCTGCCTGACAACATCCAACAATGTCTGCTGTTCTTTACAGCTGCGTTTGATATCTATATGAACCATTTTCACATGTTCTTTCATATCAGACCATTCGATGAATACTACCTGTATCATGATATAATTCATGTAATCAGATACTGCCGTCAGTATGACTATGAATACCAGCTTCAAGACAACATGACATGTATCACCGTTTATGGTAAAATAAACTCAGTCGACTATGACTTTATCCTGCAGTCCGGCAATATATGTAAAAAACAGCCAGTCACTATGGACAATAGCAATACAACATATCGCAATGCTTATAAGCCAGTTGAAGGACCTGTTGACAAAATCCTTGCTGACATGCCAGCACTGTAACACTCACAAGAAAGGAGAAAACCATTATGGCAATCTATGTCACCGGAGATATCCACGGAACTCCGTTTCCAAGACTCAATACAAAAATGTTCCCAGACCAGAAACATCTGACCAAAGATGACTATGTCATCATCTGCGGTGACTTTGGTGTTATCTGGAACGACACCAAAACAGAAAAATATCTGCTTGATGACCTTCAGGAACGTAACTTCACAACTCTATTCGTTGATGGAAATCATGAGAACTTTGACCGTCTGAACACATACCCTGTTGAAACATGGCATGGCGGAAAAGTCCATAAAATAAGACCAAACGTCATCCATCTGATGCGTGGTCAAGTCTTCCATTTACAAGGAAAGACATTCTGGACCTTTGGAGGTGCTCGCTCTCATGATATCAGAGACGGCATCCTGGAGGTCGGTGACCCTCGCATCAAAGAATGGAACAAAGACTATTTCAAACTTTTCAGAGTCAACCATGTATCATGGTGGGCTGAAGAAATGCCAAATTCTGAAGAAATGGCAGAAGGTCTTGTCAACCTTGAAAAATATAATTTCAAGGTCGATTTCATCATCACACACGCGCCTCCGGCAAGTGTTGTGCGTGCCATGTATCGCGATACAGACGAGTTTGAAAACTATCTGCAGGATGTCATGAATCGAACTGAAGTCGATAAATGGTTCTGTGGACACATGCATCCTGAACGCAACTTTTACTTCCAGAGAGTCTGCTGTATGTACGAAAAACTCATGCAAATCATATAACAGCAAAAAGCACTACTCGTAATGAGTGAATGCTAATTAGATAAGAGATTTCCAATCTCTAAAATCACATAATTAGCATTGAAATCCGAAAAGCCTATTCAGTTAAGGCAGACGAAAACAAACAAAGACCTGTCAGCAGAAAAATCTGTTTGGTAGGTCTTTTTATTTTGCCGTATCAGGGCATAGTCTTTGAGCGGAATGATAAAAAATAAAGCACCCTTTTCTCGAAGTTGAGATTAGGGTGCTTTTTGATTTGGTGTCAATTTTGCTTAACTTAATAGCATTACGTAATGAGTAGTGCTTGATTTTTTATATAACGTTATTCACCAAAACCACCGTGACCGTCACCATCATTATGTCCAGCCATTGGAATCTGACTGACATCAATACGTTCTACAACTTGATGTTCCGGTATATTGATATGACTGTGTGCCTTTGCACGAAGTCTGTCACGTCTTGCTTCTTCAATATCAGCAAGCTTACTTGTCGGAATGATACCCTTCTGACCAAAATGGTCACAACGGATTTCATCTGGATGGTCACTGTCATAAATATCTCTTACAAGACCTTTATTTGTACGAGCGTGACCTTCAATAAATGAACCAGGTCTCTCCTGAATCTGCTGAATCAGTTTCTGGTCAACAGTCCCTACACGAAACCATTCTTTGCTTCCACCACCATTAGGACTCTTCTGTCTTACTGTCATCTCATATGTCGGATTGTCAGATGACTGATTATTAAAATAATTTGCAATATCCTGACGTTTCATAGAAGACTGAAGAACTGCATCAAATGTTGCATCATCCAAGGTAAAACTGGATTTCACCTTATCCGCCATCTTTCCAAGAAAAGACTTCGACTGAGACTGTTGAGACGGAGTCTGCTGCTGTCTTTGTCTGCTTTCCATTTGCTGCTGCGCCTGCACAGCATGTTTCTGTTCATTTACACGTTGCATATATTCACCCAATGATTTTGGTTCACGACTAATTGGTTTATCAAATCGAAACATATATTACACCATCCTTTCGCATATTCATCTAAGTTTAGTGTAACATATTACCTGCAAAATGGAAGAGCTATGAGCCTAAGAATTGTAACAAACACCGATTAATTTACCAGTTGCCGTACCATCATCTGTACAGATAATTGTTGTCTTCGGCACTTTTGACATAACTGTCAACGGCTCTGCAAACCTAAACTTCTTGGTCATTTTTACGGCACCAATCTTTGTCGCCTTACTGTCCAATAATGCTTTGGACACATCATAGATACTTACTAATCCATATCCTGTGGACAATACTGCGACCATTTCGGTGCATTTTAATTTGACCATCTTTGCAAGCACATCTCCGCACTTGTCCTTCTCACTACATGTACCAGCATTCACTGTCTTCAGATGTTTCTTCAAAACATCATCTTCCATCTTTAAGCTATCCACACGCTCCTGTAAAAATTTCATCTGGTCATCTGAAATTTCAAGAAATCCTGGGTCATTGTTATGACTCAGATAATTTCTGAACTGACGACACATGCGAAGACGATTTGATAACAAATCGTCCACTGTATCCTCAAATTCTTTGCAATCAAGTCCTCTGTCACGCATCAGACTCTCATACTCACGATATAATCCTAAAAACTGTTCTGTCCTTTTCACTTGTATACACTCCTGTTACTATCTGTTACACCGTATGAATCATATCCATGTTCATACATATATTCCAACATCTCATCACTTGGGAATGGAACCTGTTTTGTACCATATGCTGCTACAGGCACCATCTTTTCACGTTCAAAATAAGCCTTTCCCATATCTTCGTCATACATCATATGGAACGCATCAAGAAGTCCCTTGTAATCGCAAGGTGAAACCTTGATATTATTATTGCGTTCAATCAATCTGACAAATTCTCTGCGTCCTTCAAACATATCTGTATTACAGAACTGACTCACAGCTTCTGCCTCTTCGTCAGACAGACCAAGAACCAGTTCACGCATTTCTCCTAACGAAAGAAACTCAGACTTTTCTTCATTGTTAATGGATTCATCAACAGCAACATCTGATACTTCATCCTGTACAGCATTTGATGTTTCTTCTAATTGTGCAGACTCGTCTGCACTATTTGATTCTGCATTATCATCAGACTCGGATTCTTCTTCGTCATCGTTGTCATAATAATAGTCAACATCGTCTTCCGGTTCAGGGTCTGGCAGATTATCAACATCATCTTCTGACTCATTATCTACTGATTCAACTGCATATTCTTCCGTATTATCAAATGATTCATCAACCACTTGCTCATTATCCACCTGAATCTCATCAGCTTCGCTGAATTCATAATCATCTGGAACAGCTTCTGCATCTACGATACTGTCATCTGGATTCTCTTCTTCTGGAACCTCGGAATTGTCGATATCATCGTCATACTCTGCATCGACATCATCCAAAAAACCATCATCTGAATCAGATGTATTATCAATACTGTTACCTTCAACATCATCCTGTTCATTTTCATCATCAGATTTACTTGATACTGCTGACTCAATATCTGGAAAACCAGCATCATCAGACTCATCAGACTCATTCGCAATATCATCTTCTGATGTCATATCCAATGTATTATCCATCACATCAGTATCATCATTCTCTGACTCATCGCCTGAGAAATAATCAACAATCTCATCTTCGGCTGTGTCAGACTGCATCATCCGCTGTTCTTCGTGTCTAGCAGAGACCATAGTTGCATGTACACTGCCATGCATCTTCGCAAGCTTTTCATCATTTTCTCGCATACTGTCCATGTCTTCACGCAACTTATCAGCATATGACTTTCCTGATTCATCCTTCTCATTGAAGTCAATTCCTTTGCCAATTCCTTTATCTATAATTTCTGAAAATCTTGACATAAAATTACATTCTCCTTTTCTTATTAATAGAATGTGGCACCCATTCTATGAGCGCCACATGAAATTTTAGTACTCTGGACCATCCATAGATGGAGCATCTGAATTTGCCTGCAAACGAGCAGCCAAATCAGCAGCACGGTCATTAAGCGCAGAACGTTGACTCTGACTTTGCTGATTGCCATATACACGAGATTTTGATGAACTACGTTTCGTTGTAGCATCACTGCCAATTTCACCACGTTCTTGTTCTTTAGCAGTCACATCACCATATCTGTCTTCCATGTTATCCATGACATTCATATTCAAATAATCTTCGCTACCATAAGACAACTCATCCAACTGCTGATTTCCAGTTGTAGATGCATATCCATACGGATTTTCATTCGATGACATTGGATTCTGTACCTGATAATCATTGTCCACATCTGTACCATTTTCAACAATACTTCTAAACACGTTTCTACGTGGTGTATATGTTGAACTTGTACCAGAAAACTGTTCCGGCTGTGACTGAGACATTGACTGAGTTTCACTATATTCAGCATTTGTATCAAGACTCACATCATTTTCATTCTGCATACTTGCAGATGTATCAGATACTTTATTTTCAGCAGCTTTTGATGCTTTCAATGCATCATTTGCTTCTTTCGAATCAGCTGCATTCTGAGCTACGTCTTCATCCTCTGGTTCATTCTCAGCACGTTTTGCCCAGTAATCTTCACTCTGCTGTGCAGCCTGGTCTTCTGTCAAGAACTCACTGCCTTCTTTTGCAAACTTCGCATCGACAAAAGCAACACCTTTATCAAATTTGTCCTTAATCCATTCTTTAACCTTAACAACAATGTTTTTCAGACTCTTTGTCCAGCCCTGCTGACCATCATAAGATTCATAAGCCTTTACAGGGTCATCTTCTTCCAGGAAATCATTGCTTGGATTATCCTGAACATATTCATCATACTGATTCTTCTGATAATCATATCGGTCATTCGCTTCCTGATATGCTTTGCTGTTTTCTTCCTGAGCAGCAATTGTCTTGTCAGAACTTCCATTCTTTGCAACATCCTCATCAATATCAGCTGATTTTGCATTCAAATCATTCAGCGTTTCCTGATAAGTTTTATCGTATGACTCATAACCTGCAAAATAGCCTGGTACACCGTCTATTTTACCAACAACAACCGTCATACCCGGAATCGCTTTTGGATTCTCTCCATCTGCATAATACTGCATTCCTAATGGGAATGTAGATTCATACGAACTATCGGTCGAAGCAAGTTCATCATCAATCGCTTTAATACGGTCAACCAACTGTTTACCATATTCATCTGTACCTTTCTCAGCTGTAATTTCAGGTAACTTGGCACCGTTTGTTGATTCATAACCCTCAACACCAGCAACCGTATCCTTATCTACACTGTCTGTCATACGCACAACAAATTTCTGTTCAGATGCCTTCGCATCGTCTGCGTATCTACCAGACGTAGCTGCTGAATTTACTTCAAATGTACCTGTCTTACCTTCATCAATGGCTGACTGTACATCATCCATAGACACAGACTTATCAGCATTTTTTGCCTGTTTATCAATAGCAGTCTGCTTATCAGCTTCTGCCAGCTCACTCTTAGCCTGTGGAATCTCGTATTTTGCATAACTGTCAACAGGATTTTCACTTGACAGATAATCCGGTGCATCTGGATTATCATCCAAATACATATCGTATTCATTTTTAGATGTTGAGTATGCCTCCGTTGCATCCTGATAAGCTTGTTCCTGTTCTGCAGTCGGCGTACCATTCTTACAAGCATCCTTGTATGTCTGTTCTGCTTTATTGTATGTCTGTTCATAAGATTCATAACCTACATATGTACCGCCATCCGGGTCATCCGGTAATGAATAAGACACCTTATTCATGCCGGGAATATCTGGTAAAGAATCCACATCCTGTGTATAAGAAAAATTGTATACTCCAGAATCCTTACTGGCTTCATTGAGTAGACTTACATTTTCTTCAGGTGAACGACTAAACCATTCCTGCTGAGCTTCTGCAATCTGTTGCTGCAAAGCCATGCCATCATTGATATTCTTGGCTGACTCATCCTGCACAGCAGCAGTCTGCAAATCATCAACGACTGTCTTTTTTGATGATTTTTCTTTTGCCATAAAAATCTCGGCGGAAAAACCTACAGACGTACCTGTGAGATAAACCGCCTCTAACCACCTTTCTTTATTTATTTAACTGTATTAGTTTTTTAATTTTGTGACACTGTATAATATCCAATTGCGTCAAAATATAACACTCCTTAATTCTATTAAGTAACCGCTGCGCATTCGCAGTAACTTTATTTTTTTATAGCTCACAGATTCTTTGACGCACGTTCCATCTAAAAGCCTTAAAGTTATATAACCAGTTGATTTACGACTAAAAACAAAACATATCTGACCTTTCCATGAAACCTTATCATATAATCTGAAACCGTAAACCTCATATTCAGCCTGATTTCGTTTTCTACGACCGCCTTTCAGAATATTAAACTTATGTATTTGTCTATTGTGACAGCGTACTTTCTTTATATAAAACACTGTTCCCAATGGTCTGGCTAACGGATGACCGCTTATACACCTTGCGTCAACATAGTGTTCCTTAGGTAGTCCGTTTTCTATACGTGTATTTTTGGTTATATACCCATACGTTAATGACACATCTGAATATCGTGCTTTTAGCTGATTATAAAAGCTCCATCTCATGATGCCCATAAACATAGCATCGTTAAACTTCATGCCTCGCTTTATCTTAGCAGGCAGTTTAACAGTGCCCTGATGATAACCACTATGGCATGTTTTACAGAGAGTTATCAGATTATTAGGGGCATTGCCACCGGTCTTTCTACTCTCGATATGATGTGCCTGTAAGACTGGGTCTTTAGACTTGCCTTTACAGCATTGGCATACATGACCATCTCGAAACAGTACGTATTCCCTGACGTTCCAAAATCCTAACTGTTCACCTTGCTGATAATCAGCACCTTTTACATCAGGATTCTTAATCTTCTGAATATCAAAAGAAGCAGTTTCCACTATGATTTTAGACACTGGCAGCAGCTTACAGGTATCATCGACTGCTTTTAAATGTGTGCCTGTTTTCTCCCTTATCGACGGTGCCAGCCAGCCTTTACCCTGCTTACGGTTATTGAACCTTGGTTTACGGTATCTGGTTTTACGGTTACGTCTTGAACGCCTGCTTTCACGCCTTGCTGCTAGAAATCTTGCAATATCATTTCTAAGTTCCACGTCAGCAGCGTAGAGTTCCTTGTTCTCTGTAGTTGCTGAAAGTCCAATATGTTTACTTCCTGCGTCAACGCCAAGCGTTACAGGCTGTGTATAGTTCGTGCTGCTATACAATAATTGTATTGTAAACGGACAGCTGTTAACTACTTTTGCTTTACTCCGCTTTAAGAGAACACGTACTTTTACATGATTTTCCGTAGGCATGAGAGGCTGTCCGTTTTCATTTAATACGTAAACCATTACGCATCCTCCTTCTAAGATTTTTAAAAGCCTTAAAGCTTTAATTACTCACTCTTAAAGAGTGGTTAGTGCACCATCGCCAATGTTAATAAGAGGTTTTATACGCCTATGTCACTGTTCCTATACCTTAAACTGTTTAAACATAGACCGTAGAGTTTGGAACTTGGTACTACATTCCAAAGTACCTATATATTCTCTCTTAACGTAGTGCTCGAAACACTTAGGCTACTCACATGAGTTACAATATTTCTACTGCAACCCCACGGGCAAGCCCGTGGGTATTAGTGAGTTTCGCTCTACCTCACTTTCTCTAATTTATATATTTACGCAATCGTGCAAACAAGTTCGCACACGTAGGACTGGGCAAAAAAGCCCAATCCTACCTACCATAATATTAACATGATTCCACCAAAATGGAATACTTTATCTACAAAAATCCTAGAACAAAGTGATGACAGAAGTTCTGAAAATTCCAACAGCCTGTGCATTCTGCAGAATCGTCTGAGGACTCTTTCCCTGCAAACAGTTACATGCTCCTGGCTGACCATTCTTTGCAAGCAATGGAATATCATACTGCAAATAGCAATACAAGCCATACATCTTAATCAATTTTCCGCATGGAGGCATGTTGTTGCCATAAGACATATCATTTTCTTCTGCAACCATGCCATAATAGACAAGCAGATATGCCATCACAGCAGTATCCACATCTTCTGGCTGCATGTCTTTTTTGACCATTTCACGGATTTTGTTAACAATATCCTTTGACCATGCTCTTGTGGTATAATTATAAATGGCAGACAAATGATGTCTGTAAATCATGTCAAATCCATATGTGTCTGCAAGATATTTCACCATTGCAAAGTAATACGTATCGCTAACAGTACTGCAAACAGCTTTATAAGCATGTGTTGCTTCATCCCATACAGACTTTCCAATATAAACACAAAAATTATCTTTTCGACCTTTTCCATAGAAAATCACCATATCATCCGGCAGCTTTTCAAACATAGACTTATTCTGCATCTGCGCCATATCAAATCTGAAATTTGGCAATACAACATCTTCATTTATAGCATAAGAAATCATTTTGAATTTCTCCTTTCTTTTCTCTTGATTTATATCTATATTTTACCACAAAAATCCTCATTTATCAATCAAAATACTATATTCCAACAAAATACACAAACTTACAAACCACTACAAAAAATTAACAACAAAACTACAAAAACTAAAGCGCTTCGCTTCGGGTTACAATATGCATTTGGTCACAGAACAACCAAGCATACTTATACAAAATTATTGGAGGAAAAAAATAATGAACAAATCAATCACACTTAAACACAGTATCGTACGTTTTCTCATGGCTGTAAGCACATGGACTTCAAAAGTAAAAGATGTACTTTCAATTATTAACATTTTCTTGTTCAGATTTACAGGTAAATGGAATGAAAAATGGACTCGTAAACATCGCACATTCTGTAAAATCCATGACACTTTCGTCGTTGTCTGCATCATCTTAGCAGCTTATTGCTTATTCGCAGCCTGCGGTACTATCGAACAAAGCAACACGGTAGGTGCAGCATGGATTAAAGACTGCTTTACAGCAGCAAAATACACAGCAACATTCTTTGTTCTTGCAAGCCTTATTGGTTCTGCCAACAATGCCTTCTGGGATGAAGATGACTGGGACGAAGATGAGGATTATTAATCCTTATCTTTTTCATTACAAAAAATACAACTACAACATATACAACAAAAATCTAAAAACGACGCACAAAGCGTCGTGTACGGTATCAATTGTGTAAATTAAAATTACAAATAAAATCATCACTTAAAAAGAAAAGGAGATTATCATTATGATGAACAGAAAACATTTCGCATGTATCATGACAAGCAAGGAAGACATGGCAAAAATCGTAGAACTTGGAAAGGATTTAAAGGTAACTAACGCTTACAACACAGCTAAAGCTATGGTTGCTATCGCTGAAAAGTTCATGGCAGACTTTGGTGATGTAGACCCTCACTGGACTGCAAACAAAGCTGCAAAGGCAGAAGCTGAAGCTGCTGCACCTGCTGAAGCACCAGCAGAAGTTCCTGCTGAATAAAACAGCATACAAAAACAAACGCAAGTCGCTGGACAGAACGTCCAGCGACTTGACTTTTCCGAGTATTCTATTGTATAATCACATCGCGGGGTAGAGCAGTTCGGCAGCTCACTTGGCTCATAACCAAGAGGTCGTTGGTTCAAATCCAACCTCCGCAACCACGGTCTTTGAAAAAAGAGCGCGAATTGAAATCAACCATCATTATTCTTTTTCCTCATAACGATAGTGAACTCCAATAGAGTTCACTATTTTTTTATATATTACAACAAAAATATAATTATACAATAGAACTACAACAAAAAATCTATTAACAAAATTTTTCACAACAAAAATAAATAACGAGCCAGCTACCGCTGTCTCCAGACGATTGCCTATTTGTCAATCCATAGGATTAAAGCCACAACAAAGTGGTGAATATAAAACTACATATAAAGGAGAAAGAAGATTATGAGAACATTTAGTTTTATTGATTCAATCATCGACGCATTTTACTGTGCCAACTGGGAACCTATGACAATTGCAGTTCCTATGAACGGAGACCTTATCACACTCACTCCAACTTTCATGAACGGCATCAAAGATGAAAGCCACATGAACGGTCTTAAGGTTGAAGGTGCACCACTTCCACTTGAAGGAAGCATTCCTTTCGTCGTTGAACAGTTGAAAAACTACGACAAGTTGATTGCACGCAGAGCTGAAATCAACAGTCAAGTGGCTACACTTGAAGCGTAATAAATTACGCAAATAAAAAGAGAACGCTGACCCATTAGGGGTCGGTGTTCTCTTTTTTATTAAGCCTCGTTCATACGAACTCGTATATTATGCTGTTGCAACACGAAGACCGCCTGCAACACCATGAAACCAATCTTTTGCAGTCTCTCTGTCATCAGACTGATGTCTGCCTTCAAGATATCCAGCCTTTGCTGATTCAAATGATTCCTGACAGTATTTCAATGTAGCAAATTCGTATACTTTCCATGAAACCATATCATTCACACGAACAATACATCTTCTGTATTTCAACATTGAACCAAGTACTGCTACTGCTGCCAATGTTTCAAACACAACCATCAGTACCACATTTGAATATGTAAAATCAAGACCAACTGCATTCAATACAGCAGCTGTCACACCCGATACTTCATTAAGAGAAGCAATCTGTTCAACTACTGTTGCAATCAATACGAACATGTCTGAGATAAACATATACAAGAACATCGTACATATCAGTTCCATAATCATTGCGACCACATAGCTGATAAACTGAGCAATCGCTGATACGATACCAATCGAAGCCAATGGAATTGATGCAAGAACATGGAAACCACGCTTTGCATTGTTCATCAGCATCTGAATGGTAAATACAAATGCAATAATACACAATGCTCCAAGAATTACAATCATATTCAGGAACATTGCAACTTTCAGCGTACCAGAACCAACAACATTCACTGCATAATGCATCTGCTTTGTATTCTCTGACACAGACTTATCATTCGAATATACCACAACAGAATTTGTATCAAACGTTGTTGACAAATAATTGTACATAGACTGGTATGAAAGACCTTTCTTGTTATTTGTACTTGTGTACACAGCCATTGAAGACGGGTCATAACTATCAACTTTCAATGTGCCACTTCTGAAAATATTCCAGTCTTTACCAATCCATTTCAAATGACGGTCACTGTTTGTTCCTTTGAATACTGCAGCATTTTTGTCACTTTCTCGTTCCATCCATGCTTCTACAGTATTTGTCTGCTTGAACATGTCATAGACCTTGCCTTCATTTGAAGAACCAGCCGTTGATGCAGTATGTCCCATATCTGACTGCCACTTTGTGGCAAGCTCATTTGCATACGTTGTCTGCACATCAGAAGCTCTATAGAATTCATTGCTCATAAAACGATTCGCCATATCAAGCAATGATGACATGACCTTTTCGTCATCTTTAATACTTGTAATACCGTAGAACACATCTGAACTGCCTGTCTGCTTCGCATTTTCATCCCAGATACCACCGCTCATGTTGAAATGCATATCAGTAAGATTTGCTGGCTTATCCATATCTGCAAAGCCTTCATTGCTTTTCTTATTGATAGCAAACGTTGTACCACGCAACTGACGAAGCATCTTCGCACTTGCTACACCGCCATTCGATTCTACCTTTGATGAAGCTGAACCACTGTTCTTCTGCTTTGCAGTTGTATCCAGTACATCACTCGGTGCTGACTGAATCAATGCGTCTGATGGAATTCCAAGTCTGGAATCCGATACCCAGGCTTCAAAATCAACAACAGTTGATGCTACCATCTGACTTGCAGCGTTGTTTTGAGAAACAGACTGCTGCATATCATCAAGAACACCAGTATATAAGCCAGCAATAAGTGGAATACCTGCCGCAATAAACACGACACGTTTTACGAACCCAAGAATCTTCTTACCAGCTGGCTTACGAAGCAATACAACACTCGTGAGCATAAACATCAGCAAGAACGGCACTGCAACGGTCCATGTAAGATTTGTCGTAATCATATCCATCAGATTACTATACCATTTTACAAGTGGCTGTAAAATACTTGAACCGCCTGCATTATCAAAAGCACCAGCCCATGTACTTGCTGATTTCAAGAACTGGAATGGGTTGATTAACTGCAAAAGCTTCAAACACAAGTTAAACAGCTGTGGAATCGCTGAAGCAAATACTAAAGCTAACATCATGAGCACACCCATGAAGCCACGAATACCAACAGAACTCATTGTTGCAGTCTCATCCAATCCAGCATCCTGCAATGTCTTACCGAATCGAGTATATGCATAAATCACATTCTTATTAGACTTATCGCCCTTACATGTATTCAACCATGCTGCATACGTAGAAGTTGTTGAACCATGTGACAATGAACTCATAATGTATTCGTTAAAATCTTTGTCAACATCACCATAACCCACATATGCCCCAGCATTACCAACAGTGCCAGGGTCTTCAACCTTATTATCATCATGCAGGTCATTACCATTAACACCAACTACATCATTGACATATGCAGACAATGCAGTCTGTGTACTATAAAATGATACACCAATCGACTCAGCCTCTGAGACATTATCATCATCTTTTGATGAGCTGCTACTGCTACTTCCAGATGATGTTGCACTACCAGAATTGGCATTTGTTCCGGCATCACCATTCTCATCTGTCGTAGGTGCAGCAATCGAACCATCAAATGTACCCTGAATTGTAGCAGCATCCCAGTCAGAATAGCTATCTCCACTCTTCATAGACACACCAAACTTTAACGTTGGCTTTGATGAACCTGATGTCGTACCGACTGTACCGATTTTCTGTCCTGCTGACACATGTGTACCTTCTGTTAACAACGCTCCAGAGAGACCTTCATAAGTTGTTCGCATACCATTCTTATGTTCAATTACAGCAACATAACCCTTACCGGACACCCACTTGTATGATTTCACAGTACCATCTGCTACAGCAGTAACTTTCGCATTCATAGTCGTTTCCATAGAAACACGCGTGCCATCAGCAGTACCGTTTTTAATACAATCCTTATCCTCAAGAGGAGTATTTGCAAATGTTGCCTTGCTTGGGTCCGCATATACTGTAACTGGAGACGATATTGGTGCCACAACAAATGAGCCGAATAAAGTAAACAGCATCAACACAAATACCAGATATTTGCTTAACTTCTTTTTACTCTTAACCATCCAAAATATCACTTCCATTCTTCTTCTCAAAATTTATTACATCAAATCTTCCCTGCAGAAAAGTGTGAGAGAAAATCTTAACAAAATTATAGGACATATTATACTACCCTACTCTTAATATAATACCTTATTTTTCATTATTTTGAAAGACCTATTTCTCAACAAATATGCTCATTTATGAAAACAAAAGATTATATTAAGTGTGAGAGAATCTGCCTAACTAACAACAATATCCACATATACTAACTTTTCTGTGTGAGAGAAACAGCAAAAACCTTTTACTAGAATACTTGCGGGCGCAAAAATAGAATTGTAGAACAATTCGGAAAACGTTCGCTCTCGCTCACTTGACGGGAACTTTGATGTAATCAGAAAAACAGAATGAGCTAAAAATCCAAAAAAAATCTGTACTCTATCTGCCAAAGATTACAACAACTAAACATAATGCATAGAAAAAGGAGAACAAAATTATGGCATTTAACATTGACAACAACGGACAGTTGACTGGAAGAATCGAGACAAAGGACATGGCTGCAGGTATCTTCAAGAACTCAGATGGCAGCAGAAAGATGAAATTCACTTTAGCTGTTCAGGACAACTTCACAAAGAAAGATGGTTCCGTATCTAAACAGGACATTCCGGTAGAAGCTTTCATCGCTAAGAACGCTGTTAAAGTAGAAAACGGCGTAGAATCTTACGGTATCTACAGTACACTTCGCACTGGTGACCTTGTATCAATCGCTTACCACCTTGAAGACAACAATTATCAGGATGCATCTGGTAAGATGGTATACGGCGGTGTCATCGTTCGCGTTGACAGCATTAAGCACAGAGAGCCTAAGACTGTATCTGATGCAAGAGCAGCTCAGAAAGCAGCTCCGGCTACAGCACCTACTGAGGCTTAATTCGCAAAGCGAATTCAACAAAAACAAAAAAGGGCATCCTTCGGGATGCTCTTTTTTTAATACGCTTCGACATATGTTTTATGTCTCATATTTTATTCTTCTACTACACATTCATCAGATACTATATCTTCTTCAGGTACAGGAAACGTAAATGCTTCATCATCACTTATTACAGCCTCGTAATCATCACCAAGAATATCCTTCAACTTCTCACAATTACGGTAAATGTGGTCTGTCTTTGTACACGTTTCCGGTACATCAGCCAGTTTCACCATTTCACGACAGCCTCTGAACATGCCGCTGGCATTTTCCAGATTCTCAGATAATATCGGTGGTTCATACAGCATACTGCATGTATCACACATATACTGAGCCTGTCGTACTGTACTTGGAAGTCCAGGTACTGAACGGAGCTGACGGCAGCCTGCATACATGAATGATGCAATCACTACTCCGTATGGCAACACAGCACCACGTGTCAATGAAAGACAATCTTTGAACATATAGGATGTATTCTTCACACCAATTGGAATAATTGGCGGTGTTTTCAACGAACACTTTTCAAACATATAAGAACAATCCTTGATACCTTTTGGAATCTCGATTCTATCACCGTCGGTCTCATGTCCTCTGTACTTCAGAATTTCAAACATTCCCATTGGTCCCCACTGGCGCAAAACTTCGAAATCCTTTGTATTATAGACAAACTCACCGAGCGGTCCTTTATAACTTCGCTCCTGAGCTAAAATCATCTTGCAATAAACCTCACTTTCTTATTATTCTGTACATATGATATGTACTATTACTCTATTTAGTATAGCCGAAAAAAGCTGAGAAATCAACATATTTACACAAATCTACACTGAAAACTAACTTTACATAACTGTCTATCCTCCGAGTGCATATCCAGTTATTTATTATATGTTAGAAAGGAGATTTTTTACTATGTCTACCTGTTGCAACATTGGATATATAAACGAAGACAAATCTGTTGACATTATTTACTGTCACAGCGATGGATATCCACCCTACATCACTGACCTTCTTTCTCATGATTACAACACACCAGAGCTTGCCAGAAAACTTGTTGACCTTGGCGGACTCAGTCGCCTTGACAAGAAACTTGCTCCAACATCTGACAAACATTCTTTTGACACACCTGAAGATGGTGTCACTGTCGCATACGTCAGAGACCGCGGTGAATCATGGGAATTTAACAAACCAAAACGATTTGAATCCGTAAGTCAGATGCAAAGACTGCAAGCTGGATTTGGATTCTGCTATCTGTATGACTCCATTCACAAGACGTGGCTGTATCGAACAGATATCGACGATGATTTCAGACCATTTAACGATACTGTTGATGAATAATCTTTATAAGAAAGGACACAAATTATGACTAAAAACATTACAATCATTGCTGAAGATATCGGGGCTGACAATCACGGTGCCGGAACACGTACAACAGCCTTTGCCATTACTGTTGACAGTTCATGGTCTGAAGACCAGACAATGGCAGCCTTGCGTAACATTGCCAAAGAATACTGCCTGACTGAAGACGGCAAGAAAACATACGACGGTAACTGTTGCTGTTTCAACATTGGAGACCTCACTTCGTATGTACCAACCGAAATCTTTATCAAGCACGGAATCTTTCCGAAATTCCGCACAAACCCAACAGATACAATCAGCATGGATTTCAACGAACAGCTCGTTGATGAATCAGATATCTTTCCAGAGGAGGAGGAAGAATAATGATATACAAACTTATACTTGGTGACTGGTCTGAGGACGGTCACGGAATCTCCAGAAACATTCTTGTAGACTGTAACTGTGAATCTGTCACTGACATCCAGAACGCTTACAAAGCGAGCTGTAAGAAACTTGGCATCCAGTTTAATCACAACGAAGATTATACTGGCAAAAATCTGCCATATGGCGACCCACATCTCATCTGGACAGAATACGGTGAAAATGACATGAGTGGCATTGCTCACGACATTCTTGAAAAGGCTGGATGTCTGAATGGAATCGACGTAGAAGAAAATGACCGTGGTCGATATTACATCGAAACTCTTGAAGAGTGTGCCACAGTCATGATGAACTTCATCTCACTTTCCATGCCTGAGGGCTTCACCTACAAAATCATCCAAGAAAACTATCCATGTATCAATGGATACTGGGACAGAAATCTAAACATTCAATTTGGATATGGTCTCTTCGACAACTAATCTCATCGGGTTATCATGCGGATACACACCAGAAAGGATTGATATTTATGGATAAAATCAACAACTTACCAGACTATGCGTCTGAGTATGAATATCTTGTAGTTCGCAACTGTCATGAAGATGGAATCTGGTTCTACGGAGCCTATCATGATTTTGAGAAAGCATGTGACGTAGCTCTTGAGATTGGCAACGGCGTTGTCGTTGACCGCACTTACGCTACTGACAAGACTCTCGTATCTTATGAACAGGTTGCAAAACTTGCAGGAACTAAGTGACCACAAAGACCGCCCTTCGGGACGGTCTTATTTTTCTAATATTTTTTGAAACATCGCGTGATTGCTGCGGGTACCACAAGGGTACCACTCCACAATCTCTATCGATGTTTCTTACTTTTTCTTGTTAGCAAGAACATCTACCGCATCAGCATTAGACATCTTATCAGATTCACGAACGGATAATTTGTCCTGTCCCAAGTCTACACCGGAAGCGACAATCGGCTTTGCCTCTGCAATAGATGTAGAACATACTGCCACAGCTTCTGCTGTATCATGGGTCTCATCTTTCTTAATGCCTTTCTTCATGAGTTTAAGAACTCTCTTGTCTGTAATACTGCTTACAAGACTCTCACGATAAGACATGACATCTTCCAATTCATCTTCGCTGATTGTTGGAAAATGAGGATTCATTTTTTCCAATGTATGGAGCACAATTCGTGATACAATCAGTCTTTCATACCATTTATTATCTGCTGGTACAACATACCATGGACAATCTTTTGAGGATGTTGCATTCACCATATCTTCAAATGCCTGCTGATACTCATCCCAGTATTCACGCTCTGAAATATCACCCTTTGAAATCTTCCAATTCTTCTTCTTGACATCGATACGCGATACAAATCTGCGAGCCTGTTCATCTTTCGATACATTCAAGAAAATCTTAACAACACGTGTTCCCGTACTGTACAAGTACTTTTCATATGCATTGATTTGCTTGTATCTCTGTTTAATAATGTCAGATTTCTTCATACGGTCAGGCATTGGTTGATTTTCATATAATTTATGAACTTTTCCAATCAACACATCTTCATAATAACTACGATTGAAGATTGAAATGTTACCTTTTGCTGGCAATGCCTTATTGAATCGCCACAGATAATCATGGGTCAGCTCTTCTGCTGTCGGAGCTTTAAAACAAAACTCTTTTACACCATGTGGTGTAAGGCGTTCGAACACTGTACGGATGACACCGTCTTTTCCAGCTGCATCCATTGCCTGGAATACGAAAATAACGCCTTCCTTACGTTCTGCATACAATTTTGCCTGCAATCCTGTAATCTTATCCAGATTCGTATAAAACTCATCCATTGCGTCCTGTTTATTTTTAAACTCACCAGTCTCACTGGTGGATACTTTACTAATATCAAAACAATTATGTTTTGAATATTCATACTGCCTAATGTCCAAAATATTAATTACCTCTTTCTTTTTTTACTCGTTTAACTTCAATACTCACCCTCATCATAAAGGTGCATCAACAAACATAATCATAACACAAAATAACATACAATACAAACATTACATACATAATTTAACTATCTTACATTTACAAATACCTACACACATATTAACCGGGTGATATGTGAGTTACTATTTGAGTTATTACAAAGGACTAATTGCTAAGTAATTAAAAACATAGAAATATGTATGCAAACATAGACAAAAGTGGACACATTAAGTCTTTTGTTTATGGCTTGACAATAGGTTTCAAGCCTAAGTGACTGCTACTATCAAAAGATATGTTGCAGATATGAACTACATTAAGCAGTAAGGTAAAGACACACCTTTAGATGTAATCTTCAGTCTGAAGCTCTGTGAGTGCAAACCAAGAAACAATGCTAATGTCCTGCATTGATAACAGGGAAACACATGTCCTCTACTCGATACTGGCACGAAGAAAAATTCTCCGAAAGGAAGGCGTCAGAAATGACAAATTATGCTTTTGTATTGGATGCTAATGATAAAAAGTTAGCACCAACCAAAGAACAGAAAGCCTGGTTTCTTATTCGTAAGAAACAAGCAACATTGGTCAGCAAATATCCAATGGTAATACAACTTAAAAAGAAAATTCCAGACAATGAAATCTGTAAAAATGAAATTCGTTGCGGAATAGATGATGGCGGTCTTCATGTTGGTGTCGCATTGGTACAAAAATGTCAGACACGAAACAAAGTAATTTTTAAAGGAACTATTGAACAACGTAATGATGTAAAGCATCTTATGGACGCTAGACGCGGATTTAGGCGTTATCACCGTTATCATAAAAGATATAGACCTGCGAGATTTGATAACAGAAAATCCTCTAAGCGAAAAGAGAGAATTGCACCAAGTATTTTACAGAAACGTCAGGCAACAATAAGAGTTATCCATCAACTTAACAAATGGATAAATATAACTAATTATTGGCTAGAAGATGTCACTATTAACATAAGAGCATTGACGGATGGTTATAAACCATATCGGTGGCAATATCAAAAATCAAACAGACTGGATGAGAACATTCGCAAGGCTGTAATTTTACGCGATGGATGCAAATGTATGGAATGTGGAAAATCTAATTGTAGATTGGAGGTTCATCACATTAAACCAAGAAGATTGAAAGGTTCAAATACGCTTGGTAATCTTATCACGTTATGTACAAAATGCCACCAGAAAACAGAAGGCGTAGAAGAATTATATATGGACAGATATTTTGCTTTACTAAATTCTTCTGATAATAAGAATCTTAATTATGCACAGCATGTAATGATAGGCAAGAAATGGTTAAGAGAACAGTTATCAAATTTAGGAATGTTATATTTGACCAACGGAGGTGACACAGCCAATAAGCGTATTGATTGGAATATTACAAAATCACATTCTAATGATGCCATATGTATTACAGACTTAAGACCAGATACATGTGAAATTAAAGAATGGGTAATAAAACCTATGCGAAGACAAAGCAAAGCTAAGACAGATAATGTTCTGGGAATTAAGCATAGGGATTTGATTGAGTACACTTTTAGAAATGGCGAAACTCATAGAGGATATGTAACAGCTTTATATCCAGAACAAAACGCTCTTAATTTCCAAAGCTCAACAAAACATTGTAAGAAAGTTAACGCAAGGAAATGTAAAGTACTTTGGAAATATTCTAAAATTTACTGGTTAGATAATGTAAGCTAGACACATTTGTCTATATTTAAACACAAATAATAATTATTTCATAAGGAGGTTTAAACTTTGATTTTTGCCACAGATTTGGACAACACACTCATTCACTCACACAGACGTGTATCAGACACATCTGACTGTGTTGTCGTTGAAAATAAAGATAAAAAACCCATATCTTATATGTCCAAAAAAGCATATGAATTATTTGAAAAACTGAAAAATGATAAAAACCTAACTATCATTCCGGTCACGGCACGCTCTACCGAACAGTTCGACCGTATCACGGTGACACAGGACTGTCCGTATGCAATTCTTGCAAGCGGTGCCACCATACTTGACCATGGAAAACCAATCAAGACATGGTCCAATTTTGTTGACCATACTTGTGACAAGCATGTCAAGAGCTATGAGTTCTTTGACCAGTACCTGTCACAAAATCTACGTCACATGTCTATAGGACCAAGACGTGTGAACAACGTTGTCATCTTCTTTAAATTAAACGAAGATGAAGATAATCATCTATTCATAAATGAACTTCATAGACTTGCCACAGCCCATCACTGGAACTTCACGCTCCAAAGAGCCAAAGGCTATCTTGCACCGTCTGAGATATCAAAGGAAAGCGCACTGTCATTCCTTATCAACCATCTCCAGGATGACCAGGTCATCACTGCCGGAGACGGCTGTATGGACGTTCCATTCATCCGACTTGGTACTGTCCACAAATTCATTCCAATAGATACAGAAGCATACGAGCAGAGACATGCCTGCTACCCGTATACGGTCATCGCCAACAGTCAGAAAGGCACATGCCGTATGATTGAGATTATCACTGACACCATTTCATATTCATAAGACAAGAAAGGAGAAAACGAATCATGAAATACTCATATCCTGACAACATCAGACTTTCCGTTGAACCACAGGAGTTCAACCGCAACAGTTCCAAAGAAATCCTGCAGTACGCAGTCGGAGGACTGCTTTACATGCCTGCAACCAAAAACATTGCAGACGTCATCTTAAACAAGACTCATCCAGAGTACAAGTCCATCTGTCTTGACCTGGAAGATGCTATCGGCGATGACACAGTCACACAGGCTGAAGAATGCCTGAAAACCAATCTGACACGCATCAAAGATGCTGTCGACAGCCATGCTATCAGCATCAATGATGTTCCGCTTATTTTCATCAGAGTCCGTACACCGGACCATTTCAAACACATCATTGATGTATGTGGAACAGAACTGTTCTCTATTATCACAGGATTCAACTTTCCGAAATTCGACAAGACCAACTGTGACGCATACATAAAAGCTTTTATGAACATGCAGTCCAAATGTAAAACAGAACTGTACTTCATGCCTATCATTGAAAGCAAGAACGTCATGTACAGTCAGCGCAGAATGGACCAGCTCTTGTACTTACAGAACAAACTGTCAGAAGTATCTGACCATGTACTCAACATCAGAGTTGGAGCCACAGACTTCTGTAATCTGTTCGGCATCCGACGCAGCATCCGTGACAGCATCTATGACCAGAAAGTCATTGCAGACTGCTTTGCAGATGTTATCAACATCTTTGCCCGCAATTACGTATGCTCAGGTCCAGTATGGGAATACTTCGATTCCAACGGTACACCAGGTCTCTGGTCCGAAGGTCTGAAAAACGAACTTCGTCTTGACAAGCTCAATGGATTCTTCGGCAAGACCTGCATCCATCCACAGCAGCTTCCAATCATTGCAGAAAGCAATATTGTAAGTTATGAAAACTATCAGGATGCTATCAACATCCTCGGCATGAGTGATGGTCTTATCGGTGTCCAGAAGGGCTACAAAGACAACAAGATGAACGAAGTCAAGACACACACCAACTGGGCAAAGAAGATTGTCGGTCGTGCTGTCATTTATGGTGTCTTTGAAGAAGAAAAAGAAACCTCAATCATTTAAGAAAGGAAATCAATCATCATGTATAACTACAAACTAGAGGATTTCGTAACCATAGAGCAGAACGCTCTTGGTTGCGACCCTAATGAAATCATTTCTATCTGTAAACGATTCGGTAACAAGAAGAGAGACTTCCTGTTTGTCAATAAAATCCAGGCAAAACACATTCCTACACGTTATAAGGATTTTGTCAGTCTCACAGAAAAACTGTATCATAAAATTGATACCGACTTCCATCCACATGGAAACATCCTGATTATCGGTTTCGCTGAAACGGCAACCGCACTGTCAGCTGATATCATGAAACAGATGCATTTCGATGAAAACCATGAATCCGACAATATCTGGTATGTACAGACAACACGCTGTAACATTAACCACGATTATATCTCATTCAATGAAGAGCATTCACATGCTACAGAACAGAGACTGTATCTTGATACAAGTATCAAAGCAGACACTATCATCATGATTGACGATGAAATTACCACAGGTAAAACCATCATCAACATGGTCAACAAGCTCAAAGCATTTTATCCAGATGCTACGTATCATTGTGCTTCTGTCCTCAACTGGCAGAACGAAGAAAACAGACAAAGATTCATTGACAACAATATCACAGCAACAGCACTTGTCACAGGCTGTATCAAGGACAATCTTGAAACAATTGACATCAATGCTGAAACACCTGTCGATATTACTGATTCCAGTATCCCAAATGAAAAAATGAATAAATCTCCAGACATTTATACAAAAATTCTCACAGGGATAACCAGTCATGAATACATCAAACATTTTACAGACTGGATGCTGAACCTGGAATCACGAATCAACAAAGAAGAAAAAACCCTTATTCTCGGCACAGAGGAACTGATGTATCCGGCTATCATACTGTCTTCCTATTCAGAAAACGCAGTATGCCAGTCTACTACACGCAGTCCTATCACAATCAATCATGATGATGGCTACGCTGTAACATCAGGCTTCCAGATGCACAGCAATTATGGAGACTATACAACATATCTGTATGATGTTACGCCCGATGCATACGACAAGATTATTGTCGTCACAAACTGTGTTACACAGAACTTCTGTGAACAGATAACAAAACTCGAAAAACGTAATCATATAAAGAATATGTTGCTCCTTGAATGTTAATAATCCCATGTAAGAAAGGAAATTTTTTAACTATGAATCTTGTTAAGACAACCTATTCATCAAATGATGTCGTCATGCTCATGCAGGATGTCAAATGTAGAGTCCCTATCCTTGACACTGCAGAACGTGAAAAACTCAACCAGTCAGGTGTTCACTACTCCGAGATGCTCCCACTGGAATACGTGCCAACTGATGAATACATGAAAATATACAACGAAAGTCTAAAATCACTTTCGTATGATACAGCATGTGCTATTGCCGTACTTGCTGACAAAATCGTCAACAGACACGGAGAAAACACAGTGCTCGTATCACTTGCCAGAGCTGGCACACCAATCGGCATCCTGCTTAAACGATACATCAAACTCAAATACAACTTTGATGTACCGCATTACAGCATCTCTATCATCCGTGGAAAGGGCATCGATATCAAAGCAATGAACATCATTGCTGACAGACATGGCTCATCTGGTATCCAGTTCATTGACGGATGGGTTGGCAAAGGTGCCATCAACAATGTCTTGGACGAGGCATGTGAACAGCTTCGTCAGTCAGATGACAAATTCAAAGACCTTGACAGTACTCTTGCAGTTCTTACAGACCCGGCATGCGTTACAGACATGTATGGTACAAGACAGGATTTCCTGATACCAAGTGCATGTCTTAATGCCACTGTCACAGGTCTTGTCAGCCGTACTGTCAAACTAAAAGATATGACAGACGATGAACTTCACGGAGCCGTGTTCTATGAAGAAAACAAAGACCATGATGTATCTTACGATTTCATCAACACTGTTGCACAGTATTTCGACTCTGTAGATACACATCACTTCTCTCCATCTATTGCAGAGATGGATGAAAATTTCAAAGGAATCGATGAAGTCAGAGAAATCTGCAAAACATACAATATTCCTGACATCAACAAGGTCAAACCAGGCGTCGGAGAAACAACCCGCGTACTGCTTCGCCGTGTACCACATGTTGTTCTCATCAATCCAGAAGCGGACTCGAAATATCTTGCTCACATCCTGCAGCTTTGTAAAGAGAAAAATATTCCGACAGAATACTACAACCTCAAGAAATACAATGTATGCGGAATCATCAAGACAGTCGCAGACCTGTAATATACAACAAAACTTTTTACACCTGTTACCGTTTATCGGTAGCAGGTGTTTTTTTTCTCAAGAGGCAAACTCGTTTGCAAATAAATAGCACCGTTGCTGCTATCGGGAGGTTTTATGTATAAGTAACTATAAAACTAAAATTACACATTAAAGGAGATTATCATTATGAAAAAGAAAATTTTTGGAAAATCAACAATGCATGTAACGGGAACATCTTACAAAGACCGTCAAGGAAAACTTATGTGCTTACGCAAAGCTGAATCTGCCTTCTTGACTCTGCGTAGAGAACCTAAGAATGAACATGACACATGCGCCATTCAGGTCATTGCTCACACAACTTCAAAGAACGGAAAGAAATCCGTATTCTGCATTGGCTACATCCCTGCTGACAAAGCTGATACATGGATGGCTAAAGCAATGGACGCTGGTAAAATCGTCCGCGTCGCTAAATACAACGTTGTTGGTGGCGGTAAGACAAGCTTAGGTTGCGAAATCACAGTCAATCACGAACTCTTCGAGAAAGAAATTCCTGATGAAGCTACAGCACCTGCTGAAGCATAATCCAACAAACCCGATACTCACTATCAAATCGATAGTGAGTATCTTTTTTTCTTCCAACAAAAAAATATGCTGAATTATACGTTTCTTCCAAATTTTCTGCATGTGAGAGATGCCATACATGTACTACAACAAAATCTTTACAGGCACCCCTGCGGTACCTGAAAAATGAACGCGATACGTTCATGCGATAGTGTGAGTGAAAAAATACTACAAAAGCTCAGATTATTCTATAGAAAATCTAAACTACAAAAATATATCAAATATTCCAACAAAATATAAATACTCTGATTTTACTCCTTAAAATCAAAATAAGAGATGTCTAAACATCTCCGTGCGATTGAGAGTGTGAGATTATATGACTACTGGAAAGGAGAGAATGATTATGGCTCTAATAGGTATTTTATTAATCTTCGGCGGAATTGGTTCGCTGATAGAATGTCTCAGTTACACAATGATTCGAGGTTTATTACCTGTATCATTTTTTATAAAGAGAGGCATTTCTCGATTTAACTTTAAATACTTACGAAATGCAATACTGATGATTCTAGCTGGAATTGTCCTTGTAGGCATTGCAATTTCGTAACCACGCTTCCATCATATTCGAGCATAAGATGGTGTAACAGCGTTTCATGTTGCTCAATATGGAGGAAAAGAATATGACAACAAGAACGATTACAACAAAAGAAGACTATTTAAAGAATTCCAGAAAACAAAGAGAAGAAGCTTTAAAAGGCAAATTTGTGATTACACAAAATAGCCGTTTCGAACCAGGCGTTGTTCTTTATCTTCAGGATAGAGACTTAGCATCTGCTCAAGGAAATAAAGCAAACTGGACAAAATTCTTAGCCAACGCTAAAGGTTTTGACAATCAGTATGCTGCTGACGCGGTAGCTCGCAGATACAAATACAACAACGTCACAGTTAGAGAAGTATGCTAATAGCATACTTCTAAACTTTTTTACGACTACTGTCTTTTGTGCTATAATATACAGATAGCAGTTATTCACGTACACATAGGAAAAGGAGTTATAACATGATTTTTAAGATTACAATAATTATACTGACAATCGTATATTTTACAATTATATTGCTCACAAAACTATATAATTTAAAACTAAAGCAGATACAAACCACCTTCTTTAAAACGAAAGCTCAAGTCGTTGGCACATCTGAAGGGGATGTCATACCGGACTTCAGCAGTAAAACATGGTACCAAGAAAACGACAAACAATATCTTATCTACCAATTCTACTACAAAAATGAACTACAAAGCGAATTCAGTCAGTTCAAATTCAAGGATGCCGACAAACTCATTGGTGAAAGAATGCCTGTCTATGTGAACCCAGACAATATCAAAAAATCATGGACTTATGCGGATGTACATTTTAGAGAAACTATGCTTTTCAACATTGTCACCAGTGCATCCATGTGCTATGTCACACTGGTTCTGATGAATTACATCATAGGTCACATCCTAAAGGCAATATAATACATAACAAAAAAGGCGACCATAACAGGTCGCCAATTTTTTATATTATTTTGTCAAACTGTCCACAATTTTATCAATTGTATCCGCCTTATCAGCAGGGCTGATTGCGATTACCAGACTATCTTTCACACGCATCACAACATAATGTCTTTCTTTCGTGTCCACAACACGCTTCGCATAGTCACCACTTGATTTGTCAGTTGTCTTATAGCCATCTGCACTCTTATATGTGCTGACAAGCTCATCATCAATCTTATCATAAGACGTTTCACAGCTGTCTGCTTTATCAAACTTATAATACTCTACCTGATACTGACCAGAAAAGATATTCTTTTCATCAGATTTCTTTGTATCTTTCTTGTCTTTTGGCTGTGCTAAATAGACAACTTCAAGATTTGAGTCATCATTAATCATAGATGACTGGTCAGTTACTGAAAACTTTTCGGCTGACACTGCTTTTGCAAAACTATCTTTAGTTATTGCCTCGTAACTCTTTCCACATGCTGTTACTGACAATGTAAGCAACAATGCCATGAACAACGATAATGCTATACGTCCTTTTCTTTTTCCACGCATAAAATATTACCTCCAAAATATAATGTGTTTACAATTAAGAACAATGTGTTCCAATGTTCTGACATCATTATATCAAAAAAATCTTCATTTATCAACATATTTTCATGAAAACTTGCTTCGAACTGTCGCCATACCAGTTCTCATAATATTCCTAACTTGACTGACCTAACATACTTCTACAACATAGACTCTACATCAAAAGGTCACAATTGTGACCTTCCGATAGAGCTTTTGAGTGATGATTGATTTATCCAAGAAATCTCCTTTCTTAAACGTTGGAAATAAGGATAAAAAGCCCGCCTTGCGTCCGTTGCGAGGTGGGCAATTTTTTTCTAAATTTTCTAACATAAACTATTGACTTTGCTAACCTAATCCTATATACTAACTAATACGCGACAGCCGTCGCTTAGACGAGTTGTTCGTTGCAAATTGATTATTTTAACCATGTATGAAGCCTAATCAGCCGACATGGGTTGAATCGAAAATTCAGATATCTGTTTATGGGATACTGTGAACACGTATCTGTCAGGTAACAGTAATGTTATTTGAGAAGTTAAAGATTTGACAACAATAAGAATCAAGCGCATATACATATGGACAATAAGGCAGGTGTAACAAGTCGGTCCTACAATCGAGCAGCATTACATAATCTGTATGGGATGTGATACACCCTTCCTCTACTTGACGTGGAAAATCAAGCAAGGAGGGATTCCAAAATAAGGACTTGCCGATGATACCGTGAAAGACGGAGTATAAGACAAATCAACACCGTAACATACCAGCAAGGCGATACAGGAAGATATATAGAATCCGTTTGAAGCGAATAAAAAAGAGTTTCGCACCAACTTGGGATTTATGACATTACTGAAAGATTCGCTGGAAGTTTGAAGGCATCATTCCTTCGTGAGATATGAAATCAATTCCTCGTGTTTTGATTTTGGGGCATACAGCCAGGTCTAGCTAACCGAAGCTCAGGTATGTCTCCTCAGTGGCTGAATTAATTGTGTAGTATGTATTTTATGTAAGGGGAAGCCCTAAAATAATCAAATTGTGTATGAATCGTCTGCCTTACGGCAGGCGATTTTTTTTATCAAAACGAAGCACCCTCACAAGAGGGTGAGTATTGAAATAGTAGTGCCATTTTTTTTATAAACACAACAAAAATAAATCTTGCATCTGAACTGCAATCTATGATATGTTTTAAATAGAAAATACAAAATGCATAAGGTGAATCCTCTCGCAATTTGTTGTGGTTCTGGAAGCTACATCTGTTATTTACACCTTCATACAGATTTCGTTCTCTGGTTCTTATCTAAAAAAGACTGCTCTACGCAGTCTTTGCGAGAGATTGAGTGAGAGATTCATAAAAAATCTCTAAAAGATTACAACATAAACGACTACAATAAATCGTCAAATAAATAGAAAGGAGGTAGTTGTTATGAGAACAATCGTAATCGCAGTATTATTCATCTACAGCTTCTTCCAATTTCTAAAGTTCATGGTAGGAGCTACCGTAAGTGACGCTAAGTCTCATATCACTGATAACTGGGACAGCGACGAAAGATACGAAGAATGCAAGAGAGACCTCAAGACTTTCGGTAAGTCTGTACTTGCTTTCGTACTTGCAGGTATCGTACTTGTGTACTTCTAAGCAAACAAAAACAGCCTTTGGACATTACAGTCCATCGGCTGTTTTATTTTTTTTCGCATAAACATATGCTCACTCACATAAAACAGAAATTGTATGCAAGATTTATGTTTGCTTTATGGTCGCTGACCATGTTTACACAGCGTTCCAACAGAACAACTACCACCGCCTCACACTTACGTGTTTCGTATCTCTGAAAAAAACATCATGGAATGCTATCACGTATTATCGCCACAATCATACGTGAAAAAATTCTTCAAAGATTTTCTAACGTATACTCTTTGTCCAATACTTCAGCCCGCACTTTCCGATACTCTTCTTTTACTGCGGACAGTCCTTTCTGCAATAATATGCCCATAATCTTCACCGGAACCTTGTTCTCCCATTTATGTGCCGTCACCTGCCGAGAGGATATGAAACAAGGATATTCATCTTCCTGGATTACTATCGTATCCGGTAATGGGTTCACCTCCATGTCCCATTCATAATACGCATAACCATCTCTTTCATCCAATCCTATCGACAGTTTCTGTTCCCAGAGCATCTCCAGCAGACCTTCCAGATTCTCCAGCTCAGCTTCCTTATGATGAAGATTTGTTAACTGGTCTTCTAACTGGATTCGTTTTTGTATGCGAGGGTCGTTAGAAGGATTGTTAACAGGATTGTTAGAAATACTGATTGCTTGTCTATACGACGCAGCGTCATACAGTTTCCACACAGGCACAGGCAGTATAAATTTGAACTTTGCATGGTCCATGTCAACCACATTCAATATGGGACTATGGACATTTATCAGATATTTTTCATAGATATCCATTTCTACTGCTGTAGATACAGTGAAATAATATATCTTTGCCTCATTCAGATACCTGAAAAATTTTTGCTCGTTGGCGTGCTCGCCAACTCGTTCAACTAACGGACGTTTCGTCTTTCCTACGTAAATAATTTCGTCACGATAAACGTACTTGTATATGTAAAATGACATGACCTAACCTACCTTTTTTCTTTTTATATTACCACAAAAACCTTGATAAATGAACCGTTTTTCTGTATAATAACTTACAAAACTATTTTAAAACCGAGTGTGTAAAGGATATACTTATTACTAAGGAGGATTTATAAAAAATTATTATGAAAACTGGAATATATACTGACAACATCTACATTGCAACACGCGACGAAAAGCGTATACTTGAACTGAATGAAATCATTTTAGACACGATTCTGTTCAAGCATCGCCTGATGTCCTGCATCACAAAACGTGATGTTCTGGATTTAATCATGCAGTCCAAGCAAAGCAATGAAAAATGGTATGTCTCTGCTGACACAGACGAATACACTATCTTCACATCTGATACATTCACCAATAAACCTGTTCATATGGTGATTTACAAGTACTGCAAGACTTCACCGCTATCTACAGTATCTACAGATGAACTGCTTAAAGAGCTTATGCTTCGTGGATATCGCATGGACGTAAATAAAACATCAGAACAGTAACTACATAACATGCTCCGTAACAAATATTACGGAGCATTTTTATTATAAGATATATATGCGAAAGGAAAAATCAATCATGACACATAGACATACCTTTTCAGACCTTCAGAGACCTAATCACCCCTATAAAGACCTTGAGACACCTTTAATACACGATACAAGCCTTGTGACGGAAAAAGATGCTATAGACATCATGTATCTTAAACGCAAAATCTATCAGCACGCTGTTGGAGAAGTCGGCAGACTGGAATATGCACAGCATATTAGGACTCTCTTCGGTCGTCCAGTCTTAGACTATGCCAAGACACTTGTTATCAATCTGCCAGAATCATGCTACTGCAACTGTAGCTACTGCATTGATAAAGACTTAAGGAAACATCATATCAACACAGATGAATTCTTACAGACCTGTGAAACAGTCTTGAAAGAAAAACATGACTTCAACGAAGTCTCTATTACAGGAGGCACGCTCCCATCTGATAAATTCAATCAGCTTGTATCCATGATTCAGACCTACATACCTGATGTCAAAATCACATGGAACACCAATGGTGTCAACATCGACAGCACCTATGATATTTCACACATCAAATACATCAATCTTCATAGAAATTCTGCTGACGATACCGAAAACAAAAACATTTTCGACTGCGGCAGACCAATCATTTCTATCGAAGAATTCAAAGCATTTGCCAAAGACAAGCTCTGCATCCGCATGACCGTTGATGAAAACTTTGATATCAATGATTATGCTATGTATAACACTCCAATGTATCTCAACAGACTGATTCCCGGAACACCAGAATCAGAAAAAAGCTTTGACAAAATGCTTGAATCTGTTGACATTACAGAAGACAGCGATATTCGAAGACGGAATCACTATCTCAATGGTCTGTATAAAAACATCCCAATCAGACTCTGCATTGGTGACCGTCTTGCAGAACACATACCTGGAAGATACCCGATGTGGCTCAATGTTGTCATCATTCATAGAAGCGGAATCGTATCAGGTTCCTGGTATGAAAACGACAAATTCCTATACAAGAAAGCTTAATACAGATGCAGTGACACATATGACTGTGTGGCACCAAAAAAAGAAAGGAGTATAATCTCATGCGCCAATTATATCATCTTACAAGTAATGACAAAATTAAATCTATCTTAAAAAATGGACTGATACCCCAATCTGGACAATTAAGCACACTTTGTGAAGAAAAAGAACATAATGTTTATCTGACCAATGCCAAAGATGCACCAAAATGGGCAAACATCTTAGACAAATGGTTCGTCGTTCGTATTGACTTTCCAGATGATGAAATCTACGAAAGACATGTAAAAGAATTTAACTATACGAACTACACAGAATACATCTGTGATACGTTCATTCCGCCAGAATGTATTCACAAATCAAACATCAATCTTCATATATCAGATGAAGATTACGAAAAACTTCTACTTGGTTATATCGACACCATATCAGACATCTGTGTACAGTTTGCAAGATACATTGCCTATTATGACAATGATTACAAAAATAAAGAACTGATTGACATTCTGAACTGTGAAATCAAAACATTACAGTTCATCCTGCCACATTTTGATTACAGCAAAATTAACAAGAAAGCATTCAAAGAACACTTGATTTACATGGGTAATAACGGTATGTATACTTTGTGTGATACCTATGAATACGGCAACTTTATTGGTGACAAACATTGTCCAAGACTTTATGAAATGCTGCAAATCAGCAAACACGCCACAGACAAAACAAAATGGCTTTACAAATGGCTGAAAACAACATTTCCAAGACGATTACGCGTGAATACAGGTGGCTGGACAGGCTGACAAAAAGGAGTAGACTCTATTACGAGCCTACTCCATATTTTTTATGATGCCTACTTTACATCAATTGTCATTAACGACGTGATATAATCCAGCAATTCATTGTAATGAGATTCACTGTTATCATCTGTCATCTTTCCATCTAAGGAAATATGAATTCCAGTGTAATACACGAAATCTTTATATGTGACATTACCAGTATTCAGATACAGCTCCATGTGCTCAATAGTACGCTCTGTTGATGCCGGGAACACGATAAAACCATCATGTCCATCAATATCTACAGATTTAACAGTTACATTCTGACCATCGAACTGACGTCCAACGTATTCTGCACTGTATGGTTCTGTATTCATATATGTATCCACACCAATCGAATACTGATTCTTCACATATGCTGACAAAATACCATAATCTTTACCAGATTCCACATTTATACCAATATTACTTAACTCAGTGCTGTCAACACTATTATTTGGGTCAGCTTCTGACAAATGGTCACACTTGATGTTCGACGGCAATTCCATATCAAAATAATGATAGTAATCGAATGTCTTTTTCATACCAACACGACTACCAAACGACACAGTTGTTGTACTTTCAGCCAAATCCTGCTTAATTTTGTCCTGAATCGTTGCATCTTCCTTATAAGTCGATGCACTATGCTCAGTGTCTTTCGAATCGTATGTGATATCAATATCATTATCATTATCACCTTCTACATCCGGTGCCAACTCTGTATCAACAGCCTCCATTGCTGTTTTTGTATTCCCGGTACCCGAATCTGTCTTGCTCCCACATGCTGTAAATGAAACAGCCATCAACACCGCAAGACTCATTGTCAACAATCTCTTTTTCATGAACCTTTTTTTCTCCTTTTCGTATATGATTTAATACACACATAATATCACATTTATGTGTGTTTTTACTAGACCTATTTTTCATGAATATCGTACATACATCTTCGACCTACAACAAAAGTTATCGAGTGATAACGTACTTGATACAAGAAAGGTGGTACTTACATGAAAACAAGTTATTTTTGGAAAGCTACACACGAACCTGACACAAGCGAAACTTATGTCAGCATTTCACGCACCAAAATAAAAGGTGCTGAAATGATGGGTGAATATCCGGCACTCATGCCGAACTGGGATATTGTAAAGAAAGCTCACGAACTTGGCTATAATGAAGAAAGCTTTTTAGCATACCGTGACGCATACTTCGCACAGCTTGACCAACTGGACCCTTGGAAAGTATACGACGACTTGAAAGACTGCGTTCTCGTATGTTTCGAGTCCCCAAAAGATTTGGCAGTCGGTGCGAAGTTTTGTCATAGACGTATGGTCGCTGGCTGGCTGGAAGAAAAACTCGGTATAATCGTAAACGAAGAGGTACGAAACAAAGATAAAAATCTTGTTGTACCTGCTATTTACAGAACAACAACATATGCTGAATTACAGAAATAAGCATAACAAAAAGACCGTCTATTATAGACGGTCTTTTTCTGTACATAAAATCTCTTTATCATCATAATTGAAAATTTTCTCTTCGGATAATATCCTTCTGAACACCAACCTTGATAACAAAGTTGCAGTCAGGTCGTTTCATCAGCTCACGCAATTTTTTCGTACCAATGCCGCTATATAGTGCAGCCTCATTGATATTAAAACTGTATCTCTGATGTAACGGAATGTTGTTTTCTATTGGATATCGACTCATAATTTATTTCCTCCATATTTTAAATTTCTTTATAAAAATCTTTCATCCACGTTCCCTGAAAGAAGCATGGAATGTATATTTGTAAAATCTACACTGTCTTCATCACAATCAGCAAAGAACTCATCATGTTTATTTTGTACTAATTCATCCTTTTCCTCTTGTGGCAAATTAGCTAAACAAGTTCTTTTCAAACTTTCATATGTGAATCGTTTTCTGTCACAAGACATATCACCATTCCCCATTTCTAAATTTTAGTCCTATAAATCTGGACCATCTTCATCTTTTGAATCTTCCATGTCACATGGCATATCACTTATATCCGGCAATCTCCTCAGTTCTCGTCTACATTCTCCTTACCATACAGCGTATGTGCATTCGAACAATCAATACTGTCAGCATCGCAATCTGCAAAGAACTCTTCCGGGTCACAATCACCATGCATTAAGAATTCTTTGTCTTCATCTGATAAATCTGCCATCCAACCGCTTTTAAAACTATCCGGTGTAAAACGTTTTCTATCACTAAACATCTCTTGAATTTTATCACGCGTCATATCTCACCACTCTCCATTCTTATCAACCGATTTATGGTCGCAATCTGCTAAAAATTCAGATGCTCTTGCAAGGTCCCGTTGTCGATAAATCTCATCAGCTTCTTCTTGAGTAATTGGATGATTCTTTCTCCATTCTGCTAATCTTTCATTAAAACTTTTCTGTATCATTATTTATCCTCCTGAACATCGCCATCTGATTCATCAATCACATCCATAGATGCAGGGTCACAATCTGCAAAAAAATCAGCAGCACTATCCAAACTCCACTTTTTTGAAACGTCATCGACTGTTTCTTGAGTGACCGAATGTTTCTCAGCCCAAATGCTCATTTTCTCTTCAAACCTTTTTTCACCGCTTGTAATCTCATTTTCCTCCACTTCTGATTTTTTCTCTGTAGAACAGCAACAAAAAAAACGGCAAACAGAACCAGAGAACCGTTTTTATAAAACTTATTCTCTAACTCTGTTCACCGCTGAATGCCAGTGTATAAATCTTTCTACACCTTACGGGATATGCTTCTTTCCAGGTATGCACTCCCAAACCCTGTTTACATGCCTGTTTCCATTTCACAATCGGACTGATGTAAGAACCCAATTGACTGTAATACCTACAGCTGGATGTCCGTGAAACATGAACTTATTTTATTGTCATTAAGCAAAATGCTTTGCCTTCTTTCTTTATAATATTACCACATTTTAAAAACCTTTGCAATTATTCAAACTCATGGTTGAGCAGCACTTAATGTCTGTTTTACCTCATCCAAATGACACTTGTGAAATCAAAGTTCTTCCGAGCGGATACGATTACACTGTTCACATCACTGATAACCTTACTGATTCACAATATAACTTTTCACTGAAACCTTATTACAAAAGATACCAGACTGGCATCGATATAAGTTTTCTCATAGATGAAATCGCAAATAAGGTCATGGAACTGACTGGAATCCATGTTGATTACACTACCCTTTCCCGTATACTCAACGACTAGAACAGAGCAAAACCACATATCACCATGTCACTGATGTCCGGCAAGAATTTTAGACATGCTCAATATCATAATCTATACCTTCCTGAAGATTTTTAACATCAATGCCAACAATATCACGCAAACCGTTCATATCCCCAAAACATAAGCCAACACCAACTGCGCATACCAACAACAAAACTATTGACAATATATGTACTATTTTTCTCACTCTTTATTCACTCCTCTATAACCATATTTCTCAGGTCCAATTTTATCATAACTACAACTTATACACAATTAAAAACGTTCATAAATGAACTCTTTCGGGTAATTTTTTGTAATCCTTAAGATTATGACAGCATAAAGCTCTGTGGCGAGCTGCAGGCGTTCCAGTCCGGCGTAGGTTCGACTCCTACTCTAATAATTGGTGTGACCGGTACACGGGGAATAGGCTATGATTCAGAATGTGTCTGGTCGGTTGATAGCAAAACCGCACAAATGAAGAACATCCTGATAGCGACGATTTGTGCAGGAATAGGTTCGACTCCTATTATGCTGTTTTGATTGGTGGATAGTGCAAAGCACGTTGCTTTCTTAAATAGTCCTGTCAAGCTGCAGGCAGCCAATCAACAAATATGATGATTTATTATAGGTTCAAATCCTATTCCAGCTATGGTGCTGGCATTGGACTTCATAGGGATATGAAGTTATACCAAACAATGGAACGTTCGAATCGGGAAAACAGTCGGTGTTGTAAGTCATCACATATTGAATGCAAAAAAGTGGTTAGCGAATTTCGCTAACCACTTTTTTATTTATCTTGAAAACAACTATCTGCCAAGTCCATATTCGTCATCACTCAGTTCCTGAGTTGGTGCAACATCATACTCAGATGCCTGAGCGACTCTCTGATTGTGTCTTTCAATCATCATCTGACCTTTTTCATACAAACGTCTCTGATTTGCAGCACGCTGCTCATCATTTTCAGGAAATGTATGAATGCTCTGTACAGTCGATGTATGAAACGACTGATTCTTCCAAGCACCATTTGCCGGATTATCTGTCAATGTTGCATTAAAAGGTTGGTCTTCTCCAACCAATCCAGTCGGTCTGTGAATTTCATTCGAATCGAACTGTCCACCAGAAATAAGCCATTTGTTCGGGTCCAATGTCTCATGAATCACATACTGTGTATTTTTTGTAGCCATAATAAATCCCATTATAATACACCTCACTTTCGTATAATCGTATAATATAGGATACCATCTCTATAATTTGAATATAACACAGCGAAATCAAGAAAACAATAGATTTATATGTGCTAACTATACAAAAATACTACAATCACGAGTGACAATATGTTGTAGTTATGTTTCTTTACTATTATTCATAAGTGACCTTTCCACTTGATGAACACAATAAACCCTTGAGTTTTTAAGCTCAAGGGTTTATTTTTTTTGTACATGTACTATTTATTTATCAGACTTACATCTTATTCTTCCATATCAGATGCAGTCTTTTTCTTTCTGTTCAGACACACATATGCCATGTCCAGAACAGCAAAGCCAAATAATATTGGCAAGTAGTTTCGATAATCATTTACACCACCTGTCATAGGCACTGTAAATGAATAATCGTTTGTGACATCATATGTCACATCATAGAAATGATATTCATCATCAATCAAATCAGCCTTGCTGACATCTGCGTTCGTGTCTTCTGCCTCAGCTTTCGACATGACGACAGGCAGCGTAACCTTGATTTCATCTTTCAGTAACTGATGACCTTTGACCGTATGGGTTTCTACAAGTGTGTATTCACCCTGGTCAAGATTCTCAAAGACAAGTCTGCCATGAGAATCTGTTGTCAGTTCAGTAGATTCTCCGACCTTCAGCAGACGCTTGTAGTCAGACAATCCAGCAAGCTCTGGATACTTCGCTTTTACGAATGTCAACTTGTATGTGACACCGCTCAATGGCGTTGTCCCATCCGTGTCGAACTTGTTGACTGTGATAGAGCCAGGTTTTACATAGCTATCGACCATGTCAACAGTATCAACCTGATTATCATCAACGATAACATGACCTTTATCGTCAACGCTGAACTGCACATCCTCTGCTTTCAGATATCCAGCAGGAGCCTCGACTTCGGATAATACATAATCGCCTTTTCTAAGACTTAATGTGAACGGCTTGTCAGCCTCTGTCACCCACTCAACTGGCTCAATCTTACGATTTGTTCCAGCCTCAGTGCCAGTCACACGCATCTTGGCACCAGCAATCAGTTCGTTCTGCTTATTCAGCTTGCGAACCTTCACGTCATAATGCTTGTATTCATCAACCATCACAACCTTCTGATATGCTGCATCTTCATTCACTGTAAATCTTACAGGTGATGCCTTTTCATATCCTTCAGGCACATCCGTCTCTACAAGAACATATTCACGACCAGCTGTCAGAATATTCTTGAATGACTTCGATACACCAGCCTCAGTAGACCATGTATCAACAGGTACAGCGTCCTGTTTTACACTGTCATCGGCGTTTACATCCGATGCGTTATACAGTGCAAGCTTTGCACCTGCAATCAGATTTGATTCATCATCAGCAGATACCTTCCAGATATCCACGTCAGTGTTTCGAATCAGACCTGTATCATTAAAGTCTGACTCATAGACCTTGTCTGTCATGTTATCAATACCAGGCATTCGGATATTCTTGATGAATACCGTATTGAATGTCTCATATGCATCTGAGTCTACTGTGGTATCCTCACCCTTATGGTCAGCTGTGATATGATATTTCTCAGGAATATCAACAGTGATATAGTACTCACCAGCTTCAAGATTACTGAAATGCCAATAGCCATGTTCATCTGTCATTACATCTGACTTATTTAAAGAATTGCCATAAATATCAAATGCTTCATAAACATCCTTACCGTCAATACGAACTGGAGTTCCGACTTTATCAAATGCTGACTTATCTGTTCGATAGATTTTCACTCTGACCTTATCAGTCATAACCTCGTCAGCCTGACGCACACCGTCTTCGTTCTTATCGAACCATACATAGCCTGATGCGTCTCTGCTGACTACAACTGCCTTGACAATGTTGCTGACAACAGTAGAAGCCTGATTGTCTGCCCACTGTGTAAAGTTATTTGCATACACATCACCAGCCAACTGTCTGGCATCGCCGTCATCATATGGTGTCAGTGTAATATACGTATCCACGTATTCATGACCAGATACCTTTCCAAGATACGCATAAACAGCCTTGACATCCTTGATGTCAAGATTGCTGAAACTTACTTCACGCTTGTCCTCATCAATAGATGCTGACGATACTTTCGTGAAATCTGCACCAGATGTACTTACAAGATAGTTCTCAGCTGATGTCTTGTCCTGCGACCTGTTATCTGTAGATACAGATAATGCAACATTCGACTTGTTCATATCAAATGTCTGAGGTGCCTTGCTGAAATCAAATCGAACTGACTTTAATTTATATTTACCATGGAAATCGCTTCCTCTTCCATCGCCATTCCATGAAAGAATGTCATAAAGCTTCGCATTCAAAGCATCTGCATCAGCAACGTTACTGTATCTTAATTTGAATTTCACATCCTGATTCAGTTCAAGATATGGTGTCAGTACACGCTTTGTAACAGCGGATGCTGCCAGCTTGATAACAGTAATCTGTGTTTCTGAATAATTGCCGTTTGCAACCTTAGCTGGACGAGGGTCATTTTTTGATGAAACCTTCGCTTTCAGAACGAATGTTTCGTTATTGTTTACATCATTCTTCGTACCCTCTTCACCAATGATTGTCGAAATGCTGAACGGAGGTATCTGCTCCTTCAGTTTCTGATTCTTGTATTCATATATAATCGTTGTCGTACCATCACTGTTCTCATTCACAGAGACAGGCTCGATACTGCTCTTATTGTAATGAATATTCTTCGGCAGTGTTACAGTTACCGTAACATCGTCTCTCAGGTCAGCTGTAACGATTCCCGCATTCTCTGACTTAATTTTCAATGACGGTGATACCGTAAAGTTTGCCGTACGCTCACCGTTGTCGATATCGTAGACAGTCTTCACTTCACTGCCGTCCTTGTCAGCGTTCTTGATTGTCACGCCAGCAGTATCACCAACTATCAATAATGAATTTCCATGCCAATATCCATTATGACCATACATGACACCATCTTTATAAGATGCTTTCACGTATCCTGTTCCAGAATAAGCTGTAGCATAAGGCTTTACATATTCACTATAATAGCCACTGCTGTCAACAGGTTTACCAACACCATAAGCCTTGCTCACGCCATCATAATCCTTGTCGAGCCAACTGAAAGTCTGACGAGCATTATCTAAACGCCATCCTCGAACATTGCTGACGGTCTGATAAACATGTCCAATCAATGAAGGGTCAGCTTTCACCTTCACCTTTACAAACATATCAAAATACGTTGTATACTCGGCAACAGGCACTGTATCCACATCCCTCATCTCATACAGCACACCAACACAGGTGTAGCCGGACGCTCTCAAATCATCAATTGTCTTAAAATATATCAGATTCTCCTCGCCATATTCACCCATCTCTTTGTCACTATTCCACCCAGTACCGTCAGGCTTAGCTGCAAACAGTATCTTTATATTAGCCGTAGATGCTACATTTGACTTCCAGTAGTCAAATGAACCATCATCAATTTCGATTGCCTCATCATCAAATTTCTGAAGCATATTGAAATCAGACCAGTGAAATTCAGATTGACCATGCACGAAACTCTCGATAGTAATTTTACTTCCAATCGTGGAGATATTATCTCCAGCATGATACACTGTAGCCAGATAATTATGACTTAAATCACAGTATCTCTGATATTTTGACAGTCCACCTGTCGGATACAGAGTAATACCTCTACGAACTCTGTTATCTGTTGCAACTCTATCTTCACCGGAAACATCTGACACTGACTTCACATCAAGATTGCTAATCTGTACATCCTGATACAGAGTAGATGTCGTATCTACGCTGTCAGGAAATGTTGACAATACAAACATCTTTCCGGCAGACACACAACCGACATTTGCACTATAATTGATATCGCCTTCATTTGACCATGTATAACGAGGAGGAAAATGAAGATTCTCATAGTCAATCTCATAATCAGAAATTGTCACATGATACAGTCTGTTATTTGATTCATCCTGAACCATATTCCAGCCCCCACCATTATAGCACTGTGTAATTCCACCGCCCTTATTTAACGGACCATAATATGCATAGCCACCGGAATTGCTAGGCTGTGTCAGCTTGCCCCAGTGACCACGACGGGTACTTACATTTTCACCATAATCCCACATCATAACGTCATATCCAGCCGATTCATCCAAAGGCTGATTATTCAATGTACCATCCAGTGTCACATCAAACTTGACGTCACTCTTTGGAAATTCAATACCTTTCAGTCCCTTATCAGCACTGTCATTATACAGCTGAAAGTTCAGTGCATAACGAATCAGACGTCCACGGCTGAAATCGTCCTTTGCAGTTGATGATATTTCACCAGTTTTATAGTTATAATATCCAAGATAATCCAGACCGCTGTCTGATACGACCGAAATATTATATCTCGGTGCACATGATGCCCTAACAGCATCCGGCTGAAGTGTCTTGTAATCCGACTCAGGATTGCCTTCCATCCAAATTGTGAATGTCGGCTGAATCCGAGTACCGTTTGTAACAGCCTTTATTCGCAGTCCTACAGACAATGTTCCAGTTCCAGGAATCGAATTGCTCTCTTCAGAATTACTAAGATGTCTCTTTCCAGTCAATGTCTGCTTTACAACGTCCTTTGACTTATCCAATGTTGTAGATGTACTACCATCTGAATATTCATATGTGATAATCTTATTCAGACACCAGTTCAATGTCGAATCATCAAACGATACATCCTTATTTGAGAACGGAAGTTCGAACTTGACATTTACATAGCTCTCATCTACGCCAAAACTGCTTGTATCACGAATTGCTGTTGTATATTTCAACGTATAATTGATAGTATCAAATGAACGAACAATACCGTTTTTATCATCTGTATCGTTACCAGCATTATTATCAGCATCAAAAGGTGCTGTACCATCTAACACTTCGCTTACTTCATAAGCCTTAATATAACAGCTGTCATCAGATGAATGTACATCAGTATCATCTTCTGACTTCATTTCGTCCAATAACGAAATATTTGTTACATCATCTGAAGCTTCGATAGAAATTTCATCATCTGACGACTTTTCTGAAGAATCTTCAGAATCAATAGTGATATCGGATTCATCTTTCCCATCATCACGACTATCATCCGTAATATCTACATCAGTATCAGCGTCAGTATTATCATCTGCCTCTGATGGTGCACTATCCGATACCTCAGTTTCGACATCACCCTCATCATCTTGAGGAGTGTCTGTCTGTCCATTATTTTGTGCATTCTCATCCGTCACGGTCTCTGTTGTAACCACAGGGTCCTGCGACGTCGCATGCACTGGAAGAATAGAACTTGAAATAGTACATACACTTAACAACAGGGCTAAGCCTGTCTTCATAAGCGTCTTGTATTTCATAGATTTTATCTCCTTTTCGTTTTACAACCTTGTATGTCTCTTACGGACAATGTGCAGAAGAACAAGACCAGCGATGAATAGCACAAGACTTATACACAATGCCTTCTTATACTCAAGCATCCATCTTGACTGAGGAACAGTTCTATCAGATGACTTGTCAGAATTGACAGCCTCATCATAATCGACACGATATCCTCTCACCAACAGTCGATGACTATTGATGCCATAAGGCGTACATGTCAGAAGAGTACAATAGTCTTTCCCGTTTACCACAGCCAAATCATCAAGCTCACTTGGCAGTACCACTTTTATCTGGTCCACCTTGTAAGCCATCTTATGATTCATAATGTTCAGGAAAAAATAGTCACCTTTCTTCACAGATGTCAAATCGGTGAACAGCTTCGCACTGCTCAGTCCTGTATGACCTGTAATGACAGAATGAGTTGACGGTCCGCCAACAGGCAGTGACGTACCTTCCAGATGACCTGCACCCTTCTTCAGTACTTCGTCTGATGTGCCGTGATACACAGGAAGCTTTACATCAATGACAGGAATATCGACATATCCCATTGCATTGTCATCCGTCATTGACAGCAGTGAATTGTAGTCTGACCCGTCAGACGCATTCATATCTTCTATAAAAGGGTCTGTCAGCTTTACATGACCGTTCGCAATGATTTCGTTATATTTCCTTGCTTTTTCCAGCTCCTCAGCATAGTACTCTGCATGCGATTTCTTCGCCATGTCCTTGGACATCGTCGAAATCTTGTCATCTGCTCCATGCTCGAACATGTAGTTTGAAACAAATGGATATGCAAACAGACATACAGAGATTACCAAAAGAACTGCTACAGATAAAAACTTTCTGATATCAATTCTTTTCATCGCAGTCTATCTCTCTTACTCATTCTTTTTTTGACTTTTTCTTTGTCAGTACAGCTACACCGCCAAGTGCAGCGACACATCCACCGATTGTAAACAGGATTGTTCCAGTACCACCAGTTGCTGGAAGTCTGAAACCAGGAGTATTCACAATATAGACATCAACACGGGCATTTTCTGAACCGTCAACAGCACTCATCTCTCCATAGGTACCATCAACAGTAGCTGATGCCTCATCATCCATGTTGACCAGAACATTACTGTGTGGATTATTTGCCTTGTCGTCAGTATCGTATGATGTTGTTGCTGAAGGGGTGATAGATTCCTCTGTACCGAAAATATGAATTTCGACTGGACTCTTCAACAGCTGGTATCCATCAGATGTATGAGTTTCTGTCAACAGATAATTATCAGCTTCCAAACCGTTTACAATCAGCTGTCCATCCGCATTTGGCGTAAACACTGTACCTTCGGATTCCTCTGCTCCCTTTGCACCATCAGTCACATAATAGCTTCCATCATCAGCCTTTGTAGCCTTGATGTAATGACCATTTGTCTTGTTCTGAAGTACAAACTTAACTTTTGTTGCATCCGGTGTCTTATCACTATGGTTAAAATCCTTTGTGATATTCAGACCGAATGAGTAGACCTTTGCCTTATCCTTGATGACATCCGGGTAGGCATCAGATGTACGCTTCCATGTCAGAGTAACATTGTTTTCGTTACCCTTGTCACCGAAAACTACACTGTCATCTGAACTTACAGTGGCACTGTAAGATACTACCATGTACTTTTCTGACATAGCCGGACTCAATGCAGCAAGACCTGAGTCTGTTACTGCCACATCCATACCATTGTCAGTATAGTTTTCTGTAAAGTTAGCAGAACCATGTTCCCATGTCAAAACTGCCTTTGATGTATCATTGGCTTCAGCATCTTCCTTTGTATTGTAGAAATATACAGAAGCATCCTTATTGTACTTCAAGCCTTTTGCCATAGTATCCACAAATTCAAACTGCTTCAGATATGTAGCTTCTGAAGTGATACGAGGTACACGTGATACAAAAATATAATCAAGCACATCACCCTGAGAGGCTGTTGCGGTATCCGCATATTCCTTCTTATTGTATAATGCTGCATCATCATGTTGTCTAACTTTCTTATCAAGAGTTGGAAGCACATCACTCTGATTCTTTGGATATACTGTTACGTCATAGAACCAGTCATCACCCTCTACATCAGTCATAGGAACTGATACAAAGAATGGGTCCGTAGTTGTTGATACATTTGCAGGTGTCTTTGTCTCTACAAACAAATACAGACCAAGGTCAAGGTTAGATGCAGATGCATGACCGTTCTCATCTGTTGTCATCGTCTGTACACCACGCTTATGCTTCAAATAATTTTCCAGCCTGTTTCTTGTTTCCGTAGAACCCTCAGTCAGAACCTTCTTCAAGCCTTCATTGATTTCCGTACTTGTATAAGTAGGATACCATGGTCTGCTTCTAGCATCAGAATCTGTAAGTGAATTTGGCTGTATAATACCAAGAATGTCTACAAGCTCATCATCCAGCCCGTAACATAAGCCGGAATCATCACCATGCTCGATAGAGTTCTCAATGTCAGCAACCTTCACATAGGAAAACTCTACACCTCCGATTCGATAACGATTCAATTTTGACTCTGCATCACTGTCAACTTTTCCATTTGCCGAAAACTGATTCAAATCGACACCGTCTGCTTTAGCAGCTGTCATGTCATACTTGTACAGAGACACAGAACCTGTTGCACTTTCGTCAATCGTATCCTTCGGTCCAGCAAATACTGCAACCGGAGACAGGACACATGCTGATGCTAAAATCATTGCACCTGCTCGTGCCACACGATTCACACGCTTCATGTCTTTTGTCATGATATTAATCTCCTTTCCATAACATTTTTAGATTGTAAGTATGCACTAACATTGACATAATCTTAATGCATATACAATTTTACCTCATTTACAAGGAGAAAATCAAGATAATTTCGATATTTTAAATCATTTTGAAAAAGTTTGACACAAAAACAGGATTATTTTCTCTTAACGAAGATAAGCAAAAGTCCTAAAAGCAGTGTGATAACAGGTAGTCCGTATCTAAGATATGACTCAAGATTCGTTACAGCATCACTATCCTTAACCAAAGATATTTTATCCGACTTCTCAGGTACAGAAACATCTTTTTCGTCAAGCGTACGCTCAGCGTGCACAACAATACGCTGTTTGTTGCTTCCGCCTATGCGATACGGATGACAGGATATAAGAGTTATCATATCCTTATCTGGCTGGATTCTTATTACATCTGTATTTGTAGCAGATACCACTTCGCTGTATGTCACACGATAAGATAATGTCTCCCACGGATTCGTTACACGTATCACGTCACCCTGCTCCAGCTGGTCAATATAATGAAAATAGGCACTGCCCCTATATCCTCTGTGCGCTGCAATTACGCAATTGGTGCTCTTTCCGCCAATAGGTAAAGAAGTCTGCGACATTACAGTGGCACCTTCTGACATGTTCTTGAGCGATGCACCTAGAAGCAATGGCATCTTTAAATCTATCTTGTCAATCTGGATATAGCCGATAACAGGTGTCTTATCCGGCATATTCTGCAGACTGACAGGAGCCTGCTCATAATCCCAGGCATCAGTGATAACCTGACCATTGTCAGCCAGGTCCTGATTATAGTGTTCCATTTCATCATGCAGAGCCTGATAGCTACCTGTATAACTAGAATCATCGAATGTCTTCTCGAAATGATTGATAATACTGTCTACCTGCACGCTCGTACGGTATTCCCGGACATTCGGATACAAAAAGACTCCAATGCCGACAGACAATAATAAAACTCCTATAATCAATCTAATCTTTTTCATAGATATGTATAACCTCCACAAAATATAAAAGCCTCGTCTACTGTTCATTTAAATGAAAACAACATGTAACTAATACAGTGATTTTAGCACATAAATGAACGAAAAAGAAGTAGGAAACACAACAAAAATGTAGCGTTAACTCACGACTAAAGTCACGAGGATGCACTTAAGCTACTATCAAATACTGTAAATACAAAATGATAGAGATTGAAGACATCACTGACTAACCATGTAAAACTTAATCCTACGGAGCGCAAATACTCTATAGGTTATTTTTCATACATAGCAATATAACATCAAAATTTCATATATAGCGAACATTTTAACGAAAATCACATAATTTTACACGTTTGATATTTTATGCTCACCATGACGTCATACGGCATGTTAAACGATATGTTTATGTTATTACAGCAGAATATACACAACAAAATTTTCTGTGACCTTACCAGGTCTCATTTCAATCATCTTTGATGATTGTTTTCAAATACTGCTCTCGCAGTTCCGGGATTAATTATGAAAATTAAAAATAAACTCAAAGAAGAAAAGGAGATTACAATTATGAAAAACACATTCTTTGCAAAACGCGCAGCTTACAAAAAGGTTTATGCTAACATGAAGACAGCTCATCCAGACTGGAATCCTAGCAGACTTCATGCTGCAACAAAAGCAGTTGTTGATAAGTAATCAACAACCATCCCTACCCTAACTGGGTAGGGATTATTTTTTTGTAAGCCAACAGAAAACATCCAATATGAAAAAGGTATGGAATTTTTCCATACCGTCAACAGCAGTACCCAATAAGAGATTTATCAATTTTAACAATTTTTCAGTATGAAAAGAAATTTACGTTCCATACCACAAATCCATTATCCAGCAACACATCTAGCCAAAAGTATGGCAAGTATGGCAAAATGTGAACCTCTACACATCTTAAGACACGTAGCTTCCACTGTTCATTTAGGCGAACAGTCTAACAGTCTCTACATTCGATTAAAACTTAGTAAAACTTACGAACTTACAAGCAAGTAAGCACCACATAATAATTACTGCAAAGACCGCCAGAGTAAACACTTAAGCCAGACTTAGAAGTTCTAAGAATGTGCTGTAAGTGGTTAAGGTTCTCTTCGCTAGACTCTTGACGTTAGCAACAGCCTGCGACCACTTCATCACTGAAGTGGATTTCT